>Ga0116227_10007919_pt1 | contig 20396 bp, 17 predicted proteins | sample S1TSphgellanicum_FD_89693 | JGI IMG/M metagenome (GOLD analysis project Ga0116227, IMG submission 89693) | Host-associated microbial communities from peat moss isolated from Minnesota, USA - S1T2_Fb - Sphagnum magellanicum MG | ecosystem: Host-associated > Plants > Peat moss > Unclassified...
AAGTAAAGTTGAAAGGAGTTTTTGGTGGCTCCTTCTTCTCTCCCCTCAAAACAGAATTACTGCTCACAAAATAATAAAAAAGAATCGTCTTTTAGATTATTGCTTCTGAAATCTTAAACACAATAATAATCAAATCATTTCTTTCCTCAATCATTTTTTTAATTTTTGAAGATACTGAAGATTTTTGCACTAGAGTTGTTTGTTGATAGTTCAATATGTTGTTAGTTTTTTCTTCACAAGTTTTTTATTTCAACCATGGAAGGTTATATACATAAAGATTACTCACAATCACAAGGGTGGAATCAAAATTCTCACAAGAAGTGAATTGCCTTTTCCATGTTTGAAATTCATAATTATTGAAAGATAAGCTTTGAAGTTTGGATGTAATATGATCATTCCCACCCATGCATTATATAAGAGTGTTTTGGATGGGGAAAAGTAAAAACCTTGTCAGTGTGACTAAAAGAATGATTCGAGTACAACATATTTGCATAGGATGTGGTATGTAGCAAAAGTCATTGCAATCATTGCAAAATTGGTTAAATTGTTTGATTGCTTGGTTCTCACGACACAGTCTCCCACTAGGGTTTCATCAATTATCTAATTGATCCATTGGCTTTTATGATCTTCTACTTTTTAGAATCTTGTATTCAAGTTTACAGGTGAGGCTTGAGAAATATAAATAAATTATAAAGATTGCCATAAATATTGATGCAAGTCTAGATAACTAGTACTACTGTAGCGGTGCCATTGGCCCAAGTGTGAACACATTGAGGGCTCAACTGATTTTTCCTTCCAAACCCAATTTTTGTAATTTGTTTGAATTTCCAGCAACAAAGTCCACTAAAAAATCAATATCTTCCATGACTTAGCTCTGAGAATTGTGAAATAAAATTTATTAAATCTGACTCACCAAGGCTTTCCAACAACACCAAGAACACCCTCAAAGTCCAATACAGTTCTCAATTGTGATTTTATTTAGTTTTCATTGAGAAAATGGTTCAATAATCAATAGCTTCCACACCAAAGCTCCAAACAGTCTCAAACCAAGTCAACACACCTTACTCATCCAGAGCTTTCGAAAGATACCAAGAGTGAGGCATGAAGCACAGCGGTTTGGGAGATCTTAAACAAAACAAACTAACTTGTTTCGTAGATAGACGTGTGGGGATGCTTTAAGTCATAAAAATATTATAACTGCAGTATATAATTCATTTCTCTCTCATGCATCGAGTGAAATAATGTTCTGATATTTATGCTTCTAATATAAACAATTCTTGTGTTCCAATATAAAGGAAGAGGTTGCACGTAAGGGACTTGAAGGGCAGCAAAGTCAAAATGAGAGCTGAGCTCAAGTTGGAGGGTTGGGGGCCCACTCTGAGTCTCAAGGGAAGAAGCTTTTCCTGGTTTGTAAGGAATGCGCAATTTTTTTCCTTTGTATGACCAAACTTAGGGTTCCGGTACTGTGTTTTCCTCACTTTTAAGGATTTCTCCATCGTGTAAGGTTCATGCTCTGATTTTTGGTTTTGTTGATGAAGACAGAAAATGATGGACGAAAAATCTGTTCAGATGAATGAAAAAATTGCCAGTTCATTACACCACATAATGGTAGCCCTCTCAGCTCTTCCATGTAATTCGATCCTAACACTTGGCCTACCACCCTCACTGTGGGACTTCAAACATGAAAGAACATCTAGGGCTTGGGGTTTGTTATTGGGAGTGTGCTTTCATAGAGTGTGCCCCCAATAGTAGGTCAAAATAGACTAATACAACAAGAGAAAGTCATCCTTATATTGGATGACATTCATGAACTTCAAAGTGAATAATATACATAATTTGTATCACAATACATACATATTGTATAAAAAATACAATTCAAAAATGGATGAATGATATCCATCCATTGGATGTCATTCAAATGTTCATCAATATTTTGTATTCATGGATAAATTTATATAATTATTATGGATGAAATACATCCAACCAAAAGAGTTAAGAAAGAGTGATTGCATAAACATGAATATACATGAAAAATCAAAACATAAAATTCAAAGAATAAATAAAAGAAACCATTGTTTTGTTTTCCAACAATTGTTATCCATGAGGTGATGTGTATAATCTTGAAACTATTGTCAACAAGTTACAATGTTTCAACAAAAGTCAACACAAGAAATGGGCAACAACACATAAGTAAGCAATATGTAAGCATAATCTTTATTCATGGATATGATTACAAAAGAACCAATCCAAAACCAAAAATCTATGGTCTTTTTTGTCACACTAGCCATCAAAAGGAGTTTTGTTCCCCCTTTTTTTTTGTTTCTTTTTGTCATGCCAGCCACCGAGGGGAATTTTGCTCCCCTTCTTTTTCTTTGTCCATGATTGTCACAACAACGATCAAAGGTAATGAAGCTCCCCCTGCTTTTTTGGTCTTTTTTGTCACAACAGCCACTACGGGGAATGAAGCTCCCCCGTTTTGTTTTCCTATGTATGGTCATTGCAACAACCCCCAATTTTTGTCTTTTCCTTCACCACAAGAGCAACTAGGCGGAGCTTCCCTCACCCTTTTTTTTGTTCCCTTTGTTGCAATGGCAAGGGGAGGTGTTTTTCTTATACAAAGGTTTGTTGGAGCTCATCACAAATTGTTGCTAGGGTGCAGTCATGAATCAACGAACCAGTTTCTTTACTTTGTTTTTAAAAACTATAGTCCTTTTTGCTTTAAAAACTTTTTCATAGAAATGAATTTTTTAACAGAATTTTTTTTAATTATTACTTTAATTTATTATAGTTTTCCCAATATATCACATTTTTTTGTTAATCATTGTTTAATAAACATGATTTTCTAAAAATGTAAGATTTGACATTAGATTTTAATGTTTCATCTCGAAAAATTATCACAATTTCAAATCATGCCAAAACATGTCAACTATTTTGAAGTTTATTCTTTTGTATTGTAAACTACAACTTTGTTTTAAACATCATTTACATTGTATCACATGTACATGTCATGAAGGACTCATGAACATCAAATAGTTTCAATTTTCCAATTTTTTGGAAAAACATCAAATTATAGATTCCTTATTATTTTGAGTGTTTTTTTATGTGTGTCTAATCCCCTACTATTACAAAATAAATTCAATATCAAAAATTTTGTATATTATGAAAATCACGGGCCCTTTTGTGAAACTAATAATGTTTGATGGAACATTTACTCAACTTTAAATATCCTTTGCTCAAATCAAAACTCAAAATCAAAAGATCTAATGGTTGATTTTAGATTCTTCAACATCCTTGTTAATCATAAAGCACAACTTGTCATGATTAACATGTCATTAAAGGAGCACCACACATGCATACATTGCTTTAAATGCACTTTTGAACTTGATTTGACATGGTTTTTGGCTTATTGTTTCATGTTTTTACCCACTAGCAATAATTTGTTGAGCTCTAATGATTACTATTTTTTATTTTCTTAAGTGGAGCAACCAAGGAACAGAACTTTCCTTTTTTCCTCATGGTGTTTTAATGTACATTATAGGTGGCACAAACTATTGCTAATGACAATTATTGAGGTCCATTTTATTTCTTTCAAATTTGGTGAAGGAATGGGAAGGTCCTTCTATTTGTAGGAGAGTATTGTGGTTGGCCATATGGTTTGTTGATGATTTATTTAAAGAACCCTTACCCATTCAACATTCCAAAACTTATACCCTTAATTCAATTGAAGACTAAAACTTGACACAATGCTTCAAAGATTGTTGAAGACCCAAAAACCCAATTTCTCAAACCATACGAATGGAGTTTGTTGGAATTATGTGTAGATGTCAATTGATGTAGATGTCTTTGTTCTTGAAGATTTCTATGAAAATCAAGATGACCCACTACAATTTGGCAAGAGGAGCAAATTTGTACAAGTTGAAAATAAGGTGTTTAACATGTCTTGGCTAGACAAGTTGAAAATCAAACCCCATACCAAGGCCAAATTTGGTATCCTTTTGTGCAAAATGGTGGCCATGCCAATAGTGCATCGTGCACTTTTGGTGGATATTTGAAAGATGGAAGCTAGTTTCCAACTTGGGTATAAAGAAGGTGATAAGGTTTCTTATGTTTCCCAAACAAATAATTTGGGAAAGGATATGGATGTGACCTCGGATAGTACTTTTTCAAAAACAAAATTTCATGCAGTTTTGAGGGGAAAAGTTGTAATCCCATATTTGCAACCTTGCCTATATCTTATATAATGCCCATTTCCATTTAGAGAACTGTCAAGGTTCAATCAGTTTCTTATTAGGAGGGTCTTACTTGTAGTGGAACATAAGAGTCTAAATACATGAGAAAGCTTGGCAATATGAAAGAATTTTGGGTTCCAACCAAATGATTCCAAATTTCATTTGAAGTCGATGGAAAGATGTTTGTTGATTGTTATTGATAGTTGCCTTAGATGAGAGTTGATATTGAAAGGGTACATGCACATTATGGTGGTTTAGTTTTTAAAAATTTTGTACTCCTCAAAAGTCCTATATATATATATATATGTATATATATATACACTAGTCAAATAGTAGGCTTGTTACATAACACAAATCGTGTGGGGTAAGCAAAGACATAGCTCACAAGAAGCAGGAAATTTTGAAAATATAATTGAATAAAAAAAACTAATTTAGTTATTAAGATCTTAGCCATAGGGTTTCAAGGCCTATGACCAAGATGAACATTATGGATACTTATTTCTCTTGGTGTTCAATTATTTTATGTGTAATATGCATGTTTGTCTAAAATTTGGCAAAGTGAGAAGTGCAATCAAGTGTTGTTGTGCGGAGTTAACAAAGCTCCAATTATAGAATTCATGTGAATACAATGTTGCTTATTGTACAAGATGGTAGTTTGGGCACTACAAACCTAAAGAAATGAATGAAAGTAGAAGGCAGGGTTGTATCTTCTTGGACAGAACCTTTGTATGCCATACCACCAAAGCTTATTTTTGATAGGAAAAACCTTATTTTTCATAAATAATTTTTCAAGAAATATGCATTATGTAATTCTGGCATATTGCCAAAGAATCTTAGGATAGGAAAAGAAGTTGAAGAGTCAAAAGTCGAGGCACTTTTTGAACCTTACATTTTGAAGAATGGATACAAATATTCTTTTAGTGATGATGAAAAGTTGATCTCTAATGTTGAAACCTTGTGGATGGTTACACACCAAAAAACACAAGTCCCAAGTACTTGATTGATAAACAAGGTAGAAGCGTGAGGGATTGTGTATGAAAAAAAAAAACAATTTAACTAATGTGTTTTTGCAGAGTGGACGATACACAACCAATTATGAAGGATACTGTCTTTAAAGGTAGCTCACAATGGTAAAGCTAGCCCTACCTTGGATCTTGACAAGCTTGAAGATTTTGAGGGATAGGGAAAGGACAAAGATCTTTTGAATGATATTAAGTTGAAACCTCTAGACAAACAACATCAAGGTCATCATCTCATGGAGGTGCGAGTTGAATGTATCAAAGAGTGGGAAGAGTACATTTGTGTTTTGGAGAAAGAGATGTCAGCTTTGGAAATGGTTGTGGATTCCCTGAAGAAAGTGAAAGATGAAGTTGACAAGGAATTCACAAAAGTTAAGGGCCAAGCTGAAGACCATATCATGCTTGTCACAATTGGAGAATAAGAATCATTGGCTCTACAAACAACATTTGACACCTAGAATACAAAAGTACAAGGTTTGCATTTTGAAAATAACCTTGCCAAATACATAATTGGGTTTACTCTTGTTGAACTAAAATCATTTCAACAAAAAGTGGAATTTCAAACAAGCTTAGTTCAAACATTCAAGCTATTGTTAGAAAAAAGGTCAGTTGAACATGCAAGAATACAAGCCAAGAATGTAACAGCAGAAGAAGGGTGGAAGATTGTTGTAAACAAATTGGATATGCGGAAGTGACAAAAGGTAGCACTTTTGGCTCAAGTACAATCCATGAAGAATGGCAATCAATGCCTAATTCTGAAACCATCCCTAGTACCTTTTATCTATCTAGAAATGATGTTTGTGCAAATGTTTTTAACATTTTGTCAATTTTGCCTTGCCCATTTTGCCATAGAAGCTTTGAGCCTTTCTAGGATTGCAAGATTGCATCTTACAAACATGTTTACCACTCCTACTGTGTAGTTACCCATTTCTCCAATTCTTCAAAATGCTTATTGAAGGGTTGTGAAGAAGAGATGCATTTGGAGTGGTGGACACTATTAAGTATCAAGAAGCCATGTGTTGAAGAAGACAAGTTGTAACAAGAGATTGGATAGCAATAGCTCCCATTTTGAATGACTTGTAAGGTGAATTCACATAAATAATTGAACTCAAGATACTTGTCTATTCACTTGCTTGGATTTCCATTGATCTTGTCATCTAGAGTTATGTTCTTTAGGTTGTATAGTAATCCATACTTCAATGTTTCCATATTACAGTGGTTGAACTTAATCCATCTTCCCTAGAAGTATTCTCAATTTAGTTCATTATAATTTTATTTTCTTCAATGTTGAAAGTTGCATTAAACCAAAACTACAACTTAATGTTAATGATGAAGTTTCATAGTTACAATTTCCTTTTTATGTTCATCAGTTGTTTGATTTCCTTGTGGGTTCAAGTTGGAAGAGCATGCATTTTGTTGGGTACTTTTGAAACCCTTTGCATTTGTTGTGTCAACCAAATCCTTTCAATTATGCTAAAAGGACTAAACTACATGTAAATAATGACAATCAACTTACAATTCTATGGTTGTTTGGTAGTTGGAGTTTTTCACAACATGCAACCTAAGGAATCCAAATGTTTTGGTGATGCTTACAAGGTTGCACTACTTGAAGCCATGGTTTGTCAAGTGACTAAAAGAATGGAACACATGTTGTTGTAGGTACCACATAGAAATCAATGAATTGAAGCTTGGTTTGAATGCTAAAGGGTAATGGGAAAGGATGTCCACAACCAATGTGCATGTTTTTGTGAGAGTGTATGTACACCAAATACTGGGTGTGTTGATGAGGTGAATTGTGTTGCCCACACTAAGACATATGATTCACTAATTTCAATGTGGAGTTCGATATTATGTTCCAAAGATGAAAATGCAAAGTTTCACAACAAGGGTTATATTATGGGTGAATGCAACATGTGTGGCATCCAATTGTTGAAGGTGTGTCCAACATAATTGTATATTGACAAGAAAACACAATGGTGCAATATTGGCCAACAAGTGGTGCGCACAAATGTTGATGGTAAAAAAGAAAAAGGTTAATTAGATAATGTACAATGATATAGCCCTAGTTGTGTTGATTGAATACTTGAAGCCTCAACTTTCAACCTTTGTGGTACACAATTTTATTGCCCATTAGCAAGAAAAAGAATTGAAACAATTTATGGAGCACATACTTGAGGACTTAGTGGTTTCATGTATAGATTTCTCTTAGAACTATATAATGAAAAGTGAAAGGAACTTCATGTACAAGCTTGAGGTATATTAGAGAAATTTTCTAGATTTTGTCTATGGAAGTCCAACAAGTACAAAGACATTGGGCCAAAATGAGGACAATGAAGCAAGGCCCAATGAGACAACTTAAGAGGAGGAAATGTAAACTGAGGAACCACAAGTGCTCAAGGGAGGAAGTCAAGAAGAGAAGGAACCACAAGTGCTCAAGGGAGGAGGTCAAGAAGAGAAAGAACCGCATACAACTCAAAAACAAGAATAGATGGAAACCATTCCACCAACAGAGGTAAAGCAGTCACAGATGTAGCCACTTGAAGTGGAACCATAAAGTAAGTTAATGGAGGAGGTTAGAATTATAGATTCAAAGGTAGGTAAAAAACCGTTGGTTATTATACATAATGAAACTATAGAAATTATAGCTGGGCAACAAAAGCCGAGGAGGTTGCACAATGATTTCATTTTAGTTTTTGTTATTTGACAAGGATTTCGAAGACGGAATCCAAAGTAGAGAGGGGGTAATGTTAAGGGAGTAGGCAGATGACATTGTTTTTGGATGTATAAGGCATTATGGATAGGGATTGATCATTGGACATTGGAGGTTTAAATTTTGAATTCTTGTTTAATTTTAAATCATGTTGATGGTGACTTGGGGACTACCCAAAGGTGGGAGTTCTAGGAAGTGAAAAACATTTTTAAACACATAGTTTTGGATTAAGGAAATAGATGTAAGTACTTTGTGGCAGAAACTACAACTTTTGTTTTTGTATACCACATAATTAATCTTGTTGTTAGATTACATTTCAACAGAATGTGGAATTTTTTATTGTATTTTGATGAATGTTTTTAATAAACAAAGAAAGTATAGATTTTTATAGTAATTTCCATATTTAGCTTGTTGTGTGAATTATCTGTAGTATCAAAAAATCATGAAATGAATTGTAATTTTGTTTTTGGTTTTCTTACATTGAATTCAGAAGTACAAATTATGGTTATTTGAAATAACCATGAATTTGGTGTTTTAATGGATTGTAGAGACAAGTGTGTTTAAAATGTGTGAATATTATAGTGCAAATATGTTGTTTCAGTAAGTGTGGAATAGTTTTAAAAGGATTTAATCCACATTTATCATCTACCTTATTCATATATGCTTGATCCATATCTACTTTATCCGGATATGAAAATATTAAAAGTCAATTTTATTTGAAAAATATTCTAACTCATTTTTCCTAGTAAAAAATCTAATTGTTTCAATTTGAACCCTTAAACTATAAACTTTATAAGGAAAAAAAAAACCCAAAAATTCATGAGAGTCTAAACCCTTAAATTCTTGAGGCTCCAAACCTTAAAATTCATGAAGTTTCAACCCTAAAATTCATTACACTTTAAACCTTAAACCCTACTAAATAATGTTAAACCATAAATTTTAAACCTTACACTCTAACACTCAAAACCCTCAACTTGAAACCTTATAGCCTAGTATTTCTTAAACCTTAAACCTTTACATTCAAAACTTTAAACTTTAAACCCTAAACCCTACATTGAAAACTTTAAAACCTAAACCCTAGAATTCAATTTTAAAGCTAAAAACTTAAACCTTGAAACTTACTGTTGGATTTTAAACCATAAATATTTGAATTGAAAATTCTCTTTAATTCAACTTGAAACCTTAAACTTTAACCTCAAAACCTTAAACCTTAATATTTTATTTTAAACTGAAACCTTAAACCCTAAACCCTAAACTTTTAACCCCTAAACCTTAAAACCTAAAGCTTAACTTCAAAACCTTAAACCTTAAATCTTAAACCCAAACCTTAAATTTTAAACCCCTAAACCCTACATTGTAAACCTTGAAGCCTAATATTCAACCCTAAACCCTACTATCCAATTTTAAAATTTAAAATTTAAACCTTCAACCTTAGTAAATTCTAATGCATAAACATTTGAATTGAAATTTTTTTTGATTCAAATTGAAACCTTAAATTTTAACCCCAAAACCCTAAACCTTAAACCTTAGTATTCATCCCTAAACCCTAAACCTCAACATATTCAATTCTAAAATTTAAAACTTAAATCTTGAAGCTTACTATTGGATTTTAACCCATAAACATTTGAATTGAAAGTTCCTTTGAATTCAAGTCGAAACCTTAAACCTTAACTTCAAAACCCTAAACCCTAGTATTCTACTTTAAAACTAAAAACCCTAAACCCTAGTATTCAATTTAAAACTTCAAATTTAAACCTTGAACCTTACTATTGGATTCTAAACCATAAACATTTGAATTGAAAGTTCCCTTGAATTCAAGTTGAAACCTTAAACCTTAACTTCAAAACCCTAAACCCTAGTATTCAATTTGAAACTTAAAACTTAAACCTTGAACCTTACTATTGGATTCTAAACCATAAACACTTGAATTGAAAGTTCTTTTGAATTCAAGTCAAAACCTTAAACCTTAACCTCAAAACCCTAAACCCTAAACCCTAATATTTTATTCTAAAATTGAAAACCCTAAACCCTAATCCCTAAACCCTAGTATTCAATTTGAAAACTTAAAACTTAAACCTTGAACCTCATTATTAGATTTTAAACCATAAACACTTGAATTGAAAGTTCTTTTGAATTCAAATCGAAACTTTAAACCTTAACCTCAAAACCCTAAACCTTAGTATTCTATTCTAAAATTGAAAACCCTAAACCTTAAACCCTAGTATTCAATTTCAAAACTTAAAACTTAAACTTGAACCTCAAAACCTTAAATCCTAAACCCCTAAACATAGTATTCAATTCTAAAACTTAAACTTTGAACCTTGAACTTTATTCTTCAAATTTTGCAACAATCTACCATTGAGATCACAAACATCATTAAGCAGTTCAACTTAATCATCATTATGTTCAATTTCGTTCAATTCAACCTAATCAGAACTTCTCAATTGAATTACAATGGATTAGGGTTTAGGGTTTAAGGATTCGGATTATTAGACAGTTGTTGTGTGTAATTGCATTATACAATAGTCTATAAGTTTCAAATAATAGCATCATTTAGGATAATTGGGTGCGACATGGATATTAACATTTAAAATTAAATCGGATTTTGTAAAAACGTTCATAATCTTCGTATTTAAATGATTGTTTGGTTTCTGGAATAAGGGCGTCACCTAAAAGCTATGGCGACAACCTAGAAGAATAGATTAGACAACTCCACCTTTAGGAAGAAATAATTCATATACACAAGTTACAAATTCAGAAAGTTTCGTTCATGAAGGTCTAAGTGTCCAAATTCTTTAAAGTGTACCACTAAGGACAAAAGAGACTTAGTCCTTAATGGAGTCCTTTTTTGTCTTATATTTTGATCCCAATCAATATTAATGAGTCAATATGTGTCAAATTATTTATAAGCATCATATTTTCGACCATTACAATTTTAGATTCCATCAATCTTGTCCATTTTGTGTCTTTATTTGGTTAAATAGGATTGTGTAAAGGAGTACCAAAAGGGTGACAATGTGACAATATTTTGGTCTCCCTTAAAGAGTTTGGAGGTCCCCCAATAGACAATACATGGTTTAGAATCTTCAAAATTGGAGAACAACTTTGAATGAACTTCTCATCTATTACTTAAAAATGATAATTTACTTACATTGAAGTCTATGCTTTTGGAATTCATCACCACAACTTAAATAATCATTTTTTTTTTGGTTGTTGGATGTTTTGTTTTTTTGAACTTTTATCATATTGAATTATGAGCTTGACAGGGTGATTTAAAGTCACATGAAACATGTTTCTCCTAATTCGAACAAACAAAATTGTTTACTACTATACAAGGAATACATTATGAGTGTTGTTTGATTAGATTTATCAGAAATATGTAAATTAGAAATTGAAAACTTTGTTGTAAAATAAATTACACAATTATATATATATATATAGTAGGCATTACGCACATGATATTACAAGATCATTTTGTTAAGTTCTTTGAATTAATATGCGTTAATGCACAATGAAGGAATGTATATAAGTAAGGTCTAGACCGTAGTTTTCCTAACTAAAGAGGCAAAAAAATATTTTTTTTCTTTCCATTTTTAAAAATAGTATTTTTCTCTCATGTTTGTTTTCAATAATTAGGCTCCATGTTGAAAGATGAAAAAACATCTAGTGGCCACTAAACATTTTTTCGATTTAAAAAAATAAAAAAAACCTAGTGGCCACCACACATTTTTTCAATTTAAAAAGATGAAATGCCAGGGTTTTTTCGATTTAAAAAAATGAAAAAATGCTTAGCGGCAATAAGGTGTTTTTTTTATTTTAAAAAATGAAAAAATGTTTAGTGGCCATTAGGCATTTTTTCATCATTAATAGTGGAAAAAAGCTTGGTGGTCATTAGGTGTTTTTTCATCTTTCAAAATGGGGAAAATATTTGGTGACCGCCAGGTGTTTTTTCGCTTTTAACCAACATAAGAATGCTTGACAACTGCTAGGCATTTGTATAGTGTAAGAAGATCTAAAACCTTTTGGCAATCGCCAAGAGTTTTTTTTGCATAAAAAAATGAAACATTTGTTGGCAACTACTAGGCGTCATTTACGCATAAAATGATGAAAAAATTCCTAGCTACCACCAAGTGGTTTTCTACGTAGAAAGGTGAAAATTTCCCAAAGGCTGCCAAACGTCTCTTTCGCGTAAAAGGAAGACAAAACTCCTAGTGGTTGAGTATGTTTCTAGTGAATCAGTTAGGTGGAAGCCATTTGGATTGGGCAATTTGACTTGAGGGATGATCCTTGCACTTTCATGATAGAAATGTTAAAATGGTTTATGCATAAGTCAAGTGTGTCGCAGCCCTAACCTTGGGCTCGCGACCAAGGTAGGGGCTTGCAAGAATGCGGGATAAGAGGGAGGCCCGAGAGACACATTTTATACTCCCGGGAGTGTAGGAGAGTGTGAGAAAATGAACCCTCACACTCCCAAGACAACTCCCACTTGGGGAGTTGGAGTCCTGATGGACTCCCGAATTTTTAGGGAGCAATTATAGGGGCTAAAACCCATTGGATTGAAGAGTTCTTTATATCATTGGAAAAAAAATTGAAACGTAGATGTCTAAAATGGGTTCGCATGACCCATTTGGACATTTGAAACATAAGTTATGGCCAAAAGAAAGGCCGGGAGTCAAATTGACAGTTTAACTCTTGACCACTAAAAGTCAAGAATTGACCTGATTTCCTTGTGTGTAGGTGGCATGTCGCATACCATTGGAAAGCTCTTGACGAGGGCTACAACTTTGCTTTAAACTTCATTTCAATTGAAGGTCTGCACACAAAGTTATGGGGCCTCAAAGTTGTGAGAGTCCCAACTTTGAGAATTTTGGGACTCCCATTTGGGAGTCCCAGGATAAAATGCCATTTGGATGTGGGCCTCATGGAGAGGCACAAAGTATACTATAAGGGGGAAGGTGGTGGATTCCCCCCAAGTCTGGGCCATGGTGAGTCTTGTGAGTCCGAGTTTGCCCGTGGCTCGTCCTAACACCAAAGTGTTTAAACTATGCACTAACCAATTCGTTGTTTGGTTTTGTGTAGGTTTGTGTGAATGATTAAGTGCTTGACATTCTTCCTAGTCCCATTCCGTAGCTCCAACACGCCCCTTTACCCCAAAGTGCTGCGAACTAAAGAGCGTGCCCCAACTCCTTGTTCTTCCTTTGATTTCATTTCAAATTCACATTTGAATCTGACAAGGAGCTTGGGAGCATGTCAAAGTGCTTGGTTTATGTCGATGAATCTGACCTCAATTCCATGTTTTTTTGGGTTTTCCTAGAATATGGTTGACAAAATCATATTTGGGTGAAATATTGACATTTGGGATTCACGGGAAACTGAAAGGGTGATGATAGGAAATGGAAGTTGTAGAAATCCATCTCTCATTTCAATATATGCTACTTTAAGGGTAGAGACCTACATAGTGGTTTTAATTGAAACTATGTTTGAAGCCTTTGAGGAGCATAAGCTTTTTATTTTGACGCTAGTTCTTAGATATTTCAAGTCAACTGTTGGAATGGAAATATTCTAGCCTTTGAAGGATTCATCTTTAAATGACGTAGTGACTACCACGGGGTTATAGTAATGTTGTGTTTCCATGGATAGTTGTAATAATATGGGGAAGAAAAGAGTTTCATGTGGTGATGAGGATTTGCCCAAAGTTGTTTCTGAGAATGTTGATGAAGTTGAAGAATTAAGAGACATGAAAAATGGTTTTTGTAATAAGGAGGTTAATTTGGAAATGAATTATACCTCCAACGAACGTGTGGAATGCTCCATTAGGGGGTTTGGATGTGATTTTGATAATGAAGAAGGAAGTGAAGACAAAACTGCGACAAGGTATGACGATAGAGAAAATGAGGAAACTCTAAAAGAAAATTGGGAGCATGAGGAGTAAACAAATAAACAAAGAGGTGAAGATGAACATGGTGAAGGATATATGAATGATAAGGGTGTAGGTAATTTAAATATTGTAGGAACATGTTAGGTCTTAGTGGAGAGGAGTTGAATGTGATCTCTTAGATGATGATGGTGTTTTCATTATAAAAGGTCGAGTTATGGCCTGCGACCCTATGGAGGCAATTTTTGATGATTAGCTTGGTGTGGATCATGTTGGGTTGCGTATTCTTTATTGTCCTGGTATTGTGTCAATAGTCACGATGATTTGGAAATGGCCATTGTCTTAAACTATTTTTGATGGCTATTCTTTGTAAGAGTTTCTCATGACGCCTAATGAAGGCCATGTTCCAAATGTTGATGAAATGGGGGTAGTTGGAGTGAAGAAAAAATAATATACTTTTCATACGAAAAAACAAGGCTCATGTGATTGTAAAGGTGCAACTTATAGGATTGAAAAGGTTTTTTCTGAGGAGTATGTGCGAATTGTGAATGCTTGACGTGTTGTGGGATGAATTGTTGTCAACATTTACCTTGTAAAAAGTTGTTTTTGAGGCAAGAGTTTTGGAACTTGTCATTTGAAGACTGGAGACCCTATGGATTAGATATTCCAAGAAGGTTGCATACGAGTGGAAAACATTAGGTAGTGAAAATATCTCATTGTGCAAGGTGTGGATATTTGTGAAATTGCTTGGTACAAGATTTTTGGTGTGTCCAGGTCAATGTATATGTTGCACAAATCTAATAACAAATGAGGTTGTTGATTTCTAACACATGGTAATAAAGGTACACATAAGTTACAAATGTAAACAAAACAAGCAAAATCAAATATTCAATCATTAATTGACTTGTTTATGGATATAATGCCACATCAAAGGAAGGTATTGGAAATGGTAGATAAGATGTGTAACATTTATTGCTTGAATTTTGGAATAGTTTTCAAGAGCGAAGCGATCAGGTAATTAGATTGATGGATTACCATTTGGATTGCTAGCGATTACATATTTGGAGATGTTCAATTGTTTGGGCATCCATTTTCTTGAAACCTAATTTGATACAGGCCCTTGTTTGTGTTGTTGCAAATATGCAAGGATTTAAGCATTGGAGGTATTTTGTAATTTGCTATGAGTTGGTTGAAGAAAAGACACCGTTTGAATGTAGGTGTGCAAAAATGAAGGTTAGTTTTCACAAAATGTACTATTTGTGAATCTCTCAAGGATTTAATATCCAAATTGGGAAAGCATAGCAATAATGCAATTGAGTATGAAGTGAAGCTAAGAAAACACATCTTACACCAAAAGTCGTGTAGAAATTTATATCATACATGGAGGATAGAGTCTATTTGATCAAAGGAGGAATTCCTATGTGTTATCCATGACAAAATGGATCAAACGAAAATTGCTTTTCCAAGGCCCCAATTGTGCAACAAGATGATTTTTAGGCTTGGACAATTCCTTGTTATTTCTATAGATATGATAGCCCATCAACATAGGGAGGAGATATATGCTCAATATTTGAATAAGTTGTGGCCAAATGATCCCAATTTCACAATTGGCCCTTTGTTGTAGCTTTTTCGCACTTTGGAAGTAGCTTCGGTGTTAAAATCAAAACTATTTTTTGAGGAACCCCCACAAAATTCATTCTTTGCGTGTCTTTTGCAAGGAAAATCATGTTGCATATGTGAATTATGCACATTGGAAAAAATTGTTGGTGCAAAGCCATTGCCAAGAAATTTGCTACTCCAAATGGATAATTGCATGAAACATAACAAAAATCAACATTTGTTGGCATTTCTTTCATTGTTAACTATGAGGGATGTGTTTGAAGAAATGAATTTGGAATTTCTTGTCGTTGCCCATACACATGAGGATATTGACAAATGTTTTGGGTATTTGTCAAAGAAGTTAAGAGAACAAAATAATTATGTTTTGGCTGATTTGATGAAGGCATTCATGGTCTCCCAAGAGCGACCGTTTATTCCTTAGTTGATTAAGGAGATTCCATATTTTAAGTCTTGGGTAGCAAGTTGTTTGAAGGATGGCTTTGAAACTTTGATAGGGCATATCGATATACAACTTTTCAGAATTTTTATTGATACATCGAATTGAATATGATGCAATACATGTTTTTCCCACATATCTTGTTTAAAGTCCTGTAAATGCACCTCTAATCAAAATTATGGAAAACTAATCCCGATGGGTCACCAAAGTTGTTTATATTCATCTTTAGCCCTATTCTTTACCACCCCATTTGGGGCATTAAGTTTGACGTTTACTAAGAGACAAAAGTTCATTAGTGTTGAACTATCCAAATACATGGATTTTTGGAAAGTGGGCATTGCACAAAATGCAACATATGAAATGAAGATGAAATTGTATGTTGAGTATTGGGAGGATATTTTGCTACATTTGTTTAAACCCTTATCTTGTGAAAGTGCCACCCTTTTGGAGGGGTTTGGCCTTCAAGTAATTGTAGATCCAACTACTTTAAGGCTTCATTGTTGATTATTATTATTAGTGTTGATCCAGAGGACCCAATTCAATGCCTTTATTGTGGGCCAAAAAACATGAGGCCTTCAACTACATACACCTTGTTTAGACATCTTAATGATGAGGATTTTGTTCTTGTCAAGCCATATGATCCTGGCCTTGTTCCTATTTGGATAGGAAGAACACAATGTGATGTTGTGAAAGATGAAGAGAGTACATTTTTCAAAATGGTGAAAGTTCAATAGTGGGTTCTCATGAAGAAAGGTGCAAATATGGATGAATGACATCTATATGAAGATTATTGGAATGGAAAGTGGAAATCTAATTTTGTAGATCCAAAACAATGGTTTGACATTTCATCTATTCTTTTTTGGTTTCCAACATGAAAAAAAATATTAAACAATAGTCAAATTTCTATTCCTATTGCTTGTGTTAGTAGGGTTAAAGTATATTTGATGCTACTAATGCATCTAGTAATGTGTGAAGAATGTTTTAGACATGGATGAAATTGTGTTTTTGATTTCTTAGATCCTTTTATATCATTAAATTGATTTCAATGTTGTTTAATCAATTTATTCATGGTATGAAATTATTCTTGTATATTCTTAAACAATAATGATCAATAATTTTTTTTGTTGCATCTTAACCTTAATCTCCCGATGGCCACCAAGTGTCCTTTTTCTTCATTCTTGGCATATAGCACCAAATTTATTAATGATTATGTTATGTTTTTATATTAGATGAGGTGTATTTTTTAATCAATTTGTTCATCGCAAAAAATTCCATGTACATCCTTGGACATTCATAATCAATGATCTTTGTTGTTGCACCTTAACCCTAATCTTTAATGGCCACCACTCTTGTATTTTTTTCTTTCATGACATTGAGTTTAAATGTATTGTGAATGTTTTTATTTTTGGGTTCTTTTGTGTTTGATGTGGCATAGTTTTTAAGCAATGTTTTGGTCCCCAAAAATTATATGTGTATTTTTAAATAGTCATGGTTGATTATCTTTTTTTAAAAACCTTAACCCTCATCCTTGGTGGCCACTTGTTGTTTGTTTTTTCTTTCATGGCATAAAATCTGAAAAAAAAAAATTAAAAAAAATTATTGCATAAAATTGTTTATGTATATTCTTAGTTATGCGCTATCAATAATCCTGTCTTTTCAACTTTAACCCTAATCCCTAGTGGCCACCAAGTGTTTGTTTTTTTCTTTCATGCCATTGAACCGTTTGGAATTATTAATGAAATTTTTGTTATTGTATGAACAACAACTTTGGATCCATAGACATTATTGCGATTGATGAATTGATTCATGTTGTGATTAAGTTTTTGTAATTTAGTAAATTTTTGTTTCTCATGGATATGAGCATAATTTGACTTCCAACTTTTATAATGAATAACACAATTTCCACTTGGTGGGCATAAGGCAATTAAAAATCTTTTGAGACAAAAAAATTGTTTACATGGGTGTTATGTTTTTGAATGGTTGTTGTTTTTACTTGAATATAAGGTTACATTTGTTCAATTTGGTGGCCACTAGGTAGAGTTCATACCATCCACCAAGTTGGGTAAAGTTTTAAATTAACAATTTAGTCCTAAATTAATTAAATATGTGTTCAAGATTCGTTTGATTATGGTAAAAAACATGGTTCCAAATCAATTATGGGTAGAAGTAGTGAACACTTCTACTTGCATATTGAATAGATGTTTGATTAAATCAAACAATATGATTATTCTTAAGGAACTTTTTTCAAGCATAAAACTTGATGTCCACCATTTGAGAATGTTTGGATCTAACATTTATGTTCATATCCTTAAAGAAGGAAGGATGAAGCTAGAACTAATACCCTTTGAAGGTATTTTTGTGGGATATGATGAATAGTAAAAAAATATAGATGTTATGATCCTAAAAAACAGAAAATAGTTATAAGTATAGATGTAAAATTTGATGAGTCGTCTATTCCATATATAGAGAGTGTTGTGCCTAACCTTTTGCCATCTAACAATATTAATAGTGAACCTTTAGATGTTCAAAATCTTAGAAAAGTAGGTTTCACAAGAGGAATATCTAATAACCAAAACCAGGAAACACAACAATCCTAGCTACTAGAAAGAATGGGAGATAATATTTTAGAATTAAGTTATGTGCCTCCAACAAAATTGGTTGACGGAACTATTCAACAAACTTTATCGAGTTCGGAAGCACATAATTCAACAAGCTTTGGAACACTAAGAATCAATGAACAATCAATGGCATTTTGATTAAAATCAACTTGTCCAATCAGACATCCCAGATGGATGAATGATTTTATAGGGTCTGTCATCACATGTGGAGATGGTGATTTATCACCTTTGATGAATTTATCCTTGTAATCTTGCAAATAGTGGAGCCTCAAGACTATCAAAAGGCATCTCAACAAGAAGGATGGATTCAAACATGTAACAAGAGATGGAGTTGATTTGAAAGAATCACACATGGTCTTTGGTTGACCTTCCTCCTAATAATAAGTTAATTATCATGAAATGGGTATACAAAAACAAGCCGAATTTGGATGGTAAACCAGATAAACTTAAAGCAAGATTAATTGCTTGTGGTTTTGAATACAAATAAAGGATTGATTATGAGAGACCTTTGCCCTTATAGTAAAATGGAACACCATACGGTTGCATTAACTACTCACAACAAGTGAAACATTTTCCACATTGATGTGAAAACTGCATTCCTTAATGGAAACTTGAAAAAGGAGCTTTATATGATTTAGCCTGAAGGTTTTGTTGTAAAAAGAAAGGAATTGAAAGTCTGTCAATTAGATAAAGCCCATTATGGATTACATCAAGCTTTTTGAGTTTGGTATGAAAATATAAATCACTATTTAAAGGAACAGGGCATGCATAGAAATGAAGTTGACTAGGTGCAACCACAGTAACACGTACCATAACAAGTGTAACACTTGCTTGGTTTTTCATGTTTTGAATTTGTAATTTAATTTGATCTTGAAATTGTAAGATTTGTTTATATAGTTGTATTTTTAATATATCATGGAAACATGTGAATTAATTTGAAATTGATCCAATGAATAAAAAATTAACAAAAACATTCATTAAACACTCTAATGCTTGCTTTTAAGTAGTAAAAGGATTTGTAAATGGATTTCATTTTTTTTGAAAATGACAATTTTTGCCAAATTTTTAACATGAACCTTAATAAAATAGTATGAATTTTAAAAAAAAATTCTTAAAGATTAAAATTTTTTTTTCCCAGAATATTATAAGAATATTTCCCCAAAAGCAATCACAAAAATAGTCAAAAAGCAAACGAGTGTGACTTGTGTTACTTCGTTTGCACCTTACTACAATTTTTATTTTGCTCTAGAGGATGGGAAGGTAGTCATATTAATACTTTATGTTGGTGATTTGATCATCACCAAGAATAACACTTCAAAAATCAATTGGATTATAGAACAACTTGAATCTAGATTTGAGATGACAAATCTAAGAAAATACAAGTTTTACTTAGGAGTTGAGTTTCTCATGATGGAGAAGGGGATCTTCATGTCATAATGTGACTATGCTGCCCGCATACTCGACCAGTTTCACATGTAAGATTGCAAATCGAAAATTACACCATTACCAGAAGGTTTTCGATTGGGTAGCGAAGAACAATTAGAGCATGTTGATCCAACTATGTTTTGACATATTATAGGTAAATCAATTTACCTAACTAACACCCGTTTTGACATATTATAGGTAAATCAATTTACCTAACTAACACCCGTTTTGACATCATCTATGTGTTTAGTGTAATTAGTCGTTATATGAATTCTCCTCGGAAGGTGCATCTAGAAAATTAGGCACATTCTGAGCCACTTGAAGGGGACCCAAGATATGGGAATCTTTTATCAATAGGGGGACAAAAATGTTGTATCTGGATTTACAGATGGGGATTGGGCAAGTGACTCTACAGAAAGGAAATGAACAATAGGGTACAGTTTCAACTTGGCAATGGGCCCATC
>Ga0116227_10007920_pt1 | contig 20391 bp, 5 predicted proteins | sample S1TSphgellanicum_FD_89693 | JGI IMG/M metagenome (GOLD analysis project Ga0116227, IMG submission 89693) | Host-associated microbial communities from peat moss isolated from Minnesota, USA - S1T2_Fb - Sphagnum magellanicum MG | ecosystem: Host-associated > Plants > Peat moss > Unclassified...
AACACTTTTGGAAACAAAAGTTGAGTGACTGCATTGTAGCAATGCTACCTTCTTGGTCTACTTCTCCGGAAAGGACACTTGCTTCCGAGGTTGCCGTACTTGATGTTCCCATTTTACCAGATTTATCAGCCGGACTGAAAAAGCTAGCTCGCCTTGCAGGAGTTCCACTCAAAAATGTATTGCTAGCGGCACACATTAAAGTCATGAGTTTACTCAGTGGTCAGCTAGATGTGCTAACGGGTCTTGAGTCCAATGGTCGGTTGGAAGAAGCTGACGGAGAGCGGACGATAGGAATGCATATCAACACTGTGCCATTTCGTTTGAAATTGCCAGAAGGCACGTGGATAAAGCTCGTACAGGAAACATTTACAACCGAACTTGAATTGTTGCCCTTTCGGCGTTATCCTTTAGCCGAATTGCAAAAAGGTCGGCGAGGACAGCCGATGTTCGAGACAGTTTTCAACTACACACATTTTCACATCTTTAAGAGCCTTCAGGGGTTGAAAGGTCTAGAAATTTTGGGTGGGAGGGGTTTTGAACAAACAAATTTCACATTAAGGGCTGAGTTTAATCGGAATGCATTTTCGGATCACATACAACTCGATTTAGTGTGTAATCTTGCAAAGATATGCCGCGAACAATTAGAGACCATTGGTGGCTATTATGCTGAGACGCTCATAGCTATGGCTAGAGAGCCTCTGGCAAACCACACATCTCAATGTCTCCTCTCAGTTCAGGAACAGCATCAGATATTGGTGGAGTGGAACAACACTGCAAGAAACTATCCAGAAGCTCTGTGTGTCCATCAGATGTTTGAAATCCAGGTTGAGCGTACACCAACATCTGTCGCTGTGACCTGTGACGACAAGTCCTTGACCTACCAGGATTTGAACCAGCAGGCTAATCAACTAGCACATTACCTGCAAAAACTAGGAGTAGGACAGGAGGTGCTGGTAGGAATATGTGTAGATCGTTCTTTAGAGATGGTGGTAGGACTACTGGGCATTCTCAAAGCTGGTGGCGCTTATGTGCCTCTAGATCCCACCTACCCAAAGGAACGCTTAGCTATGATGTTAGAAGATGCTCAAGTACCAGTGCTGTTAACTCAGCAACGACTGGTCGAGAAGCTACCCAAGCATCAGGCTCAAGTAGTATTTTTAGATACAGATTGGGAAGTCATAACCCAGGAACGCGAGGACAATCCCCTTAGTAGCATCACAGCAGAGAACCTAATTTATGTCATCTACACTTCAGGTTCGACAGGCAAACCCAAAGGAGCAATGAACACCCACCAAGGGCTTTGCAATCGTTTACTCTGGATGCAAGAGAATTATCAATTAACTGAAGTAGACCGTGTTCTACACAAGACCCCTTTCAGCTTTGATGTATCTGTGTGGGAAATTTTTTGGCCGTTATTAACGGGAGCCCGGTTGGTTATTGCCCGACCAGAAGGTCATAAGGATATGGCTTATCTGGTTGAGCTCATCACCCAGCAGCAAATTACTACACTTCATTTCGTGCCTTCAGTGCTCCAAGTTTTCTTAGAGGAAGATCTCCTGAAGGTTTGTCAGTGCTTAAAGCGTGTCATCAGCAGTGGGGAGGTATTGCCTTTTGAGCTTCAGCAGCGCTTCAGCACTTGTCTGATAGCAGAACTGCACAATCTTTATGGACCAACAGAAGCAGCCATTGATGTGACCTTTTGGGCTTGCACACAAACGGGTGTTCCACAAATCATCCCCATTGGTCGCCCAATTGCTAACACACAAATTTATCTGCTGAACCAGCATCTTCAACCAGTGCCCATCGGCGTGGCGGGCGAACTACACATCGGTGGTGTTGGACTAGGTCGGGGCTACCTCCACCGACCTGAGCTAACCGCCGAGCGGTTCATTCCCAATCCCTACAGCAACGAGCCTGGAAGACGCCTGTATAAAACTGGTGACCTAGCGCGGTATTTACCTGACGGAAACATCGAGTTCCTTGGTCGCATCGATCAGCAAGTGAAAATCCGTGGTTTTCGCATTGAATTAGGTGAAATTGAAGCCGCCCTGGGTCAACATCCAGCAGTGCAGCAGACCGTCGTCTTAGCAAGATCTGATGAGGGAAGTGCCAAACACATAGTGGCGTATGTTGTTCCCATTCAAGGCTTCTCACCTACAAATGACGAACTAGGTGGTTTTTTAAAAGCAAAACTACCACAGCACATGGTGCCTTCTGTATTTGTGATGCTGGAAGCCTTACCGATGACCCCTAACGGTAAAGTAGATCGTCAGACGCTATCAGTACTTAACCAGGTACAACCTCAGGATGAAAAAATAGCTCGCTTATTAGAAAGACTTGAACAACTATCTGAAGAGGAAGCGAAAGCAATGCTTTCCAAAAAGAAATCATCGCTAACACCATAAAGACAGTAAGTAGGTAAGCGGGAAAATTTACAACTATGTAACGAAATGTAAAATCGGCAAAAAGCTTATGAATGCATCGTTCCAAGGGTTTTATGAAACTTAACATACATTGATTTTATCGTGCCCACCTACTTAGCGCTCTTGCTCTTAACCGCAACAAAGCATTCTAAGTTTATTTCCACCCACCTACTTACATAGAAATTGGATTGTGAGGAAACCTGACAAAGCAAGTTAACTGGTCAATTATGGTAAGAATACATCCGTCAGAATTGTTAAGGAATCGAGCGATAACAGTAGCAGCCTAAGAAGAGTGAAGACAGATACTGAACCCTTATAAATTCTGACTCCTGACTCCTGAATTCTTACCAATTATGAAAGTAGAGGATTGAGCAATGAGTGATTTTTCAAAACGAATTCAAGAACTTTCAAACGAAAAGCGTGAACTTCTAGAAATGTTCCTTAATGAACAGGACATAGGCACTGTGCCGCAGCAAGAAGTTTATACAAAACCGCGCACCGCTGTTGAGGAGATGCTAACGACTATCTGGGGTCAAGTCCTTGGAATCGAGCGAGTGGGGATCAACGATAACTTTTTTGATTTGGGAGGTGACTCTATTCAATGTATGCAAATCATTGCTAAAGCTCGTCAAGCTAGTCTTCAATTTACCACAAATCAGCTATTTGAAAATCCGACGATCGCTGAGTTGGCTCCACTTGTGAGTACGGTTTCGGAAAACTCGACTCCAGAAAGTTTAGTCACTGATCCTGTACCCCTCATCCCTATCCCTTCCAATGCGGTAGGTTTTATCCCATCTGACTTCCCAGAGGCTGAGTTGAGTCAAGAGGATCTCAACAAGCTTTTTACTATGTCACAAGTAAGTTTAGACGGGAAGAATAGCCAGAATGAAAGCTGAAAACGTCGAAGATATATACACCTTATCGTCCATGCAACAGGGCATACTATTTTATGTCCTATCCTATCCAAACTCTAGCATATATCTTGACCAAGGACTTTGTACTTTGCATGGAGATCTCAACGTCTCAGCCTTTGAGCAGGCTTGTCAGCAGTTAGTCGGGCGGCATCCAGTCTTGAGAACAGCTTTCGTTTGGGAAGGACTCAGTAAACCGATACAGGCAGTTTATCGGTATGTGAAACTACAAATAGAGCATGATGACTGGCGAGGTTTGTCTGTTACTGATCAGGATGTGCGATTGAAAGCTTATCTTCAAATAGATCGAAGGCGTGGCTTCAAGCTGACTGAACCGCCATTAATGCGCCTGACTATTATTCAGACAACAGAAAACGTCTATCAGTTGGTTTGGAGTCTTCACCACTTGATAGCTGATGCTTGGTCTACATCTGTACTCCTAAAGGAAGTTTTTGTCTTGTACGAAGCTTTGACACAAAAAAGAAATATTACCTTGGAACCAAGTCGTCCTTACCGGGATTACATTGCCTGGTTGAAGCAACAGGATCTATCAGAGGCAGAGATATTCTGGCGACAGACTCTTCAAGGCTTTACCAAACCAACACCTCTGATAGTAGACTACGATCATGAGACTTTGCAAGGACACGAGGAAGGCTACGCTCAACAGGAGATTTACCTCCCAACCACTACTACAGTGGCACTACATTCTCTGGCACGACAATACCATCTGACCCTGAATACACTGATGCTGGGAGGTTGGGCTTTACTCCTGAGTCATTACATCGGCAAGCCAGAAGTTCTCTTTGGGACGGTTGTGTCCGGTCGCCCACTGACCCTTGCTGGGGTTGAAGCTATGGTTGGTCTCTTCATTAACACATTACCAATTCGGGTGCAAGTGTGTCATGAGGATTCGTTCTTGTCTTGGGTGAAGGAACTCCAGGCTCAGCAGATCAAGCTGCGTCAATATGAGTATACTCCGCTAGCACAAATCCAAAAATGGAGTGATGTGCCTAGGGGAATACCTTTGTTCGAGAGCATTTTGGTATTTCAAAATACCTTCATGGATATATTTAATGAACAGGAAGGGAACCTAAAAATTCATCAAATCCGTTCCATAGGACACTCAAATTATCCACTTACTATTAGGGTGACACCAAAGCCAGAGCTATGGCTGGAGGTGCTTTATGATTTACGCCGCTTTAAAACTGCGACAATTACCAGGATGCTAGATCATTTTAAAGTCCTGCTTAGCAATATGGTGACACAACCTACTTGCCAATTAATTGCTTTCACACAAGCAATTAATGCGGCTGAAAAAGAACAAAAAACTATGGAGCTTAAAAAAAATCGTCAGTCTATTGCTAAGAAGTTCAGTAATGTTAAGCCAAAGGCTGTTAGGCTATCGCAGGAGGAATTGATAAAAACAGATTATTTACAGCCTGACAATACACTACCTTTAGTGGTGACACCAAGTGAGAATAATATTGATTTGGTCGCTTGGACTAAGGGCAATTTAGAATTTATAGAGAGACATCTGCTAAAGCATGGAGGAATACTTTTCCGAAACTTTAATGTGGATTCTGTGTCAGTGTTTGAAAAATTTATTCAAGCTATTTCTTCTGATTTGTTGGAATACCGTGAACGCTCAACGCCTCGAACAGAATTGGGTGGAAAGATTTATACCTCAACTGAGTACCCAGCACATCAATATATCGCGTTTCACAATGAGTTTTCATATGCCTATACTTGGCCAATGAAAATTGGTTTTCACTGTGTCCAATCGGCTGATCAGGGAGGCGAAACTCCCATCGCTGACAGCCGGAAAGTTTTTCAGTTGCTTAACCCAGAAATTAAAGAGCGATTTATCCAAAGGAACGTCATGTATGTCCGCAACTATGGTGGTGGTATCGATCTTTCTTGGCAGGAGGCTTTTCAGACTACTGATAAGTCAGTTGTGGAGGAGCATTGCCGTAAAGCTCCCATGGAGTTTGAATGGAAAGATGACAATCGTTTGAGAACCTGCCAGGTTCGTCAGGCTGTTGCAAAACATCCGAAAACAGGAGAGATGGTATGGTTCAATCAAGCTCACCTATTCCATATATCAAATTTGGAACCGAGTGTGTGCGAATCAATGCTAAAGGTCTTCTTCCTTGAAGACCTCCCGCGTAATACCTATTATGGTGATGGTTCTCCCATAGAAACCTCCGTGTTAGATGAAATTCGTGAGGTTTATCAGCAGGCTGCGGTGAGTTTCCCTTGGCAGAAAGGTGATGTATTGCTGCTGGACAATATGCTAGTAGCACATGGACGAAAGCCATTCGTAGGAACACGGAAGATTGTCGTAGCTATGGCAGAAGCTTTTACACAAGAGCTTAGCCTTGAACACAGAGGATAAATTGGGAGTGTGATGTATGTGCGGCATTGTAGCAATATTCTCGAAACAAGAACCGATTTCGGCAGAAGCGTTAGCAAGAGCGACACAGCAGCTAAATCATCGTGGTCCGGATCAACAGCGGCAATGGATTGCCCCTCATCAACGGGTTGGATTGGGTCATACTCGACTCAGTATTATCGATGTGACCACAGGTAACCAGCCAATTGCAAACGAAAATGAGCAACTGCACATCGTCGTCAATGGAGAGTTTTACGACTTTGAACGGATTCAGCGTGAGTTGAAACAACGAGGACATCAATTACGTAGCCGTTCTGATAGCGAGATTGCACTTCACCTTTATGAGGATTTTGGCATAGGATGTCTAGACTATCTGCGGGGTGAATTTGCATTTATATTGTGGGACGAGTCAAATCAACTTCTCTTTGCTGCTCGAGATCGCTTCGGAATCAAGCCGCTTTTCTACACCATAATAGATAACACACTCTATTTAGCATCCGAAGCAAAAGCGTTATTTGCAGCAGGTGTTCCGGCTGATTGGGATCATGAGTCATTTTTCCAACAGTTATTCATTTATACCAACCAAGACCGCACACTCTTTCAAGGTGTGTATCAAGTGCCGCCCGGTTACTACCTTCTTGCAACACCCAATAGCATACAACTTGTTCGCTATTGGGACCTCGACTATCCAAAAGCCGATGTTTCTGCTCCACGGCGCAGCGATACTGAATATATTGAACAACTCCAGCATACATTACAGGAAGCAGTTCGACTCCGGCTGCGAGCTGACGTACAAGTCGGCAGCTTTCTCAGTGGTGGCGTTGATTCATCTACTGTGCTGGGTATGGCAGCCAAACACAGTTTGGAGCCAATTCGGGCATTTACTGTCACCTTTGATAATGCTGGCTATGATGAGGGGTCAATTGCCCGTGAAACAGCAGCACACGTCGGTGCTGATTTTCAATCCATTCCACTCAACGAATCCGATTTCGCCAATCATATTGCTGATGCAACTTGGTACGCCGAGACACTAGATATTAACGCCCGTGGTGTTGCTAGATATCTACAAAGTCGCGTGGTACATGATGCCGGGTACAAAGTTGTACTAGCGGGCGAAGGCTCTGACGAAATATTCGGTGGATACGGTCACGCAAGGGAAGACTTGCTACTGAATAACACAAAGCAGCAGGGGTTAGCAGAAACTTCAGGAAAAAACTCAGCTTCTAGCAGGAGATTATCCAACAGTACACCAGCTTCCTTAGCAAGGGTAAAACAAACTCTAGGATTCACCCCATCTTGGTTAAAAAACATTGCTGTAGACAGATCCTTTTTCCATATTCTCCTAGCGCCAGATTATGCTGCCAAATTTGCTGATCGGGATGTCTATGCCTTATTTTTGAATCAATTTGACGTAGAGGGTCAGCTTTCAGGGCGGGACCCAGTCATTCAATCACTCTATTTGTGGTCGAAATCGATCTTGCCAAATTACACATTGTTTGCTGACCGTCTAGAAATGGCCTGCGCTGTTGAAGTACGTTTGCCATTTCTAGATCACCTTGTCTTCGAGTTAGTGCGTGAAATGCCTGTTTCGCTCCTTATTCGTGGGATGAGGGAGAAATATGTGCTCCGAGAAGCGGCTCGCCCTTTTTTGACTGACACAGTTTATGCTCGTCCAAAGCACCCTTTTACTGCTCCACCCGCTACTCTCACAACAAACAATCATTTGTACACATTGATACAAGACTGTTTGCGTAGCTCAGTTATGGCTTCAGTACCGTTTTTTGATCAGGCAGAAGTGATTGCACTGCTAGATAAACTTCCCAACATGGATGAGCGCATACGCATTACTCTAGACTCAACCTTGATGATGCTATTGTCTACGTGCTTTCTCCAACAGAGATACAATCTATCGTCAGAATTATGAATTATGAATTATGAATTCATAATTTGAAGAAAATCAAGCAGCCATACTACCCTTGATTTTCCATCCATTCTGACTCCTGATATCATGTCCGGTTGATTAGTTATGATTCGGTGCATGGGTGCAAAAATCTCAAAACTCTTTCTCCTCTGCCCCTCCGCCCCTCCGCCCCTCTGCTGTCTTAATAATAAGTGTTTAACCGGACACGATATGACTCCTGACTCCTGAGTTAAGTCCAATTAGATAGGTGAGTTAAGCAAATGCAAGACATGATTGAAGGTTTTCCGCTATCGCCCCAGCAGAAGCGTCTTTGGCTATTGCAGCAGAATAGTTTGGCTTATCGTGCTCAGTTAGCCATTTTGATTGATGGAAATCTCAAGGTAGAAGTTTTGAAAGAAGCCTTACAGGAGTTAGTCAATCAACATGAGATTCTCCACACTACGTTTCATAGCCTAGCTGGAATGAAATTCCCAATTCAAGTTATAGAGAATCGCTCTAGCTTACAGTGGCAGGAATATGATTTAAGTAGTTTTGACATAGAGAAACAGAAAGCTTCGATTGAAGAACTTTTTAGAGAACAGGGCCAACGTCCTTTCAACCTCCAGCAAGATCCACTTTTGCGTTTAACCATACTTACTTTATCAACGCACAGGCATATTTTGCTTGTTTCCTTGCCTTCTCTGTGTGCAGATATCAGTACGCTTAGTCATCTAGTTCAAGAAATTAGCCGTTTTTATGCCAGAAGCAAACAGACGGAATTGGATGAAGCACCTGTGCAATATGTGCAATTCTCTGCATGGCAGAATGAGTTACTCGAAGCAGAGGATGCGGAAACGGGAACAGACTATTGGCGAAAGCAGGATATTTCTCATCTTCTTGACTTAAAGCTTCCTTTTGAAACTCAGCTGACTGAGAGTTTAGAGTTTAAACCACAATTTATCGCCCTCACAATTCAACCCCATACGCATAGGAAGATTGAAGCGCTTGTTCAAGAACATGAAATTTCTACTTCTGTATTCCTCCTTGCTTGTTGGCAAATTTTACTCAGGCGTCTGACTCTTCAGTCAGATATTGTTGTAGGAAGTGCCTGTGATGGTCGGTCTTATGAAGAACTAGAGGGAGAGATCGGGCTGCTTACAAAATATTTACCAGTTCATTGTCATTTGGAAGATAACTTCCCATTTAGTCAAGTTTTGCGGCAGGTTGATGAATCGGCTCACGAGGCCTACTCGGGGTATGAGTACTTTGCTTGGGAACAAACACTTGGAAGGACAGAATATATTGATTTCATGCTCTCCTCACTATTTTGTTTTGATTTTGAGCAACAGAAGGCAAAGTTTTTTGCTGATGACGTTTCGTTTTCGATTTACAAACAGTATGCCTGTGTTGATCGGTTTAAAGTGAAACTATCTTGTATTGATAGGGGAGATGTGCTAGTTGCAGAATTTCATTATGACTCTAACTTATTTTCGCACAAAGATATTGAGCGTTTGGCAGAACAATTTCACACATTGTTAGAGAGCGTAGTCAGTAATCCAAAAGCGTCAATCAGTGAGTTGGAGATTCTGAGCAATGTCGAACGACAACAACTGCTAGTCGAGTTCAACGAAACAGGTCAGGATTACTCCCAGGATAAGTGTATCCACCATCTGATTGAGGAGCAAGTAGAGCGCACACTGGACAATATAGCTGTCATATTTAAGGAACAGCAATTGACTTACCAAGAGCTTAACGCTCGCGCTAATCAACTAGCGCATTATCTTCAGACTTTGGGCGTTGGATCGGATACACTGGTCGGGATTTGCGTAGAACGCTCTTTGTCCATGATTGTGGGCATTCTAGGTATCCTTAAAGCCGGAGGGGCATATGTGCCAATTAATCCAGCGTATCCAAACGAGAGGTTGGCGTATATGCTGGAGGATTCCCATGTGCCAGTGCTATTGACCCAACAGATGCTAGTCGAAAGCCTCCCCGAACATAGAGTACAGGTAATTTGCTTAGATGCTGATTGGGATGTCATTGCTCAACAAAGCAATGACAATCCCGTTAGCGGAGTGATGGCTGATAACCTGGCCTACATAATCTACACATCTGGGTCTACAGGGCAACCCAAAGGAGTGGAGATCACACATCAAAACTTGGTTCACTCCACACTTGCTCGGATTCTTTATTATGATAAACCTGTCACAAACTTTCTATTAACTTCACCTTTCGCTTTCGATAGTTCTGTTGCAGGCATTTTCTGGACGTTGTGTCAAGGGGGCACTCTTTCGCTCCCGCAAGAGAACTTTCAGTCAGACATATTACAATTCATACAATTAATAGGACAGCGTCGGATCTCGCATTTACTGTGTATTCCGTCTCTCTACAAACTGATCTTAGATCATGTGGAACCACAGCAGCTAGTAGAACTTCAGTCTGTAACTGTAGCAGGAGAATCTTGTCCGAAAGAGCTTGTAGAGCGTCATCGTAAACTGCTTCCGCAAATATCTCTGTTCAACGAATATGGTCCAACAGAAGGAACGGTGTGGAGCAGTGTATATAATTGCCACAGCCATGCTCCGAAAAATTCTATCCCTATTGGTCGTGCGATCGCCAATACGCAGATTTATTTGTTGGACTCTCATTTGCAACTCGTGCCCATTGGTGTACCAGGCGAACTACACATTGGTGGGCTGGGCTTGGCTAGGGGGTATCTAAACCGTCCAGAACTGACAGCCGAGAAGTTTATTCCGAACCCATTTAGTAACGAGCCGAAAGCACGCCTTTACAAAACTGGGGACTTGGCTCGATACTTGGCTGACGGTAATCTAGAGTTCCTTGGTCGCATCGATTACCAAGTGAAGATTCGTGGCTTTCGGATTGAACTGGGAGAAATCGAGGCATTACTGGATCAACACCCAGATCTGCAGGAAGTTGTGGTAGTCGCTCAAGAGGGCATAAACGGCGATAAGCTAGTGGCCTATGTTGTCCCAAGCCGGAAGCAAGCACCCACAACTAGTGAACTGCGCAGATTCCTGAAAGATAAGTTACCCGAGTATATGATACCGTCAACTTTTGTGGTGTTGAAGGCATTACCACTGACACCCAATGGCAAGATCGACCGTCGAGCGCTGCTGGCGAACAATCAGATCAGACCAGAACTGGAACAAGGGTTTGTTGCACCTCGCACGTTGATCGAGCAAACACTAGCAGAGATTTGGAGCCAAGTTTTCGGCTTAAAGCAAATAGGCGTCCACGACAACTTCTTTGAGTTGGGAGGAGATTCCATTCTTAGCATTCAGATTTTGTCTAGGGCTAACGAAAGAGGATTGAACTTTTCTCTCCAGCAGCTTTCCCTGCATCCTACAATTGATGAACTTGCGCAATTTGTCAAGACTGTAGAGGCTAGAAGCTTAACAATACACCAAAGTCTTCCGTTTAGCCTCATTTCAAAACAGGATGATCTGAGAATACCCCATGATGTGGAAGATGCTTATCCTCTTACTATGCTTCAAGCAGGGATGTTCTTTCACAGTGAATATACACCCGATTCTACTATTTACTACGACATTGTCAGCTTACACTTGCAAGTTCCTTTCAACATCCAAGCCCTACAAGCGGGTCTTAAGGAATTGGTAGGTCGTCACCCTATCCTGCGGACCTCATTCGATTTTACTAACTTTAGTGAACCCCTACAGTTAGTTCATCAGAACGCTTCCATTCCATTGGCAGTTCATGACCTGAGACATTTGTCTGATGCAGGGCAAGAAGAAATATTAGATGCCCTGATTGAAGCCGAAAAAAGCCGAAAGTTTGACTTGAAAAGTGCCCCTCTGTTACGCTTTCAAATTCATCACCGCAGTGAAGAGACATTTCAGTTGACTTATACCTGCCACCATGCTATCCTCGACGGTTGGAGTGCAGCATCCATGCTCACTGAGTTATTTCAACATTACTTGAATATACTTGGTAACAAAACAAGACCAATTGCTCCACGACCTACAGCTACATTTCGAGATTATGTTGCCCTCGAGAGAGAATCGGTCAAATCTGAGGACAATCGGCGCTACTGGACTCAAAAGCTAAATGACAGCACTGTCACCATGCTTCCTCGATGGTCGTCTTCCTGCCAAGTAGTTGATGTAGAGCAACATCATCTGCAAACGGTTCCCATATCCCTAGAGCTTTCTGAAGATCTCAAACGGTTAGCACAGTTCACTGGGGTTCCGCTTAAAAGTGTTTTGCTAGCTGCACACTTGAGGGTGCTGAATTTGCTGAGCGGGCAGTCAGACATTCAGATCGGCTTGGTATCAAATGTTCGACCAGAAGAAGTGGATAGTGAGCGGGTTCTTGGGCTTTTCTTAAACACTCTACCTTTTCGTTTACAATTGCCAGGAGGTACTTGGATAGACTTGATACAGGCAACATTCCAGACAGAATGTGAATTGCTGCCTTTCCGATGGTATCCAATGGCAGAATTACAGAGAATCAAGGGTGGACAGCCTCTATTTGAAACCGCCTTTAACTTTGTTCATTTTCATGTTGCTCAAGGAGTACTTGAGTTAGAGGGGATCGAGTATTTGGGTAACAAGTCTTATAACCCAACAAACTTAACTTTGTTAGTATCTTTTGGCCTACATCCAACCTCATCCCAGGTCATCCTCGACCTTGAATATGACGGCACAAAGTTGTGCGAGGAACAGATTCAACGCATTTGTGAATATTACGTTAAAACTTTGACAGCAATGGCTTGTGAACCTTTGGGACGCTACGAGACGCACTCCCTTCTGTCGGAGCAAGAACGTTATCAATTACTTGTGGAGTGGAATGAAACTAAGACAAATTACCCCGATGATCAGTGCATCCACGAACTGTTTGAAGCTCAGGTAGAGCAGACACCAGACGCAGTGGCAGTAGTTTTTGCTGATGAAATTGTCACGTATCATGAGTTGAATACAAAGGCTAATCAGCTAGCTCACTATCTGCGGTCATTCGGTGTAAAACCAGAGGTGTTGGTGGGTATTTGTGTGGAACGTTCTGTGGAGATGGTGGTAGGATTGTTGGGGATACTTAAGGCTGGTGGGGCTTATGTGCCATTAGACCCTGCTTACCCACAGGAGCGACTCGCCTTTATGCTAGAGGATGCTCAAGTGTCGCTGCTGTTGACGACGGAAAAGTTGGCGACCCGATTGCCGGAGTATGGGTCACAGGTGGTCTTTTTAGATACAGACTGGGGTGTAATTTCTTATGAGAGTGGGACGAATTTAGTTATAAGTGCTACACCGGAGCACTTAGCCTATGTGGTCTATACATCAGGTTCAACAGGGAAACCCAAAGGGGTGATGATTGCACATCAGTCTTTAGTGAATTTCACAAAGACGGCAACAGTTGAATATGGGTTAAGCCAGAGTGATCGTGTCCTCCAGTTTGCATCAATCAATTTCGATACGGCGGCAGAAGAAATCTATCCCTGCCTAACGTGCGGTGGAATTCTTGTGCTACGTACTAATGAAATGTTGAATTCCGTACCCGAGTTCTTGCAAAAGAGCAGTGATTTGGAACTGACAGTGTTGGATCTGCCCACAGCATACTGGCACCTAGTGACTTCTGAGTTAGCAATAGCAGATTTGGTGCTACCTGACTCATTGCGGCTAGTGATTATTGGGGGAGAGAAAGCACTTCCCCAAGCAGTAGAAATTTGGCAAAAGCGTGTGCGTACTATTTCGCTAGTGAACACATACGGGCCTACAGAAGCGACTGTAGTTGCAACTCTGTGCAAATTATCAGGTTTAGCTTCAGTAGAAATACACAATAAAGTAGTACCAATTGGACGCCCTATTCATAATGTCCAAGTGTACGTGTTGGATCAAAACTTGCAACCAGTTCCTATTGGGGTTCCTGGAAAATTGTACATCGGCGGTGCTCCTTTGGCTCGTGGTTACCTCAATCGCCTAGACTTGACCAAAGAGAAATTTATCCCTAACCCCTTTAGCCACGAACAAGGGGCACGCCTATACAAAACAGGCGACCTAGTCCGCTACCTCCCTGATGGCAACATCGAATACCTCGGTCGCATCGATAATCAAGTGAAGATTCGCGGCTTCCGCATCGAGATGGGTGAGATAGAAGCAGTCCTCAACACCCATCCCCAAATCCAACAAGCCGTAGTTATTGCTACAGAGGAAGTCAGTGGTAACAAACGCTTAGTCGCCTATGTAGTGACTAGTGATGAATCACTCACCACCAACCAACTGCGGGAATTCCTCAAGCAACAGCTACCAGAATACATGATGCCCAGTGCCTTCGTTACTTTAGACACCCTACCATTAACGCCCAACGGCAAAGTAGACCACAAAGCACTACCAGCACCTGATGGGGAAATCAACTGCGAACATGTCAAAGTGATACCACGTACGCCAAGTGAAGAAATCATCGCCAACATCTTCGCAGCGGTTCTAGGTGTGCAAAATGTAGGCATCCACTACAACTTCTTTACCAATGGCGGACATTCCCTACTAGCAACCCAATTAATTTCCAGACTAAGACTTGCCTTTGAAGTCGAAATACCCATTCGGGCAGTCTTTGAATCCCCGACAGTGACTCAATTAGAAAAAACTATCACCCAGTTACGTACTATTGAGCGCGGATTAACCCTTCCCCCCATTCAACCAATAAAGGGAGATATCGAGCAATTACCCCTATCTTGGGCACAAGAACGGCTGTGGTTCCTGGATCAACTTGAAGGGTCAATTGCCACTTACAACATACCACTATCAGTGCGGATGACTGGTAACTTAGATCTAAACGCCCTGCAACAAGCGTTATCAGAAATAGTACGGCGCCATTCGGTACTACGCACCAGCTTTCAAACAGTCAATGGCACACCAACACAAGTGATTCACCCAGAAGCCACTATCAACATCAATGTGGTGGATTTACAGCAACTACTAACTACAGAACGTGAAACTGTCCAAAAGCAACTAGCTTTGGAAGAGGCAATGATCCCCTTTGACTTGAAGATCGCACCATTAATCAGGTGTAGTCGCGTGCAGTTGTCAGCCAAAGAGTGTGTATTGTTACTTACAACACACCACATTGTCTTTGATGGTTGGTCAATAGGTATATTTATAAACGAATTAACAACGCTATACTCAGCATTTTGTAATGGGCAACCCTCCCCGCTCCCAGAACTTACCATCCAGTATGCCGACTTTGCTGTATGGCAACGGGAGTGGTTACTTAGTGAGGTACTCCAGTCTCAACTTGCTTACTGGCGGCAACAACTGGCAAATCTCTCAATCTTACAACTGCCTAGGGATCAACCACGAGCAACAGCCCAGACCTTCAGTGGGACACAGCAACCACTATTGTTAACTAACACTCTGTCTGAAACCATCAAAGCTTTAAGTCTTCAAGAAGGGGTGACGTTGTTTATGACATTGCTCACAGCCTTCAAAATTTTACTCTACTACTATACTGTTCAAGATGATATTGTCGTAGGCACTGATGTTGCCAATCGCAACCGGATTGAAACTGAGCAATTAATTGGTTTCTTCGTCAACCAACTGGTGTTACGTACAAATTTGTCTGGCAACCCCACATTTAAGGAATTGCTAGAACGGGTACGCCAAGTGACTTTAGATGCTTATACTTACCAGGATATGCCATTTGACAAACTAGTGGCAGATCTAAATCCAAATCGAAATTTGAGCCATACGCCCCTGTTTCAAGCCAAATTTGTGTTCCAGAATGCTCCAATCTCAGACTTGGAACTCTCAAACTTGACCCTGAGCTTGCTAGAAGTTGATAATGGGACAGCAAAGTTTGATCTGTTGCTAACTATGTGGGACGCAGAGGAAGGACTAGCTGGCAGCTTGCAATATAGGACAGATTTGTTCAATGCAGCCACTATTGCTCGGATATTAGAAAATTTTGAAACAATTCTAAATACGGCGACTATACAGCCTAATGTGAGGCTGAATGACCTAGTAAAAATACTTGTAGATGCAGACAAGCAAAAACGTGCCGAAAAACAGAAAGAATTTAGACAAACTCGGCGCAGCAAATTCAAGAGTGTTAAACCACAGCTTATTAATGAAGCCTCAATAGAGGCAGATATATGATTGAAAACAATTTGGAAATTCAGAAACTCGCTATGAAAAAATCGTGGTCTACCAGAAAGCAAACATTAAAACCAATAGCTATTAGCGTATCACAACAGGAATTAGTCCAACTATCCAATTTCCAAACCGGAGGAACTTTACCTTTGATAATTCAGCCTAAGCTGGGTGATTTAGACCTACAACTTTGGACCAAGAATAATTTGGAATTTCTCGAAACAAATTTATTAAAACATGGAGGAATATTACTCAGAGGTTTCAATGTCAATACACAGCATGATTTCGAGCAGTTCATCAACTCCGTTTGTTCGCAGCTAATGCCCTATATGGAAGGCGCAACACCGCGTACCAAACTTAGTGACAAAGTTTATACATCTACCGAATTTCCACCTGAACACTCCATCGGGTTACATAACGAGTTATCATACGTCATTACCTGGCCGATGAAGATATGGTTTTGTTGCATTCAACCTGCCACACAGCAAGGAGAAACACCAATTGCTGACGTGAGAAAAGTTTTCCAATGCATTAGCCCTCAAATTAGAGAACGCTTCATATCGAAGGGGTGGATGTTAGTCCGCAACTTTGGCGATGGTTTTGGTCTTCCTTGGCAGACCACTTTTCGCACTGATGAAAAGACCGCTCTAGAGGAATATTGCCGGAATGCTTGTATTGAGGTTGAGTGGAAAGATAATAATCGCCTAAGAACGCGCCAGGTTCGTCCAGCGGTAGCATGCCATCCTAAGACTGGTGAAATAGTCTGGTTTAATCATGTTGTTTTTTGGCATATATCAAGCCTAGAAGCAACAGTACGAGAACAGCTATTAGCAGAATTCAAAGAGGAAGATTTGCCTTACAATACCTATTACGGTGACGGTACTCCAATTGAAATTTCGGTTATAAATGAACTCCGCAAGGCTTATGAACAAGAAACTGTTATTTTTTCTTGGAATAAAGGGGACATACTAATGTTAGATAATATGTTAGTGGCTCATGGACGTAATCCTTATTGTGGTAAAAGAAAGATTTTAGCAGCAATGGGCGAACCTTTTACCCACCGATGAAAGTCTGTTTTGGATCGGGGTTCGTTAAAATTAAGGAAATATTATCATGACAAGTACAATCCTTCAAGGTTTTAAACTGTCACCTCAGCAAAAACATTTGTGGCTATTGCACCAAAGAACTGATAGCCTACCTTATTGCTCCTTATGTGCTATGGAGATTGTCGGCTCTCTTAATCAAGACATTTTAAAGACAGCCTTACATAAGGTTGTCCATAAACATGAAATTCTCCGCACTACCTTTCATTGCTTACCTGCGATGACTATTCCACTTCAAGTTATAAATGATTGTAGCATACTTTTAATTGAGAATTATGACTTGAGCGGGTTGGAACCTGAACAACGGGAGAACGAGATCGCAGCACTTTTTCAAGATCTAAAACAGCAAAATTTCGACTTAAAAAAGTGCCCATTATTGCATCTATCTCTAGTTAATTTGTCACCAGAACTGCATGTATTATTTGTCAGTGTACCTGCTCTTTGCGCGGATAAAACAACACTCAAGAATTTGATGCAGGAGATTAGCCGAACCTATACAGCCTGTTTACATAATGAGCAACTGGTAAATGAGTCAGTACAATATATTCTTTTCTCTGAATGGCAAAATGAATTGATTGAAACAGAAGAAGCAAAAACAGGAATAGAGTATTGGCAGCAGAAAAATATTTCTCATATTTTTACATTAAAGCTATTTGGCGAAAATCAACCTGATCCATCCAGATTTACACCTCAAATTTTTACTCAAAGGCTTCATCTCGGACTAGCAGCGGAAATTGAAGTTCTTGCCAGCAAGTACGATACTTCAAAATCTGTATCCTTGCTAGCGTGCTGGCAAATTTTACTCTGGCGTCTTACCGGAGAATCAGACATGATAGTCGGGACTGACTACGATGGTAGAACAGAGGAAGAGTTAAAGGATGTACTAGGACTGTTGACAAAATATCTACCTATTCATTGTCATCTAGATGAGGAATCAAAATTCAGTGAAGTTGTGAAACAGGTCACTCTCTCAAAAACAGAAATGTATGATTGGCCAGAATGTTTTACTTGGGAGCAAATTTTAGGAGCAGATGCCACTGTCATCGGTTTGCCATTCTTTCCCTTTTGTTTCGAGTTTGAAGAACAATCTCCCGATTATTCCACTAATGAGGTATCTTTTTCAATAGACAAACAGTATGCCTGTTTAGATCGATTTAAAATTAAACTCTCATTTGTTGAAAAAAATGAAACTTTGGAAGCGGAATTTCACTACGACTCTGAGCTATTTTCTCTAGAAGATATTCAGCGCTTAGCAGGCCTATTTCAAACACTATTAAAAAGTTTGATTGAAAATCCACAAGCTGCACTTATTGAATTAGAGATTCTGAGCAATGTTGAGCAGCAGTGCCTATTGGTTGAGTTTAACAATACAAAGACAGATTTTCCTCAAGACAAGTGTCTCCACCAACTTTTTATGGAACAGGTAGAACGCACGCCGGAACATATTGCTGTTGTGTTTGAAGACCAACAATTGACCTACGCTCAGCTGAATGCTAGAGCCAATCAATTGGCACATTATTTGCAGAACTTGGGGGTAGAGCCAAATATGTTGGTGGCAGTTTGTCTTGAGCGCTCCCTGGAAATGGTCGTTGGGTTACTAGGGGTTCTTAAAGCTGGTGGAGCATATTTGCCACTTGACTCAATGTATCCACAAGAACGGCTTGCTTTGATGTTGGAGGACAGTCAAGCACCAATGTTGTTGACGCAACAACGACTATTAGCCATTCTTCCTGAACATCAGGCACAGACAATTTGCTTGGATAGTAACTGGGAAATCATTGCCCAACAAAGCGAAGGAAACCCTGTTAATAAAACAACCATTGAAAACCTAGCTTATGTAATTTATACATCAGGCTCTACAGGCAAGCCTAAAGGAGCGATGCTTGCGCACCGTGCAATTTGCAATCATATGTTCTGGATGCAAACAAGTTTCCCCCTCACCGAACAAGACAAAGTTTTACAGAAAACTCCATTTAGCTTTGATGCCTCAATTTGGGAATTTTACGCACCTTTATTGGTAGGAGCGCAATTAGCGATCGCTCGACCTGGAGGACATCGGGACAGTAATTATCTCATTAAGGTAATTGCTGAACAGCAAATTACGATTCTTCAGCTTGTCCCATCCTTATTGCAAATGCTCTTAGAGCATGGGGGTATCAAAACCTGTACATCCCTCAGACGCGTCTTTTGCGGGGGAGAGACTTTACCAGTTGCCCTTCAAAAAGACTTTTTTACTTATCTGGATGCAGAATTGCATAATCTCTATGGTCCGACTGAAACTTGCATTGATGCCACCTTCTGGACTTGTCAACGCGAGGTTAATCAACAAATCGTCCCCATTGGTCTTCCCATTGCCAACACGCAAGTTTATATTCTCGACAACCAGTTGCGGTCAGTCCCCATCGGCATTTCAGGTGAGTTGTACATTGGAGGTATTGGTCTTGCTCAAGGTTATCTTAACCACCCAGAGTTAACACTGGAGAAGTTCATCCCTAATCCTTTCAGCCAAGAAAGGGGAACACGCTTGTACAAAACAGGAGACCTCGCCCGCTATAGGAATGATGGAAACATTGAATACCTGGGTCGTGTCGATAATCAAGTCAAAATTCGTGGCTTTCGCATCGAACTCGGAGAAATTGAAGCAGTCCTCAACACCCATCCCCAAATACAACAATCTGTAGTTGTTGCACAAGAAGATATTCCAGGGAACAAACGCCTAGTAGCTTATGTAAGTACCTCTGATGAATCACTCACTATCAACCAACTGCGTGAATTTATCAAACAGAAGCTACCAGAATATATGGTGCCAAATGCCTTTGTCACTTTAAACAGCCTACCATTAACACCCAACGGTAAAATAGACAAAAAAGCACTACCAGCACCTGATAAAGAAATTGCACGGTCAGCTGAATACGTAGCACCACGTACAGCCATAGAACTTCAACTGACTCAAATTTGGTCATCTGTTCTTAATATCACTCCCGTGGGAGTAAAAGACAATTTCTTTACTCTAGGAGGTCATTCGCTTTTAGCTGTCCGCCTCATGTCCCAGATTCAACAACATTTCCAAGTCAATTTACCTTTAATTAACCTTTTTCAAAGTCCCACTATCGAACAACTAGCACAACTTCTAAATTCCTCAACAGATTCTTTACCTTGGTCAGTCCTAGTTCCTATCAAATCTAATGGCAATCAACCACCTCTGTTCTGCATTCACCCAGGTGGAGGCAATGTTCTTTGCTATCAAGATTTAGCCTATCATCTGAATTCAGAACAACCATTCTATGGGCTACAATCTGTTGGTTTAAATCCCAAAAATCAAACTCATACTAGCATTGAACAAATGGCGACTCACTATATTCAAGAGTTACAAACTGTTCAACCAAACGGTCCCTATTTTCTCTCTGGCTGGTCTTTGGGTGGCTTGATAGCTTTTGAGATAGCTCAGCAACTTTCTCACCAAGGTGAACAGATAGCTCTGTTGGCTTTACTAGATACTTACCATCCTTCCATAGCTTCTCAAGAACTAGAAGACAATGCTG
>Ga0116227_10007921_pt1 | contig 20390 bp, 8 predicted proteins | sample S1TSphgellanicum_FD_89693 | JGI IMG/M metagenome (GOLD analysis project Ga0116227, IMG submission 89693) | Host-associated microbial communities from peat moss isolated from Minnesota, USA - S1T2_Fb - Sphagnum magellanicum MG | ecosystem: Host-associated > Plants > Peat moss > Unclassified...
AAATATATATTTTTATAAAAAAAATAGTTATTTGATATATAAAAAATAGCTAGAAAAAAGAAAAAATATATAAAAAAAAAGAGAGAATATATATATATATATATATATATATATATATATATATATATATATATATATATATATACATTTATTTATTTGGTTTTCATTGCGTAGCCAAAAATATTAAAGGATGATTAAGGTTTTGTAGTTCATATATGGTATATAGCCATATTTGGCTAAATCTTCCTATGGATGATCCCCACTTTTTCTACAACTTCCTATTGATGATCACTTCTTTGGCTAAAAAACAAAACATAAAAATCCTAAAATCCTAAAATAAATTCACTAGACCAGTTCCTACGTCCCCAGTTCATGCACAGAAGATGAAGTGAAGTTTACAGTATATATACACAATACCCTGCTGACACCTTTGCACAGTACTGTACAGTTGTTTTTAATAAAAGAAAAAAAAAGAAAAAAAAATGTTCTCATATTTGTATTATATTCTATGAAGGAACAGAGAGACTTTGATGAAGGTTACGCACTATGGAATGGGCCTGAGCCCCGTTCCACCCAGTAATTCCGTGAGTTGTTGTCCTGTTAGGTGGTAATGGGTTCTTCCTGTTCCGCAGCATAATCGGTCTTTTACCCAACAATTCAAATTTCACCTGCTTATTTCACTGGGGGTTTTTTTTCTTTTTTTAAAAAAATTTTTTAATTTAAAAAATATGTATATTTTTAAATTTTAAATTTTAAATTTTAATAATTTTAATTCTAATTTATTTTTTGGCATAACCCTCATGTTTGCTAGAATCCCAAGAGGGACTGTGCATAAAATTACGACATTTTAAAAATACACATGAAAACTGTTAACCAGACCGAAGAAAGAGGGGAAATGTGATGAAAATTTTCAATTATTTTTTTGCAAAATCTGGTGAATTTTTTGCTAGAAAACAAGGAATCTAAGATTAAATATGCACCTTTTTATTTTTATTTTTTCCATTTGTGCAAAAAAATTGCACAAAAAAAAGAGCTAATTTATGAGGTCACTTAGTTTACTTCTTAAGAGTGTCTGTTATTAAATTAAAATAAAAAGGCGCATATTTTTTAGAAACAGGATCCAGAGGTCCTTTGATTTTTTATTTTTTGAAAAACATTGGAATTTGAAGGTTCTTTGATTTTGATTTTTTTTAAATCAAATCTGGAAATTATAAAAAAATCTAATAATTACTCAGTATTGCTAATTTTCATGACTTTACATTAGACCTTTCAAATGGGTTTAAATGCAGTTTTAACAAATTTCTTTGGTGTGTGCAATCCTTATGAATTCCTTTCATAGCAACTAATGTTGTTATGTGTTATTAGATTCTTGCCCAACACTATTGAAACTAATAAAATCACACACATGAAAACATGCACAAAAATCCTTTTTTCTTTTTGTGTGTTTTAAAATTTCAAAACATATAAGATGGACACTCTAAACCACATTCATCTTAACAATAAACCCCAAACATGAAAAAATTGAAATCCTATTCACACTAAAGTGAATTCCACTAACAAATAAACCTCTAAAAAACCTTTGTGTCCAATAATAAACTCTTGACAATATTGAAGTAATAATGATTAATCTGAGCATCAATCTATGATTATGAGTAAACAATTTAAAAACTGGACTTAGGGTTTCTTTCCATTATGCTGCTGTGATCACAGCAGGCTAATGGAGAGTTACTGACATGGGTGCTAATAGTTGCTTTCCATTGCATACCTGCAATGGGCTAAAAACTTGTTACTAACAAGCGGTGTGTCACTCACACTATGGCCTTGCCATTTACATTAAAAAGTATCTTAACACATAAGAAGAATTATGGAAACTCAAATATTTCACCATGCAAAAATATAATCTTCAAAAAATCCTCTAAAAGAAATCAAAATTTTTCAAGAAATTATTACTTTATATCTAATCTCAAGTTCCAACACAAGTCAAAATATCATCTTTCAAAAATCCTCATATCAAAATAAACCTATTACCTAGGGGCCAAAATCTCTTAAGTTAAGGTACTCAATAATGAATACAAACGTAGGCAAGGCCAATAAATGCTAATAGCTTAATAGTCTATCTAGTTTTAATTATGTTTTAGATACACAAAGGTTCTAATTAAAAAATTAGGACACATGTCATATGAAGATGACTCACAATTTGATTAACAGCTCTCACAGCTCTTGGGTTTCATGAATGCAAAGGAAACAGGCTGTTATGTCCTTAGAGCATCTCCACAGGTGCTCAGTATGTCACTCTGGATAACAAAATTAAATGTTTAAGTTTCGCTGTTTTTTATTTTGGCAACCCCACCAATAAAACCGTAACCGGAAGTGCATATATGTGGGGACTACCAATAGCAAACCACCTGGACCAATCATTATGATCGACCAATCAGAAATACTGAGCCACAGTCAACTCCAATTTATTACACTTTTTTCTGGAGGTGCACAACTGTGTTGCGCCTTTTACCAGCCACGGCAATCTGGACGAATTTGGAGCACAAAAACTAATTTTGTGAACTAAACCGGCACATTTTGACTTTTTAACAACAAATTGTACTGTCTGGAGTCACATACTGAGCATCGGTGGAGATTCTCTTAGAACCCAATAAGGAATTGCCTCAGAACGTTGAACTGATCAACATTGGCACAAAACCAATACATTTGGAGAAATGTCTCCCACCCATGGGCTTTACCCATCACAAAGCACAAGGCAAAGGTTATCATGAACTCAATGTGCATAGATCATGAGGCATAAGAGGGTGAGGGTTCTTATGGGAGATGAAAAGTGGAGTAGACATAACAGCACTCCATTTTTCTAGGGGAATTAGGATATTCATGGATATAAGGTGGTCTCCAAATATCTTAGGAAATTTGTCTGGTTTCTTGATGTTACTGACAGATTTGCCTTAATCATTTGTCAATGCCATACAATGGATACATGCATGAGAGTCATGTCAGAAGTCCTTTGTTGGCTGATGCTACTTGAAGTCTAGGTTTGCTATCTTATCATTCCTTGCTTGATTTTGGCTAGAGTTTCCACCCAAAATCTTCCAAGTGTGTAAAGTTTGGATAGAACAGTTTTTCATCAATAGTATTGAAACATGACTGGTATTTTTAAAAATACCATCATGGACAACTGAATTACACAAGATACAATAAAGTTATCCATACAGTAATTCTGAGTTTCAGCCTCACTTTCCTCCTGACTGGACCAGCCCTGAAAACACAAGATAGCTTTGAAAAATCTAACCACCATGGTCACTTCTCGAACCACGGGCCGTTTCCTTCCATGGTCACAGACCAGGGACCAGGGGGTGAAATAGGTAAGGCAAATTGACCTAGTTATCTATGGGCTACCTACCTACCCTACCCACCCTGTTACCTATGACTACATACATAACAAAGAATACTCATAGGCTACCCACCTATCAACCCAAAAGCTACCTATGGTCTACCTACACATCTACCCATGGGTCATTTAGGGACCACCTAGGGAGCTATATAGGGATTATTACCTAGAGAGCATATAAGGGTTATGTAGGGCCTTCCTAAATTAGAGGATACCTTGGGACTACTCCTAAGGTTACCTAAGGATTATCTAAAGGACTATTTTGAGGCTTATTGTTAAATGCAAAATTAGCACATTCTTAACACCTTACTTGGGTCATTCCCTCTTATTTCCTTGGAGATCATCAAAGGGGGAGTCACTTATTACTCAACTTCCATTCCCATGTTCCTTGTTTTTTTGGTTATATTTTTTTTTCATGTTGGCTACAAATAACTATCCTATTTTTCCTTCTGATAATTTTCTTTTTTAATTTTCTTGGTTATATCTTTTTCCCCTATCTACTACAGATAGCTATCTGACCTCTCCTTCTAACAACTTTCTTTTTTTCATTTTTTTAATATTTGATTCTTATGTTTGTTGCAGACAACAATCTAACCTTTGTTTGTCACTCCCTTCTCCCTGCACTTAACCAATTACAACCCTAAATTAGGGCAACCCCATACAAACATCATCAAATTATAATTACAACAAGTCTTTACACCCAAAAAAAAATGTCACACCTCTAAAAAATGGTTAAAATGCAATTTTGTTTCAATCCCAAGTCTCCCATTCCTTTCTCCTTACTAAACCCTAACACCGTCTTTATACTACTTTCCTCCATTACAATCCTACCTCCCTACCTATACCTCCAAAACTCTCTACCACACCCCAAAAGCAATCTCCTTTCCACTCTACTTATGTTGGATAACCTTCCTTTCAACTCCTTGGTTATCTTGCTTTCACAAGAAGGTAGACCATTACTTTTTTATTCCTAAGCTTCTCAAAAAAACCCTTTCATGTTCTCTTCCCTTTCTACTCCTATCTCCCCTATCTGACAACAAGCTTAAGTACCTTTTCTTGATTTTCCACCATTCGCCACTAATCACCATGCTCATGAAGTTCCCCACTTGAGCGAATGCCCCTACCATCACTTGATGATCATGCCTCCATTTTTCAGACCATGTGTTGACTTGACTATTTTTTGATAAACTTAATCACCCATGATGTTGTAACGCCTTTCTTCAGCCCATCTTACCTCTTCACAATGTGCCAAGATCTATCCTCATCCTTATAATTCACAACATCATCATCACTCAAGAAGAGGAAAGAAGGACCAATAATTGTTTTCCTTCCTCTTAGCTTCAAGAAGATGACACTATTATTGTCTTGCCCTAACCCTAATTACTAAAGTTGTTGGGAAGCATTTCCCCTCAGGGTGCAATCACACTAACACAAGCCACAATGAATGTAACTTAGATTTTTACATTTAGAAGTGGTAATTTAATTTGGTGTTGAAAGTATAAGATTTTTTTAAATATTGAGGTTCATAATATATCATTGGAGCATGTGAATTAATTTGAAAAATATTCGATGAATAATAAGCTCTCAAAAGCACTCATTAAACATTGTAACGTGTGTTTTTTAGTATTAAAAGGACACATAAATAGACTTCAAAACTTTTGACAATTACATATATTTTGAAATATTTTACATAAACCTTCACATAATAATATTTTTAAAAAATATAAATATTTTTGAAGACTTTTAAAAGAATATTCTTTTAAAATATTCCATCAAAAGTAGTCCCAAAAGTAAGTAGGTGCAGCTCATGTTATGCCATTTGCACCCCTTTATCTATACATCCTTATTTAGCAAGTTTAACTAGTCTCAAAAAATGATAAAATAACCCAACCTTATTTTAATCCAATTAACCTATTTCCCTCTTATCATAACCAAGCCACCCACCCCTCAAGTCTTACTAAAATAAAGTCACATGCCCTAACCTACCCCCTTAAACTTAAGGCTAACCCCAAAACTTCCTTAGCCACCTTACCCTTCCTAATCAAAATTGGGTTAGGTTAATTTAAACCCAACAATTATGTTGGGCAATTTTGGGGCCATTTAACAAGGTTGTTTAAGGTCCATCTATGGGATTGTGTCAACTAAACAAGACATAGAAAATATTTCCGAAATTAACTAAAAAACTATTCAAAGGCTATGTAAGGACCTACCAAGAGACTACCTAAGGACTTCTTTTAGGTTTACTTGTGAGTTACATAGGGGTTTATTTAAGGTACACTTGGGATATTATTTAATGGTTAGGCAGGGGTTATATTGGAGGTTATGTTGTGATAATTTTGGGGGTCACTTTGGGGCTAATTAAGGGATTATTATGTAGATTACTTACGAACTTTTTAAATTTAAGGATACCTAGTGGATACCTAGGGGTTACTTGTAGGGTTACATAAGGGCTACCTAGGGAGTTATTAAGGAAACTATCTAGGGACTTTCTAAATGAAGCCATACATTTGTTGTATTTATAAGGTTACATAAGGGGTTACCTAAAGGATATTTTTAAATTAAGTAAAGACTTTCTTTGGTTAGGGTCATCCATATAATATAATTTAAAAAGCTATTTAAGAATCACCTAAGGACATATTCTAGAATCACAAAAAGGTTTACTTAAATCAGGGTTATTTAATTACTAATTACAAGGTATTAAAATGAAGGGTTACCTACAATGTTACATTTAGGCATATATAAAAACTATCCAAAATCATAATCCAAAACCCTAATCTTATCCCCATTCATAATCCATAAACCCAAAATTGCAATACAATTAAATGCAAATTTAAAACTTTAGTTGTCAACCTAATGCAAAAGGTTGATCCACAAAATTTGCTTTAAACCCATTAGCTTTGTTTTATAAGGTTGGATTATATAAATAGAAACATCTCCCACATTCTACTTCTTTTCATTCCACTTGTGAAAGGTATTTTCACTTGGAGATCATGGCTTCATCTTCAAGTCATGGTTCTAGTTCTATGGGAAATAGTTATAACTTCTCTTCCTTAAGTGATAACAAGATGTTGGAACAATTGTTTGTGAACATGGATAGGCAAAGGTAATGTGCTTTTGCATGTGTAATTGTTGGGGCCAACTCATTTCACATGTTGAATGCTAATGAGTTGGAGGAGGCCAGGGTGCAAGTTAGTAAATGGACCCAAGTGTGGGAGTTCAAAATGTGTTCATTACTATGCAAGCAACAACAAGGTTGTTCAAAACACCAACCAATTTCACATTGACGAAGTTTAACAAGTTGGTGGCACTAGTGGTGCCCACCATTATAATCCATGCATGATTTACAAGTGGGCATTACAATCTAGAGACTAATTTCAAATTAAACTTTTGATTTTAAATCTTAGGTTTGGGGTTTTGGATTATGCCTTCCGTTGTAAGATTTGGATTAAGGAATTAAATTAGAGTTTTGGATTGAATAGTTTGGACCAATGTTTTAATTTTAATGTTGGGGTTTAAGGGGTTTTGGGTTAGGGATTTAATATGGTTTAGGTTATAGAATTTGGGTTTTAGTTTTAGACTTTGGATTATGGTTTGGGTTAAGGTTTTAATTTTAGACTTTGAATGAAGGTTTTAGTTTTAGGGTTAGGGTTTAGGTTCAACTTTTTGTTTAAGGTTTGAAATTAAAATTTTAGTTTTGGACTTTGGATCAGGGTTTACGGTAGGTTTTTAGTTTATGGTTTGGATTGAGGTTTTATTTTTAGGGTTTGGGTTTAAGTTTGGGTTAACCTTTTAATTTTAAACTTTGTCCATGAAGGTTTTAGTTTTAGGGTTTGGGTTTAGGTGTGGGTTTTAGTTTAAGGCTTGGATTAGGGTTTTAATTTTAAGGTTTAAGGTTTAGAATAAGGTTTTAGTTTTTAGGTTTGGGTTTAGGTTTGGGTTAGCCTTTTAGTTTTAGACTTTGGATGAGGGTTTTAGTTTAGGTTTTAAATTAGTTTTTTAATTTTAGGGTTTAATGTTTAAGTTTGGTTTTAGTTTAAGTTTTGGTTAGGGTTTTAATTAGGGTTTGGGTTTAGGTTAGGGTTTTAGTTTAGGTTTGGATTATCTTTTCAATTTAAACTTTGAATGAGGGTTTGGATTAGCCTTTTAGTTCTAGACTTTGAGTGAGGTTTTCTTTTTTTAGGTTTGGGTTTGGATTTAAGTTATAATTTTAATTCAGGGTTTAAATTAACCTTTTAATTTTAGACTTTGAATGAGGGTTTTAATTTAAAAGTTTGGTTTTAGGTTAAGGTTATAGTTTAGGGTTTAATTGATCTTTTAATTTTAGGGTTTAGGGTTTAAGTTTGGGTTTGGGTTTGGGTGTAAGTTAGGGTTATAATTTAAGGTTTCGATTGACCTTTTAATTTTTTATAGTTTAGGGTTTTAGTTGAAACTTTGGGTTTGGGTTTAAGTTATGGTTATGATTCAAGGTTTGGATTAACCTTTTAATTTTAAGGTTTAAGGTTTAAATTTGGGTTTTCGTTTAGAGTTGGGGTTTGGATTAGGGTTTTAGTTTTAGGGTTTGGATTAAGGCTAGGATTAAATATTTAATTTCAAACTTTTGATTAAGTTTTAAAGTTTGGATTAAGGTTTATATTAGTTTTAGGGCATAAGGTTTAATGGATGATGGGTGTTTTGTAGGTGGTCGCCACATTTGAATAGGGCATCCTTCAAACTTAAGCCCCAAAAAATGCCTTCCATAGTTCATTTTGTACATGAAACATGATAATGTTTCCATGTATGATTTTTTTATAGAATTGGTCAAAGAATGTAGTTTTTTACAACGCCATTTTCATTGCATTTTGCATCATTGATGTAATTGGGGATGAGATTCGATGGCCCAGTTTATAAAAAAGATTTGTGTTGGGTAGCACCATACTTGAATTCTAGGGTTGCATTAAGTTGATTGATGGCACACTCATCAAAATTTGTAAGCCCTGGAACAATGCTACACAAAAGACCTACTTCAATGGGCGCAAGAAGATCTATTCAATGAACAACATTGACACACTCCCAACATCCTCAAGAAACTCAAATGTGAATCTAAGGTGGAAACAATGGAAGAGTAGGAAGTTGGGGCACGCTCCCTGGCTCGTAGCACTTCGAGGGTAAAAGGGCATGTTGGAGCTCTGGGATGGGACTAGGAAGATTCACAAGCATTTCAATCACTCACATAGACCTGCACAACTTAAACAACAAGTTGGTTAATGCGTAGTTGGAGTACTTTTGGTGCATGGACGAACCATGAGCAAATTTGGATTCACAAAATTCATCACGGTCCAGACTTGGGGGAAGCCATTACCTTCCCCCTTATAGTATACTTTGTGTCTGGCCATGGGGCCAGCATCCAAATGGCATTTTCTCCCAGGACTCCCAAGTGGGAGTCCCGAAATTCCCAAAGTTGGGACTCCCATGATTTTGGGGGCCCATAACTTTGTGTTCAGACCTCTAATTGAGATGAGGTCTAAAGCAAATTTGCAATCCTTGTCAAGAGCTTTCCAACGGTATATGGCATGCCACCTGCACGCAAGGAAATCGGGGCCAACTTTTAGTGGTCGGAAGTCAAACTGCCAATTTAACTCTTCACCCTTTTTTTGGCCCTAACTCGTTTTTTTAAATGTCCAAATGGGTGATACGAGCCCATTTTAGATATCTAAATTCTAAGAGCTTTCCAATGATATAAGGAACATTTCAATCCAATGGGTTTTGACCCCTGCAATTGCCCTCTGAAAATCTGGGAGTCCATTGGGACTCCAACTTCCCAAAGCGGGGGTTCATTTGGGAGTGTGGGGGTTCATTCCCTCCCACTCTCTTGCATTCTCGGGAGCACAAAATGTGACTCTCGAGCTCACTCTTGGCACGCACCTTCACAAGTCCTTACCTTGGTCGCGAGCCCAAAGCTAGGGTTGTGACAAACATTGCAATTGTTAATCATTGAGGTTTCATGTTCATCTACATATATTTTGGATATCTAGGATTTTACCATGATGTCAAAAATATTACGTTAATGTAAGCTGCATCAAAATTGACATCAATTTTTTGTGCATGATGATGAATACTTTAATTATTTGTTAAGGGATCCTGATTATTTGGGTGAGGAGATGTTCATTGTGAGGATTGGGATGTGTGAGGTGGGTCTTAATAATGACCAAAATGTTATTAGGGCCTACAACATAATGCATGTTGGGCATAAAATGCAAGTGGAATGGGGGGTGGGTAGTTTGAAAAGGAAATGGAAATGGTTGATGAAAAAATTTGATTCCACGAAACCAAAGTACACACACTTGTTCAAAGCTACAATTATTCTAACAAACTTTCTACATAGAGATCAAATGGACTTCACATTTGAAGTCATAAGTGAGTAGATGGCTAACCTTGTTAACCATGGGTGGGATGGAAATTCCTAGTTTTACAGGTCTAAAATCTCCTTAACTTCTTCTTTAAACTCTTCTTCACATATAATTTCTAAATCCCTAACTATCTTCAAGTTATTGATTTTAACTTTGTTAGTTTTGCCAACAATAATCTGCATTTGTGATTGTAGCAAAGCATGGCATTGTTTTGAATCCACTTCCATGGTGAATGTAATCTGTTCAACGCTTTGTGATTAGGTTTACAAATAATCCACTTTCATCCTAGTTTTCTCTAATGGAGTGGATGTAGATGGTATACTTGATGCTACATTAGGCCCATGTGATGGTGTATCCAAATCTGGATACATAAAAGGAGGACTAGATGCACATGTAGATGCAAGATTGGATGGGGTTGATGGATTGGTGCCATCAATTAGGGACTATTGACGTTTCAAGATATTATGCATGGCATGGCCATCTTTTGATTTCAAAAGTGCTAACACTTATTCATTTTGCAATACTCTATTTGAACCTTCCTAGTTTGATTTCTTTGTTTTCAATTCCTTAATGTTTCCTATAACCTTTCTTGCAAGGATTCCTCCTACAATTCAAATACTAGATAATCAATTTTGTATGTTGTATTATTCCACATTATGGAAGGAATCAATTATGTTACCTCGATATTATCCTTGTTATAGATAGCAAAATGATGATTGTAAATAGCACACATGGTGTTCAATTGAATATATTCAACAATATTCTTAGATCCATTATCTCACTTCAGTGCCTTTGCCACATGAGTATGCAAAAAGATTTCACCGCGCATTGAGACCCCTCCACTTTAGCATAATCAGATCCATCTATTCTTGTATTTCACATGCAAAGATCCACACAATTCCACTTTCAAGCCTATCACATTATTTATCTCTATGGGTTTATGTCCTAATTTCATTTCTTCCATATATTCTTTTATTGTCTCTACCATATTCTCAATTTTGTCCAACCTTTTCCAAGTAACACAAATGATCAGATCTGATTATGAACAACCCAAACCCCATATCTAATTAAAGTTAAGATATTACAATATGTGGATGTAGATGGGATGAACCTAACCCTACTAGAATTACATGAAGACAATCATTTCAACTAAAGAACAAAAATAGTAACATTTTTGTCTCAAAACTTTGAAAACATTCATTAAAATTGTTGAAAAGTAACAATAATAGTGTTGGATCAAATTTGATCGTGAAGAAAATTTGCATATGGGATTTGTGTTAGGGTGCTAATAAGGTTGGGTTTGAATGGGATAAATAAGGATTATTAAACCAACACTCCAACTCAAATGTGAATTGATGGTGAGAAGTAGCATATGAATTGGACCAAATTTGAACAATAAAATCCACATATTTGGTCTAAATGGAACATTAGTTAAGGTTTGGATAGGATGAAAAAAAAAATGGACCAAAACAACATGAAGACATTTAAGAAAATTTATGAAGAAAAGCAATTAGGCTTTGGATCAAATTTTATGAAAATAATCTACATTATGATCTAGGTTAATGTGTTGATAAGGTTGGGTTTTAATGAGATAAAAAAAGACTATTAAACCAACATTTCAACTCAAATGTGACTTGATGGTGAAAATCAACTATGCATATATGATTTGGACCAAACTTGAACAATAAAATCCACATTTTTGGTCTGAATGGAACATTGGTTAGGGTTTGGATAACATGAGCAAAAATTAGACCAAACCAACATGAAAACACCCAAGAGAATTGTTAAAGAAAAACAATTGGGGTGTGGATCAAATTTGATGAAGAAAATTAATATTTAGTATCTAAATATAGTGTTGATTAGGTTTAGTTTAGATGGGATGAACAAGGTCTACTAGATAAACACTGCAATTTAGATGTGAGCTAAACGGTGATAAATAATATATGAGTTGGATTAGACTTAAACAATAAAATCCACATCTTTGGTTTGAATGGAACATTAATTAGGGTTTGGATAAGATGAGCAAAAATTGAACCAAACTAGCATGAAGACATTTTTAAAAAGTTTTTGAAGGAAAACAACTAGGTTTTGGATGAAATTTTATGAAGACAATATGTGTCCATGATCTAGGTTAGGGTGTTGATTATGTTGGGTTTAGATGGGATGACCAAAGATTATTAGACTAGCATGTCAACTAAAATGTGATTTGATGGTGAAATTCAACATATGATTTGGATTGGACTTGAATAAGAAAATCCACAATAGACATATATGGTTTGAATGAAATATTGGTTAGTATTTGGACAAGTCCCAGGATGAGCAAAAACTAGATTAGACCAACAAGAAAACACTTTAAAAAATTATAGAAGAAAAGCAACTAGGTTTTGGATCAAATTTAATGAATAAAATCAACATCTAGGATCTAGATATGGTGTTGATTAGGTTTAGTTTATATGGGATGAACAAGGACCATTAGACCAACACCTCAACTTAGATGTGAATTGTTGGTGAGAAGTAGCATATGAGTTACACTACATCTAACCAACAAAATCCACATTTTGGTTTGAATGGAATATTGGTTAAGGTTTGGACAAGATGAATAGAAATTGGAATAGATTGGCATGAAAAGCTACATCAAAAACATGTTTACTTACCAGTAAGTCTATAGAAATCATCATCATAAGCATGAAAATAGGTGGTTACAAAATTGGAATAATCCTGAAATCAGAGGAAATTTGAATGAAATGGTTAATTTTATTAATAATAATGGAATTAAGCCTATATGTTAAAACACATAGTAAGGTATAATAACATTTCCAAAATTCCAGAATTAAAAAATACATCCTTGTTCCAAATGTAGATGCTCATAAATTTTCATGTCCCAATAACTATCAAAACTTTAAGAATTTTAAACCTTTTACTATTACTTTCTAAAACTTCATTATCATTAGCAAAAAAAATTGATCATCAAACGTGGCCAAACATCCTTCCAAACATCACATTTCAAACCTTACACAATGTATTTAAGAGAAGATCTATGGAAGCCTCTTTGGGATGTCATTTCCTGATAACTAAAATTATTGGTTTGACAATTTCAAGTGCATTCCATGTTGTTTTAACCACAACATCAAACCATTATTTGTGTATTTGGCAAAGGCCAAAACATGGAAGGGTTAGTTTATGGCAAACGTGGCAAAACATGTTCAATCACCACAGAATCTGGGAGAGGTGGTAAAAAAACACTAAATGCATTTGAGATTTTTGTTTGGAAATGACAATTTGAAAATTCAAGGTGCACGTTTTCAAAAGATTGGGGTTTTGGCCTTGGCTCTAGTTCAAGTTGCTTTAAGGATTGTGCTAGAAATTGACTAACCTTCAATTGCACTAGCTCATAAGCTTTGTGCCAAAGAATGGAAAGAGAGCAAACCGAAAGCAAGGACTCCCACAATGTAAGGTCATGGTGTTGATAATCCCAAAAAACATTTTCATGCTCCCACATTGATTGCATAAGCACCATCAATGCTTTGTTGTTTTGAAAAAAAAAACCCTAAATTTTGTAAAACCTCACCTTATTTTAGTCTTAGAGACCTTTGATGTTTTTGGTTCAAATGAAATTCCAAGCTTTGGCGTAGTTGACACAAATCCGCATTGCCATCTCCATCTCTTTTCCAAACATGAAGCTTCCAAACTTGAGGCAAAATTTGTTTCTGTCGAAAGCAACAACTGATGTTGCCATCCCCTTTCCAAATCCACAACCTATGTTGTTGCTATTGCCATCTCTTCTCCAAATCCACAACCTATGTTGTTTCCTTCTCTTCACTTAATGCACATTTAAGCTGATGTTTCGATCTATGTTTTCTCTCCAAACGCAAAGGCCAAGAATGCCTTTGCTACTTCGCTCCACATTTTCTTGACCTAAATTAATACATTCAAATCTTTGTAACTCGTCTGCCTCCCTTAGCTTGGCTTTTGTCATCTAAATTGGGTTCAATATGCTAGGAATCGAGGCTTCTTTTGGTAGAAGAAGATGTCAAAACTCTCACAAGCTCACACGAACATTGTAAAAAGAGAGCCAACACGCCCTCAATGCAAGAAAAAAGGTTACGCACAATGGGTCTTTGTGCCACAAAACATAGGATCCGACATCAAGCTGGTTTGATCTTGGGTTTAGGAAAAAAAAGTGTTTAATCTTGCATTATTTTCCTTTCTTGCGGGCTTGTTGTGACTATTCTATTACATCGTCAGTTTTGCCCAAACCCAGGGTCCTTGTCTTGTCTTACCTACTTTATAGATAACTTTAATACAAGCGACAAAAATGGCTTCATCTCTTAGGGTGAAATACCTACAATTGATAGGCACACAATTTATCAACAAGAATTCTGCAAAGAAATTGACCAGCAAGCTTTTTGGTATCCGAATGTTCTCAATTAGCTGGCTCTACATAGGTACTCTATGAGCCCAACAGATGGAATCTATGTGAACCCCCACAAAAGCCTTCAAGTAGAGGGGCCTACATATCCTCCTGGGATGTGGCCACTGGGCACAGGTTTTATTCTCACAAGTTAGATGGATGTTGAAGTTTTATGGGGCTTTTACTTACTTAGGGATAAACTAGAGATGTGTACTAAAAAACATGGATTAATCAATAGAGAGCTTCTAGGATTTTGAATGAACTGCACAAGATGACTCTCTAGTTTACCCAAATCTTCCATTTGCTAACCCCGTTGAACATAAGGAAGGCATAGGAAGCTTCTATGGTCTCAAACTTCTTCCCTCCTTATGACTCTCCATTTCTGAATGGATGTTGAGTGGACGGATGGTCAAAGATAGTCAGGCTTACTTACTTACGGATATACTGAAGATGCTTGTATACTAAGAAGTATGGATGAAGCCTCCCCAGTTATAGTCTTTTTGGAAACATCCAGGAATGGTGGATTTGTGACTTGGGATGTTGCAAATGCTTGCACATGGATCCTACACCCTTTTTTGCATGGTTCCACTTGGCTGTGTGGGCATAATATGGCCAAGCTTTCGAATCTAATCCCCAAAGTGAAGGAAAGCTAGCCTAAATGGAGACATGTGTTATTGCACTCGAACTTTCCATGAAAGTTAGACAAAGTATTTTTCTAGAGCACTTGAGCAACTTTTACAACATCAGGGCACACCAAATGTGCGTACCCAAGCCGTGGCACAATTTGTATCTCCTATAATGAAATAAGAAGATCCCTTCTATCTATTATCATCCATCCAAGTAAGTTGTGAGCCAAATGACAAAGTGCTGAACAATTTGCTCACATGTAATGGAAGGGCAGGTATACAGGGGATTAGGTACAGGGGAAAGCACTGTGACCCTGTGAACTGAGGCCGGGAGCCTGAGGTTCCCTTGTTCCTTCCCTTGCATAACAGCCGAAGGTTCATATCACCTTACATGAAATCTCTCAGACTCCCTTATGCAAAAACCTCCGGAATTGCATTCTGTAAGGCATCCTCGAAATACACTAGGCTCCTTCCTAGAGGTTGTTAGGTTGTTTGAGGGCATGGGCCTGAAAGGTGTAGCAGTTTTTTGTTTTTCTTGATAATATTTTCATTTTTCAACCAGAAATATACAATTTCAACCTTTAAGAAGGCTTTTTCATGAGAAAATAAACGTAATTCACCATATTTCAAAAATATATAAATATAAATATAAAATTGTAGGTGAGAAAGAATGGGTCTGAGATTATTTTTGGAGTTTGGTTTTCTTACCATGTTCCCAATTTGTTCTTAATGTATCCCACAGGCTCCCCCAATAGTTCTCAATAAGGCTCCCATTGTGGTCCCCAAGCTGTTGCCACCAAGATCACACTTTGCCCAAAAAATCAACCCTTGTAACCTATATAACTGGACCAAAGGAAATGGTTCACAAAATCTTCTATTTTGGGAGAGTCTATAGTGTGTGCATGTTTTTATTATGGGTGATGGGTCAATAGAAAGGCCCATCACCAAAAAAAAAACACTTTGGACACACCCTCACAACCTTGAATAACCTTCAATAGTTGGGACATACAAATAATAATAGGTACTTCAATATGAAAAATGACATAATTTGAATCTAGCACCTTGGAGGTATTTTATACATTCAAAGCTTGCATTCGTTTTTATTCAAGCAAGGGGGTAAAGCTATGGTTGGTTGTTAGGTCATTTATTTATTCATTTTACATTGCACATTTTACTTTAACCTTAGCATTGTGTTTTCGTTTTGATTTGATTTAGCCATTGACATCTAATTTTTTAACATGTGAGTGTGGACACAAATTGCATGTATCTAGCACGCACTTGATTCATTGCTTGTTTGAAGGTCAATGGATAGTCACACATGACGCCATTCGAAATGTCATATATGCCTTTGTTCGAGATAATGGGCACATTGTATGGAGAAAATGATGGTATGCCCTTACATCAAAAGTTTTATTACAAGCCAATCTTTACATGATTTGAGAGAACCAAATTTTCATTGTTGATGTGATGATTACTAACCTAACATGGGAGACGATGGCTTCGAGTGTCATTAGTCGACCAACATGTGCAACTATAGAATTCAAAGTCATTACTAAGATCCACAAGTATAGAGGGCTTTATGAAGGCCACCACTTTATTTTGATGGCCGTGGAAGTGCATGGCACCCCTAGGTGTGATATGGATCGTTTCATTAGGGAGTGTGTTCGTCTTTTTCACCATAGACAATCAAAAATCATTTATCCTTGTTTTTTTGCATTCAATTTTTCAGATAACATGTTAGTATTACTTTTCAGCATGCTTTAACCTTTGATATAGAGAGAAAAATTGTGTTGGTGGATGATGTTTGTTTTAAACCTCCCATTACTATTAAATTTCACGATTTGCGTGCAAGCGACATTAGAGGGGCCATGGGTGAAATAACTTCCTACCACAAGAAGGACTAACTTTTTTTTTTTTTTTTTTGGTTCTTATGAGTTGTGCATCTTTTGGCCTTTCTTTGACCTTCCCTTTTTGTTTCCCCTATGATGGTTATAACCATCAATCTTGTATTGGATTTGTTGTGAAGTATGGTGTCATAAAGGTGTAAATCCATAGTAAACTCTACTAAACAAAAAAACTAAAACCGGTCAAAGGTAGAAACTAAACAATCAAAAAAAGATGCACACACACATATATATACAATGCACAAGAAGAGGCTGAGATGAAATTCTCATGTATATTGAATTACAAAGAAAGAAAGAAAACATAATGTATGTAAACGGTGTTCGTGCAATAGATGTCGTGAACATTTAGAAATCAAATCTAACAATGCAGGAAACTCTCATGACAAAGGAATTCTAGAAAACCTAAAAAGAAAAAGGAAGGCTTGGCTTTTTATATAGTTGACAACAAACTGAAACCCTAAGCACCTAATAACGTACAATCACCTAAGAATATACATTAGCCCTAAAAGGTATGATAGACATGCCCGTAATCGACCATCATATATGAAGCCATGTACGGGCATGACAAATTTTTATTTTGGTCTTTATACATTTGTATGGTGCTTGAATGCTAGGAGGAATGTTATGCTCTGTAACATACCACAAAATATTGAAGAAAAATTAGTTAAGTACAACAGGTTTATATGCATACATGCAAATTGCAATATTTATGGGCTAAGAACCTAAACCAAGAAGATTGCATAGTTGGGAATGCACCAAGAGTTTGAATGAAATCAAGGCTGCAAAATGGGGTCAAGTTGCCTAGAAGCACAAAGCCTTTGGCAATGTTGTGACTTTGTGTTGTCCTTCTTTTACTTGATTAAAAATCCATGATGACATGTTATGACCTACTATTTTTTTGGGTCAAAATGCTTGTGGTTTGCTCATCCATGGACGATTGACACTGTAGCTACAGCACAAAATTGAAAAAATACCCTGGCTTGCCCCCTCTGGTTCAAAGTTCAAGCTAGCAAGGGGTTAAGATACAAAATGTTCTATGAAATTCCCAAAAAAAATAAACTCACAATTTACAATAACACCTGATAGACAGTTCTCAAAATGGCCTTGAGTGAACCAGCACCTACATTGTACCATGAAAAAAAAAAACCCCTAAATTTCAGGTAAATTGCTTCTGAATATTATAGATATCACTTATGGTAACACTAAATCAAGGTTTCCAAGGTCCAAATCTAATATTTCTTGAGTCTAATATGGCCAATGAGAGGCCTCGCTCGAGAAGGCAAAGGCACCAGTGTAAGTGCCCCATTCACCCTCGCCCTTAGAACATGGGACCAAATGAATTATTTCTTCACCATCCATTAGTTTCTCCTCAAGAGGGCAGAGCCAATAAAGTGTGGCATGAATAAAGCAGCTCATTGCTCTGCAGTTTATTTCAACGCCCATTCAGGTTTTGAATGAAATTGCATGTGAGATGATACAATTGTCTGATGTGGGGAGGTAATTTAAATATGAATGAGTTCTGATAAGAGTAGAAACAACCTAAAGAGTTATATGCCTAAACATACACTAGTGCAAACATTTGGTTTTTGAAATTTATTGAAATCCTAATTTTCTTTTCATTTTTCCTCACCATACTTGACAATTATTCTCATGACATTTACCTACCCGGTATCACATGCAAAACAAAATAAAATAAAATTCTGTTGGTGTGTTAAGTATGCCAATAACCTCGAAGGATGACATTTTTGAGATAAGCATCCATCAGCTTCACCCTGGGTGGCCACTTATTTTGAGACCATCCCACTTTGAGGGCATTACTCTACACTTAAAACCACCTTGGACAAATTCCTTCAAATCCCTTGAGTACACCTCCTGGTGAATTTATTTAAGTTCATGATAACTTTAGTCTCATGCTTTACAATGAGTAAAGCCTACTCTTGGACGGCATTCCCAAATGCAAGGCCAAGACTCAGCTAGAGTAAAGCAGCTCATCACTGATCACTAGCCTATAACTGATCACTTTGGCAAATCTTTCTCACTTTTTCTCCATTTTGAGTGATTAAAAATGTCATAGGAGCACCTTTACAAATCATCTTTGAAATAGAAAGCCAAAGGAGCAGCCAAAAAAGAGCAGTAAAGAAAATACGTTTTTTTGGTATTACAAAACACATTTTTTTTTCATTTTGACCCCTCCAGCTTCATCATGGCATAGCTTTCTCATTTTTTTCAAATTGAGTGATTTAAACTGTTTTTTAATCTCCATCTTAAGCTCCACAAATCATCTTCTTAACTCTAAAGGCAACAAGGTAATCTTCGAGGATTTTTGGAGGGGATTGAAAATAGGCTATGAGCTGTTCGGTCAAAAAATTTCTGTAAAAATGACCCCCCTCCTTCGGGGGACTGTAACTTTCTCACCTCCAATTCATTTTTGTCAATTTTCAGTGTGATAGATGAGCCACAAGGAGGCTCCATCTACTCTTTGGACACCATAAACAATGTAGCCCTCCTGCAAAAACAGCGAGTAAACCCTACCTTAAGTGATCGCTCATGGGCTTTTCTACCCTACCAACTTGTCTTAGGCCCCTTTCATTAGAAATGTTGTCACCCCTAGGGCTTTACACTACACAATGTTTGAAATTCCCTATGGATCAATGAGAGAATAAAGATGAGTAAAATACAAATACAGCTGAGTAGAATATAGATTTATGGTAAACTCTCTACTCAACCTTAGGATCACACAAGTTTCTTCAAACTTTTATGATTCACTTGTCAGTGCTGACTTATTTTTTAATCAGAGATGAAAACATCCCACATGCAAATGTTACCTTTCCTAATAATGCATGCACAAGCACATGCATAAATATTTAATCTTAACTCAAATAATTAACAATTTCAAAAATGTTAAATGCATGAACCGGAAATCTTACTTATATAAAATAATTGGTATCCGCACATGCTTGATTCGGTAATTCGTGATTGGCTGGAGCCCTTCCCCCCCTTCCCTTGAGAGCCCCAGCCAAAGCGAACAGCGGTTGATATCTCCGTGGGAGATTGCTATTTTTAATCCGCATTGAGCTCAAATGGAATGTTCTTATGAACCATCATTTATAATTTTTTTAACTTTGGAGGTCGGTGGGATGCCTTTTTTGGGTCAACTATGTCTTTTATTAGGCAAGACTACAAGTTGCATTCACTTATTAACCCCATTATTTAAAAAAAGAACTTTGAATAGGTAGATTTTTTCTAGGATGCCCCCAAATTGTTTTTGGGGGGTGGGGGGTAAACCCAATATCATATATTGTAATAGGTTGAACCAATGTTTGTCAAATAATTAAATAGTTTTTTTTAAAAAAGAACATATCTTGGTAGCAAGCTTCGAAAAATGTTTGTCAAACAAATAAATAAATCATTTCAACCAAATAGAATTTCTTGAATGTTCAATATTTTCTTTCAGAATTTTTTTGTTACTTGGGAAAAAAAAACTAAAAAATTGAAATTTTCAACATTTCTGAAAAAAATATAAATTAGTGTGGAAAACTGCCAAGGTAGTAGTAGGGTATATATTATTAAAACCCAATATACCCATCATCTATCTCTCTTGCAAATGATGTCCTCACCCACCCCCAAAAGAAAAAAAAGGTTTTGGGTTTTGGCCTTTGATGTGTGTGAAAA
>Ga0116227_10007922_pt1 | contig 20388 bp, 20 predicted proteins | sample S1TSphgellanicum_FD_89693 | JGI IMG/M metagenome (GOLD analysis project Ga0116227, IMG submission 89693) | Host-associated microbial communities from peat moss isolated from Minnesota, USA - S1T2_Fb - Sphagnum magellanicum MG | ecosystem: Host-associated > Plants > Peat moss > Unclassified...
GGTCCTTATGTTCCTATAGAGTCTGCAGTGAATTTGACGTTGGCTGGCATTAAGATCAAAGGAGTTCCTGGCACATTGAACATGGTTTCATTTCAGGGAGGATGTCTGTCCCTACCTATCATAAAGATAGCTGACAGATTTGAAACTGTGTTCCGCAATCTTGCAATCTATGAAAACTTCAGTTTGGAGGGTGAATCTCACTGTACACTTACCGGCTATCTTCTACTCATGGGAGACCTCATCGGAAGCTTAGATGATGTGAAACTATTAATCAAGCATGGTGTCTTCATAAGCTATGTCGGCCCTGAAATAGAAGTACTTGATACATGGAGAAGCCTGAGCAAAGGATTGTGGCACGGCGAAGTATCAGCATCTATTATTGAAGTTGGAGAAAAAATCAACAAACATTGCAATTCCAGGAAGAATGTTATCATAACTGAATTTTCTGAGTTGTTTTGTTCAAGACCATGGTATGTGGTATCTGGCATTGCAGTCACCCTGGTAACCCTTGCCACATTGATTCAGACTTACACATCTGTCATTGGTTCCAATAAAATGAGGCCTCATTTTCCTCCTGGTTGAACTGATAGTCTACAATGCCGTTACACAGTCTCAAAATTTTCAGAGATTTCACATTATTTGTGTTTCTTTCACTCAATTTGCTGCAAACTCTACATATTCATGTACAGGTCTGCACCACTTGCAGCCACAAAATTTACATTAGGTTAGCTTGCAACCAGTGTAGAGCACAGTCTGTGCATATGTCTGTGAACACCTGGGATTTGAAAGGTTGCAAAACCACGTAATTATCTGTAGTAGGTACATAGGTTGTACATAGACTACATAATATCATGACTGTAAAATCTTTTTGTTGAAGAATTGTGGTAGTCAAGGTTAAAGCCAAGACAACTGATTGCTTGTCTTCTGTAGTTGGCATGTGAACCAATTATCTAAATTTGAAGAAGTCTATGATACTTACCCTTTGATAGTGATTCACTTGCAGTATAGAGTGATTGACTAATTCTGACACCAATTAAGATCAGTTTTCTGATATGTAGATCAGTTTGAAGGTCTTTAAGCCATAAGCAACATGTGAATTGAAACAAGTTACCCAGTCAAATTTTGGACCATAGGATCATGAAAATTGCAATGATATACAATTGTTCATTCCCCAGCATTGCCTTCATCTTCTTCCCCAACTGACATGGGATTGCAGGATAAGGATTAAGTGGCAAAATGTAGCATGTGTTGTTAGGCAAGCATGAAAGCATATATCATTTTCTTTTATCACTTCAAGAGATTCATGACATCAATGACAAGAAGCCCTGAGAACAGTAATGAGAGAGAGCTCATCTCTCAAATGGGAAGTTCAAATGGGCATGAGGGGTAAGCCTCGGAACACGTGTAAATATCATTATTTGGGTTTCATCTTTCTTAAAAGGGATGTGTGAGGTTGGCTGAGCCATGTCCAAAATAGAACATGAAATACAGGCTTCTAAAAAGCACATGAAATAAAGCCAAGGAACTTGGAGTTGTAATTGAACTATGCAGATAAAAGGAGCACTTTGTACCTTGATTTTGCAGAGTTGTGGATTTTGTTAACAAGAAAGAGTTGATACTGACACCCAGCTTGAAGAGCAAAACCTGAGTAGCCTTATTTTCTTGTGATTGCATTGCATTTTGCAATTAATCTGCCCTAACTGCAGTTACAAAAGAGGTTCAGTTTGCAAGATCAGCAGTATCAAGTGATCAATTTGGTGATTTGTGACTGCAGTGCATGTGGAGGGAGGACAGTGAATCGTGAGGAAGGGGTAAAAGGTTATGTCCAGGTATAAGAAATTGCTCCAGCAACCTACCAAGCAAATAGCTCTGACCTGTCCAAAAAGTCATGTTGGGGAGAGGCTCCTTGATTCCAGCTAGAGCTTAACATGGCTCAAGATTATTTGAAGGAGATGAGTGATTGGAAAGAACTGCATGACACCATTGACTACTAGCAATGTGGTACTTGGTAAATCTTTCTTTTGGTGCATTTAGGCATTGGAGGTTTTTACACATTTGGGGGTTTTACATATTCTACAAGAATGTCTCTGATAAAAGGTCTCCGCTGGACTTGGCACAACTTGCATATTTGTGTCATTAACAGAACAAGGACATCATGACTCTATCTAGAACATGTTAAGAGAAATATGCTCCTATTGTGTTACTAATGAATTTATGTTTCTCATTCTTTGAATCCTATTGTCACCACTTTGTGGGAATAAGACTTGTGCCTATCACTGCTGGATCTAATAACACAATTCAATTCTCTTTATGTAAATAATTCCCATCAAGAACATAAACCACTAGCATTTTCAATAATGTATGCAAGAACAAACCGTTAAGGATAGAGATTTATTGAGGTATAACTCGAATAGACATACCCTTTCATAGGCTAAGGTTTTGTTTGGAACTCTTAACTACATGTTCATTGTTATTTGACATTTTAGTTTATTAGGTCTTTGCAATATAAAGAGCTTTCTCTCTTTTTCCTTGAATGTTTGTAATTCAAAACATGGTATCAGAGTGAAGTTGAAATTGCATGTAGAGCCAAGAAGAACCAACATTCTCCTCCTTTATTTTTTGTCCAACGACAAGAATTTAGTATGGCTACTTCTACATCAAATGCATCTTCAAAATCCTTAATTCCATTGCTTACTAATTGTAATTATTCCATTTGGAATTGTAAAATGGAAGCATTGCTTGTGAGAGCAAATTTGTTCACAATTGTTGATGGCATCAAAATTGATCCTAGTGCTACAAATCTTGCATTACAAACTACATGGAAAAATAAAGGTGCCCAAGCATGATGTGAGCTCATATTAAACATTGGTAATCAACAAGTTCAATCATGAGAGCGTTGAAACATCGAAGGAAATTTGAGTAAAATTGAAAGCTACTTATCAATAAAAAAATGTAATCACACAAATCACATCATACACAAAGTTGATTAAAATTCACATGATTGAAAATGCAAATGTGATTGAATTTTTGGATGAATTTCAATGTCTTGTTGATGATGTCACAGTTGTCGATCTTGACATTCCAAAACCCCAACTAGTCATCCTTTTATTGAAAGCACTCCCCTCTTCATGGCATGCTTTCATCACGACACAAGGAAATCAAATCAACATGACATTGGCAACTTTAATTGGTGAAATCAAATAAGAAACAACATTACAATTTTCATCAACTCTTGAAAGAGAAGGTTCAAAACCTACTGGTTTCTTTGCCAAAACTCAAGGGAAATCATCCAAGGACTGTAAGAACAACAATGCAAATCACAATGAAAGAAATTTTACTTCAAACTCTAAGTCCAAATACAATCCCAATGTGATTTGTCACTATTGTGAGATAAAAGGCCACATTGCTCTGGATTGCAAGGATAAAGCACAAGATCGTGCTAATGGAATGTTCAAATCCCAAACCAATGTTATTGTTCAAAGTTCATCAACCTTAGCCTCGGCATCTTTAGTTGAAACACTTCAACTTTTTATGGCAATTGTTGCAAAAGAAAACAATTGTATAAATACTTAATATTTGGATATAGGTGCAACTGAATATTTGACACCACGAAGAGATTGGTTTTCCACATACAAATCTTTGAATCCTTCCCTTTATGTTTTCATGGGGGATAATTCCCATTCAACTCCATACAAGTCACATTACTAAAATTCCTAATGTGCTTCATGTCCATCATCTTGCCAAGAATCTTATCTCCATTTGCAAGGCAACACAAAGGGGAAGCAACATTGAATTCTTCCATGATCATTGCAAGGTGAAAACAACAACAAAAGGACAAAAGGTTGTTTTCCATTGTAATCAACTGGGATCTTTATATCCCATTGGTGAGGGAGTCTCCCCAACACAAGTCAATTCCATTGTTGGCCATAACACTAGGGTACATTCACAAAATAAAAAGTTAGGGATGCACCTTTAGCAAGGACTTCAGTGACTGCTTATTTTAAAAGATTTTGGGTATACATTAAAAATATTCCATTTGTAAGTTTCCAAAAGTCATAAGAAAATCCTTTTGACTCAAAAATGTGTTATATCATATTATTATGTGAATATGTGTTTTAAGAGACTCTCCAAAATTATGTCATTTTCAAGTCCTTTAAAAGTCATTTATGAGTTTTTTCAAGGAGTAAAAGCATTGTAAAACACTAGTTACAATTCCTATGGCTCCTATATTTGTGAATGTACCCAATGATGTAAACATCATTAAATGGCATTATCACTTGGGTCACTTACACATCGTGCCATGCATGAAATGAAGAAAATAAATATGATAATTGAAATTCAAAGTAATTTCCAATGTACTCATTCCACAACTTTCCACTTTGCAAAGGATGCATTGTTGGCAAACAACACAAAACTCCATTTTCCAAAGGTAATAATTCTCAAGCCAAAGTTGCATTTGAATTCATAAATTTTACATTTGTGGTCTCATGTAAACAAAATCTTTCAATGGATCTATCTACTTTGTAACATTCATAAATGACTACTCACAGTTCACTACAATTTATCTCCTCAAGAAAAAATCTAATGTGTTTGCAATGTTTTAGTTTTACAAAATCCTTGTTGAAACTCAAACACAAAATAAAATCAAATGTTTGAAATCTGACAATGGAGGTGAATATACATGTGGCCATTTTATCAAATTTTGTGAAGACCATGGCATATCTAGATAATATATTGTGCCTTATACACCTGAACAAAATGGGGTGTTAGAACAAAAGAATCGCACTTCATTTGAAACTGCCCAAAGCATGCTTACAACATCTAAATTGCCACATAAATTTTGGGCTAAGGCTATGCTACAGCTTGTTGCATTCAAAACCATTGCTACACATCCTTATTTCCTAACAAAACACCATTTGAATTATGGGTAGGCATGCAACCTAATTTGTGTCATCTTCATGTTTTTGGATGCCTTGCATATGAACATGTGCCAAATGAGAAACAACGAAAGCTTGATTCAAAAACACACAAATGCATTTTGGTTGGCTATGGGAAATGATATGGTATTAAAGGTTACCATTTGTATGATCAAACCTCATGTTGATTCTTTATGAGTAGGAATGTTATCTTTCATGAAGAAGCTTTGTTTCCTACCCCATCTGTGGAAATCTCCAAATCTTCACCACCATCTCAAGATCATGTGTATGATGCTCCTTGGGAATGGCCTTCCCCTCTACCATTTCAACCTGTTCCTTTTGTTTTATTTCCAAACCCAATTGCTGTACCCACCTTACCAATACAACTCATACCTCAAACACCACCTCCATTCCTAAAACCTCTTCCTCATAATACTCTTTCACCTTCTAGTGAACACATTGAATCTCAACTCCTTAATGATCCATTTGATCAAATTATCTCTTCCATTCCAAGTCCTTCGAAGATAATTTCCTCCCCTTGTCACTCTACTCAAACTACAAAAGGGAAAAGTACCAAGTATAAAGATTACCTTACAAACTTGGTGACCATTTCCAATTTCCAAATTGATGAACTAACCATGGTTCATGAAGCCTTAACTAGTTCAAAAGGGGAACAATGGTAGGAAGCTATGCAGTCGGAGTATCTTTCATTATTGAAAAATCAAACATGGAAGTTGGAAACACTACCACCAAGTTCGTCAAGTGTTAGTTGCAAGTGGGTTTTGAAAAAGAATCACCCTAATGGTACAATATTTCAATACAAGGTTTGATTGGGGTTTATTCAAATCCAATTAATTGATTATGGTGAAACATTCTCACCAATTGTCAAAATTGTATGATTAAAAACAATGAATGCACTTGCAACTGTACATATTTCACATTCAGCAAATGGATGTGAAGATGGCATTCTTAAATGGAACCTTAAATGAAGAAATTTACATGTCTTAGCTGGAAGGTTTTGTTCATCCAGATCATCTAGAAAAGATTTGTAAACTTCTCAAAACAATTTATGGGTTAAAACAATTATCACAAATGTGGTATGAAAGATTTAATTCTTACCTTTTGTAAACTGGGTTCACAAAGTGTTTTACTAATCCCAATATATATTTCAAATGTGTTTCAACTCATTTTGTCCTTCTAGGGCTTTACGTGGATGATTCCATACTTGTGAATGCTAATAAACTTTTCTTGCATGACATACAATTTGAACTTTCTTACGCATTTGAAATGATCAATATTAGCCCCATTGAATTTTGTCTCGGAATCCAAGTAATGAGAAATGTCACAAACCATTCTGTTCACTTGTCCTAAAATAAATATCTTACATATATTTTCAAACATTTTGGGATGATCAATTGTAAACTTGTTGATACTCCATTACCAATTGGACAAAAACTCATAAAAGAAATGGGACCAAAAGACATACGTGAAGTAGACTTGATGAAAACTATACCATATGCTGAAATAGTTAGTTGCCTCATGTATGTAATGACAAGTGCTCGTCCAAATCTTTTTTTTTTAGTAGGACAAGTTGCTCAATTTATGGCAAATCCTAGACTAGTTCATTGGACAATAGTAAAACACATCTTTTGTTACATACAAAGCACCAAAGATATAGGAATCAAATATGATGGTGAAGGTAAAGATATATTAAAGATTCAAGGATGGACCAATTCGAATTGGGCTAAAGATCAAGACTTTCGCAAATCTACATCCGAATACATATTTCCACTTATAGGAGGTGCAATTTCGTGGCAATGCAAAAAGTAAGCTATTGTTGCCCTTTCCTCAACAGAAGTAAAATACATTGCAACTACTTCCATAGCAAAGGAAGTTGTATGGTTAACACAACTCATGAAAGACCTTAGATTACCTCAATTGCAACCTTTTCCATTCATGTGTGATAATCAATCATGCATTGTGCTATCAATAACAACTAAGAACCATGATCGCATTAAACATATAGACATCAAGTATCACTACTTGTAGGAAAAGGTTGCAAGCTTAGATATTGAATTTAAATATTGTCCTACAGAGCAAATGCTTATAGTTGTCCTAATAAAAGTTCTTCCCAAACCAAAGCATCAATTTTGTGTAGAAGGGATAGGATTGACAATTCCAAACCCTAAAGTATGATTATGTTTTATCATTAAGGGGGGTGTTAAGGATAGAGATTTATTGAAGTATAACTTGAATAGACTTACCCTTTCATGAACTTTTAATTGCATCTTCATTGTTGTTTGACATTTTAATTCATTATGCCTTTGCAATATAAAGAGCTTACTCTCTCTCTCTCCTTGTATGTTTGTAATTCAAAACACAAATACCATCTTCAAAGTGGAGGGTGAAAACAAGGTTGCAATGTTTGGCAACTTATTGTGGGTGTTATCAAAGAAGGTAAACACATCACTCTTGAAAACAAAGATGGCAATTACACTTTTGTCTGAACATTTGTTGATATCAAATAGGGGAAGCTAAAATTGCTAGTCATAGAATTCTTTAATGCACCTAAAACAACATTCCACAATCTTTGTCACTATTAATTTGACTAAACCTAACATTCAAATAACATAATTTTTGAAGTTAAAGCTAAACTTGTGAATTTCAAATTAACCCACTACATTAGGATTTTGGTTGTTGGATCCTCAATGAATGGGACAGGTGAAAAGCATTTTGCAATGCTATGAAATCACCATTTTCACTATGATTCAAGTAATTGCCTTAAAACATTGCCTACATAGAAGGTTAATTAGCCTTGAAGAGTTAGTTCATGATGTAGTCAAGACAAATACTCAAGCTAATTGGTTAGGTTTTATGAATGCCATGCAACTTGCAAGTGGTTGTGGTTTCAGTTCATCACTAGGCCATGTTAAGTGTTGCCTAGAATTGCCAAAATTCAATGTTTTTAACCATGTACATAGTACTTAAGAAGTGTTCAGAATTTGAACTCATTTTCTTAATTTAAATTGTTAGATCTATAACATTGGTGTGAAATCTCAATCATGATGTTTTGAAATCTCAATGTCATTTTGATTGCAGTCACATCAACAAGCATCAAAAGAGACTGGATAGCCAAGCTAGGATATTCTTGATGTCAATGAATGGAAAAGAAAGGTCAATTTCAATCTCTAACTTATTTATTTTTCCGATGTAATTGTGTATCCAATACCTCTTTATTGACATAAAATATGTCTTGTGCAATTTTCAGGTATGTTTGAGATTGATTAGAAGCTGATATCAAAAAAAGAAAAAGTTGACTCAATTATAATTAGACTAATGAGAAGCAAATGTAATTCTTTTCATTGAACTGAATTGAATGTCGTTTAAAATAAAACAGTGATAGTTGCTATTCAACTGACCAGATGGAGCATTGTAGCAGTAAAATGTATGATCCCTTAAAAGTACCACAACAAACAAACACCAAGCAATTGATATTTATTTTCAAAAACAACTTGTTTATAAAGACAATTTTAAATAGAAGATGAAATAGAGAATAAGAAGGGGAAAATGAAGGAACCTAAATTGCCAATGTTAAAAATCCATGCTCATGGGTCCATGTAGCCGGCTGTTGGTTTCCAATGGAGGTACAAAGCATTGAGTATCATTTCATAAAAGACTAGTGTGGCCTGTGCCATTGGTGCAAGTGTTATCACGTCCTCAACTGATTTTTCCTTCGAAAACCTGGTTTTTTGGAATTTATTTGAATTTTCAGCAGCAGAAAGCACTCAAAAATCAATATCTCCCACATTCTGAATCCAAATCTTACCAAATAAATTCCATTAAATCTTGCTCATCAAGATCTTTCCAAGAACACCAAAGGCACATTCCAATTCCTCCAAAACTTTCAGCTACGATTTAATTTAATTTTCAGTGAAGAAATCATTCAATATTCAAGAACTTTAGTTCCACAAGTCCAAACGTCATGGAACCAAGCCCAGGCACCCCTCCTCATCGAGAGCTTTCCAAAGACACCAAGAACACAATCTGAAGCATCCTGATTTGGTGGATTTCATAACTACAAAACAAACTACCTTCCTTCATAGATAGATGTGCATGAAATCCATACCAAAAATTGAACAGGTTTTTACCATGCTCTTTTCCCACTGCTGCATTACTCTGGTATTGACAATTAAGTTACATTGCAAGCTCTCCTACAAACAACATTGAAAAGAATGGGGGTGGTGGTAGGAAAGAGATATGTTTGTGCACACAGAATCCCAAGACTCACTGCCATCACCTCCACGTTTGTTAGTGCAAAACCTCATGCACATATCAGGAGAACAAAGAAGAAAAACTGGGAAATATTGTTATTGTGACAACATGCATAATAAACAATGTACTGATCTAGTAGAGTTTAGGTCTAAGTGCGTATCAGTATCATATTCAGTGCAAATCTGGTACGAGGAATAGTGCCTTGGATCACATGAGCTTGATGGGTTACTTGACACCAGTGCATAAACATGGGCATATAACAACGCCATCCCACATGTACCAGACCAACATTGGTTTGCACCTGTGTTGGTCTGACCCAGTTACTATTCACCTGCTTATAACATACCCTACATGCAGGTTATTGAACTAGATTTTTTGGTCTGGGAATGGTGATCCTGAGTCCATTTGAATTCAACATCCTAGGAAGACCCTACCAATTTGGGGTTAGGATTTGCAACTCCTTGGTGATACCAGACCTAGTGCAGAAGAATGGCTGTTATGAATGAGCTAATAGATATCAACTGAAGGCACAAGTGTTAGATGTTAATAGCTGGCAGATATGGTGGGATACACTTTTGTATTACTACAATAATCAATGCTTGCTTGTATTGTTGAGTGTATGCTTGCCCAAGACCTTTCCTCATAACTTCTCTGTGTCTAAACATTAAAAAAAACATCTACAGCTACATACAAATTTACAACCTCTTAATACTAGGATCAAGGTTTAGATTTGACTCCTACAAGCATGGACATACCATTGTTCAAATTGTTACATAAGCCACCTCCTAAACTCATAATTATTATATGTTCTTCAATAGGTATGTAAAAATCACCTTTGTTGATTTTGCCTTCAACCTCTCTTCAATAACTTATTGATTTATAGATTCAGAGCAAATTGCTTGATCTTTGGAGCCTTCTCACAAGCCTCCATTTCTTATTTCATTCTTAAATTCAAATGTCAAAACTTTTACTGCTAGTAACCATGTGGTATTTCAAAAATATCATACCAGACCAGTGTTTTAATTTGTGGTGAATTTTCGCCATTTGGCGAAATTATTTTCAAAAAAATAATATTCTATCAACTATTCCCTTTTTAAATCGCCAAAAATTTTTAAAATCCAAAAAATCACCATGTTTCTACACATTGTTCAAGCAAGTAACCAGGATATAAAAGGATTTTGATAAATTTCTACTTTCATTGCTGGTCTATAGCCAAATGTGACTAAATTTCCTTGTGGATGATCACCAGTGTGGCAACATGACAAAATTGGAAAAAAAACACTGTACCAGACCAACACTGGTTTGACCAATGGTATTAGGGGATATGTTTTTGGCACAAAATAATAGCGGTAAATTAACAATTAGAAGCAGGGTCTTTTTGTTTTTTAAATTTTGTGATATCGAAAATTTAATTTGGTGAATGCTTCCCAAAAATAGCCACACTAGTCATATGTACACTAGGAAAAAAGAATTTTCTAAAAGTTTCCCAATTTTTTTAGCCAACAAACAACAAAATTTGTAACAAACAAAAACACCCCTTACAGTATGTAGTATGTAGTATGTAGTGCGTCATTTGCACCAATTTTCTGAACCTACAGGCGGAGGGCACTGATAATCCCAGGCTTGAAAGTTCAAAACTGGATACTTACCAGTAGAGAGCATCTGGCATGATTGGCTTTTGGTTTGAACTCTGAACTGGTTTCCAGCAAAGTTCAAGTATTTATTTCAGCAACTGGTTTTGGGCCTTCCTACCACCACGTCTCTTCAATCTCGCACACTCTCTCCTCTCTCTGTTCTTGCACCGTTGCTGCATTGTCCCTGTTGCATTATTGTCAATCTTGGAGTTGACAAGAACCACCATCAGCTGCAAACAGGAGGAGAAAGGAGGAGTTACTCTCCCCCCCCCCCCACCCCCCCAAAAAAAAAGCTATTCTTTCCACTTGTACTGTTTCTTCTTTTCAGTTTTGTAGTTACATTAATCAGCAGTTTTGAACAAGGCTTTTGCGCAATGTAAGATTGTTAGTACAGCTCCTGATCTGTAGGCATTGTTGCAGGATGCAAATTATGATGGCATAGTACACTATGTTGTAGCTGGAGGCTGTCGTAGAAGGCGAGTGTTTGGTAATGAAGGCGGATGTTTGAGAAGTTTTTGTATTTGTGGTGGGTGCGTACTTACTGCGGTGCGGGAGCTTGCGTGAGGAGAAATGAGAGGGAGGATTGAAAGAAACTGCAATATCTTCTTCTCTTCCAAACAACAACTACCTAGTGGGTTTGAAGGCATAGCTGGGTTTAGGGCATTTTGAGCTCGTGCTGGTGGATGCTTTTTTGAGCAAGCTGGGTGATGTTGGTGGGGTTTCTCCGTGGGGGTGAGCTTGGGAGGAGAGAGCCTTGAGCGCTAGGAAATGCAGGCAGGATTAGGGTATTGAGCTTGTGATTGAAAGGTTGTTTTTGAAGAGTTGGGTGATGGTGGTGGTGGTGGTGGTGGTGGTGGTGGTGGTGGTGGTGGTGGTGGTGGGTAAAAGATTGAGGAGCTTGGGATGAGAGATCAGGAGCGGGAAGATGAGCACCAGCAATACTACCATGCAGGTGAGCTTGAGCAAAGTAGGATTAGGCTATGGGATTGCTATAGCTGTGGGGATATTGGTATTGGTGTCGACAATCATGTTGGCTACGTATGTGTGCGTGCGAGTGCACCACTCCACAAATGGACGACAGAATGGGAATGCAGTGGCGCCCCAGCAAGCAAGCACGGATGCAAACGGAAGTGTGTTAACAGAGTGGGCCATAGCTGGATTGGATCAAGCAACCCTAGAGTCGTATCCGAAGCTAGTCTTCAGCTCAACGCAGCCTCTGCCTCACCTTCAAGATACGTCTTGTTCAATATGTTTGGCTGATTACAAGGAAGGGGAATTCCTTCGCATGCTTCCGGATTGCAACCACATGTTTCATGTTCCATGCATCGACGCTTGGCTTCGTCTGCATGCTTCCTGTCCCATGTGTCGCACCTCTCCTCTCCCGACTCCACAAGCAACACCCGTATCTACTCCTCTCTCTGAGCTCATCCCTTTGGCACGGCATCCTCTTCAAGTTCGCACTTATGTTTGATGCCTGAGAGGCCACCAGCTCTCAAGGGCTGTCATGTGAGCATTCTGGTTTCCTCCTGGATTCATTCCAGCACTCTCCAAGGGCAACCTACTGTTTCTGTCCTACGTTTTGAGATTGATGCATTGAGTCAGTTTGGTCTAGAATCCTCAGTGAACTTGCATGCTTGTCTTCACCATGCTCTGTTGGATTTGGTTGAAAACCTAAATTCCAATTGTGTTGAGGATGTATTTCTTTGGTGTTTTGCTCTGAGACTCAGTAGTGGCATAACATCAAAGACTTGTCTTTATCAGAAAAGTCCTTCTGAAACTGCAAATTTTGTAGCATGCCTCTCCAAAGTTGAGTTGGACACTATTGCTTTGCAAACCCTAAACAAAGAACCCTCTTTCCTGCCACTCTTCTGAATTTTTGTGACCTAGTAGAGGTGAAAAGAATCTCCACCATGAAGTAGCAGACAGGAACATGTTTTGGGAACTTTTGCCTTTTACTCTAGTGATTCATTGGGTTGGGTTCATTCATTCACACAATTTCATCTACAACTACTTTGTCTCTGATGCTCATTCCTTTGTAGAGAGCATAAAAATGTCTTCCACATGTCCTGTAAAGACATGTCAGAGATATAACATATTTTGTAGGTTCTGTTAGTTTTCCACAATACCTGAGTCATGTGTAATTTTGGATTCAAAGACAGAAGCTGGATTTATATTGCTAGCTTCATCGCTGCTGGATGATATTAAGCAGTATGTGTTAACATTATATGCCCTGACTGATTAGAGGTTGTGACTCTCCCACAAGTTTGATGTGCTTTGTTTCTTTCAAAGGAGCACTGTGCATTACTAATGTGTGGATTCTCACATGGTTTGGCTTTAGTTTCCCTGTACAGGAACTTCCAAACCCTTTCTATTAGAGCTTGGAAAGGCTGCCTCTTCAAGCTCATCATAACTTGATTGCAAATGGGGTTTGTACATGCCTGATTCTCTTGACTGTTTGGTTTGTAGATTGATGCTAGTAGTACATAGATTTTAATCAGCATTTCAAAGGAAGCCACAGTTGTGTAAATCGACACCAGTCTGATGCAATGACAAAGAAACCCAATACCCAATATCTTTAGCAGAGAAAATTTTGATGTCAGAATGGTGGCCATATTTTTCATGTCATGGTTGAATTTTTTGTGCAATCATTAAAGTCTGGAATTATGTATGGTTGTTTGGATTATGGGACTCTTCACCAGATGGCATGGTGAAGTTGTTATCCAATTCCTTGATATTATTCCTTGAACTGGCCAGCCATCTCTCCTAACAACATGGCCTTTGATGTTGCATGTACATTGCTTGTGAACTTATATAATTGACAAATATTGCACAAAAGTTTGGAACTATGTAATTTGGTTTGGATTGTGATTCTTCACTAGGTGGTGGTTAAATTTATTATCCAATTGTTTGATATTTCTACATGAAGTAACCAGCCATCTCTGTTAACAATGACATGGCCTTTGACAATGCAAGTACATGGTTCTAAACTTACATGATTTACAAATTGAGTCTTCACCTTGTTGGCAGATGAAATCAAGAAACCAAAGTAATGCACAGATTTTGCACCAGAACATTTTTAAAATACTAATAATAATGATATTATTATTATTGTTATTATTATTATTATTATGGAATAAATGTATTGGATTCATTTTTATTGTATAACACAAATAAGAACATTCATAGGTATCAAAGGGATCAAATTAAAGCTTATGGTTGTTGACAAAGTTTGACTGGTATGTGAATTAAACTTGGATGGAACAAATTCTGCTCTTGTTGCATACCTAAGTTTTAAATGCATTGTAAATTTCAGCCACAAGATCTGGATCCATAACATGTTCAAAAATATGATTGGTGATGCAACACTTGTGTCAACCCTAGCAAATAATGTTTCAACATTTTTTTCAAATTCTTCATCATTGGACAGTTCTCACATTTGTTGTTCAAAGCTCTGTACTCCATTGTGAAAGTTGGCTTGAACACAAATTATGTACAATCTCAATCAATTTGTGCACAATTGGAGGGAGTTTGTCACAATTTATAATCTCGAATGGACTTTAGCAAGGAAAAAGAATGTGAGATGTAAAGCGTTACGTTACAATGGGAACTGGAACCTAATACAAAAGTCTTCCTTAATGGAAAAGTGTTTCCTGTCCACTCATCATCCATCCCTCATGGTGCGCCGGCTCCCCATCTACTGCCAAAGGCCAACAGTGAAATATCAATAGCATGGAAAGCAGCATTTTTTTTGGCAAAACATCACCAAATGGTGTCCCAAAATTTGATCCTATGACATGTAGGTAGGGAAAAAAATAATTAATTAAAATTTGCCAAAAGCTAGGGCTCCAAAGTACAATGTAGCGCCACCACCACACTTTTGTCACACTCCATCACCACTCAGTTTCAAAGCACCCAAGGGGTTTTTGCCATCGAAACTCCATTCCATCATATCTCACGACCTTCCTTGCTCCACTCTTCAATACCACATTGCCATTGCTACTCCTCCGTTGATTCTTGTAGCCATCTTGGATATTGTTCAATGCCAATAGATTGCCTTTACTTCTCTAGAGTGTAGTACTAGAGTAGTTAAATCTAGTATGTGTTTGATTTATGTAGTCCAAATCTTTCACCATTGTTCTCTACCTTGATGAGGAAGGCTATTAGTGTACTGAAAACTTGGCAAGTTGCAATTGCTTTCATGTTTGGGGGTTGCATCGATTCAAAAATCTTGTGCTCAAGGTGGTATTGTGCTTAGCATTCACAATTCAAAAATCAGTTAAGCAACAAGTAATGGGATGCTCATTGCAACCCAAACTCATGATTCAAAAATCAAGTCATAACTCACAACACAAGTTTGGAGATTGGTTATGAACTTGTAACTCTAAATTTTCTTCTTTTGCAAGTTTGAATTGTGCCCTAGCTTTGTCTATTCTTTTTCAGTTTGCACAAATATTTTCATGACTCTACAAGTCTACAATGTGTAGGTCAAATTTTTCCATAGCTTTTGTTTCATTTTTTCATTTTTGAATGATCTACTATTTTTCTTAGTTTATTGCCTCACTTTCCTTAATTGAATGATCTACCATGGCTTTTCCATTTGTTGTTAAAAACTTTAGGTTTAGTCCAATTAACTTTTTTACTACTCATCAAATCAATTTTGATCTACAAGCTTTCAAAGCTTTAAAAGGTTCTGAAGATTTATAAGATTCTAAAACTATCATGATATCTTTAAATAGTTATTTAACTCCAAGCCTTGACCAAAAAAACTAAAGAACATAAGGCATGAGGCATTTCCAAAATTGTTAGGTTGTGTACCTTTTTTGGGCAGAATCTATCATAGACACAAGAAGCAATGTTCATCAAGTCCATTGTGCAATTTGTTCAAAGGTTGAAGCAAAAAGAAATTTCTTATGCCTAAGTTTAATAGCTTGCTTAAGCATGTAGGCAAGCACAAGGCTAAAGTTGCAAGTCCAAGGGTTGAAATCAATTCTTTCTACTTAACAAAAACAACGTGCATGAATGTAATGAAAAGATTTTTATTATGAATAGCCATCCTTCCATTGTGGACCTTATTGTCATAGAAGTTCCCCAAGAGAAGAAATGAAAATATGTCCAATTTGTTACCATCTATCAATTGTTGTTTACGAGTTGAGCAATGACAAATTTCAAGGACTTGGAAGATTTGTTCCTTCTACTCAACGTCAAACATACACCAAAAAAACATTGGAATGACTCAACAAATTGGGGTATTGTTGAGTCCATGAATAATTTGTTGTTGCAATCCACTTGGAATGTAATCGTTGTTGTAAATTTTATATTTTGTGAATGTAAATGAGGTCACTATGATAAACAATGTTTCTTAGATATGCATTCACTTATATGTTGTTCATAGTTGGAAAAGGATCCCACTTTTAATTTGTGGGGAAAAGGTTGATGTTCAAATGATAAGTTAGAATGTGTTTATTCTCATAATCAAAATGTTGATGACACTTGGTGGGGGGGGATGTTGAAAATTGAAAAGCAGGTTGATTTCAATTGGTTTTCATGGCAATAATGTGTTTCAAGGTTCACAAGTTGGTGTGACCACTTTGATGAAAGAGATTATGGCTTCATTCATGATAAAAATGTATTGTTTTGTTCATTAAACCAACTTAGTTGTGTTGGTCCAATCAAAACTCAATTTGGTGGTTTGCTTGGAAGCTTTACTTCAAAGGCTTCATATGAATTTCTCCCTCAATGTTCTTGGATTTCAAAAGTTTTGTGATGTGCTCACCAAAAAAAAAACTACCCAAAAATGTGAAAATGTAATGGATCAAAATGTTGTTTCTAATGGTGTATTATAGAGCAAATATCAACCTTTGATACCATGTTGATGCATTAAAGAGAAACTCTACCAATGACAATTTAAGCTTCTTTTGCAATTTAGAGTTCAATTTTGGGGTTACATGCAATTTTGTCATGTTTGGATTGTGTGCATACATCCATCAAGTTGGTGCAATCTCACAATTTGTTTATGTGACTTCATTGATATAATCAAGCTGCACTTATGGTTGAAAATAAAAGGTAAATTGGAATCGTAAAGCTTTCTTTCTATTGCTAGTACCAAGGTCCTTATTGATTACCACATTAATCTATTCCTAAAATTGAACTACACAACATATATTTATAAACCCTAAGGCTTAAGTGAATTAAAACACTCTTGAATCATTTTTATTGAACATCAACTAACTATCTTATGGCATTGCTTCACACCCACACATTCTAAATCTCGAAAATTTTCACAAGGATAGAATTCCAACATCACCCAAAATTTGAAGGACCCAAGATCAACAAGTTTTTGTCCAAACCCCAAATAAATAGATTGGCTACATATCCCAAACTCAAAGCGCCAACCGAGGCACTCACTTCCATTCATCCCAACTCTTCAATTTCATTTCACTTGATACAATGCCATGAAGGAAGTTGTTCATGAATCCTCTAAGTTCTGCATCATTTCCATCATTAGCCTATGACAAAACTTCTACATATAATTTTATATTTCCAACACAACATAAAATGTGAAACATAGTACTATGCACATTGAACATTCATCTTTTCATGCATTTCAACTTACACCAATTCTATCATTTACTACAAACATAATTCAATCATAGAATACTTAGTTCTTTTTAAGTCTTCCAAAAAACCAACAAACATTATGTTTTGCTTTGCAGAATCACCATCCTTCAAATAACTAAAGCTCATCATCCTTCCATAATCCAATCCACCAATTGGAACCACACTCCCATAAGACATCATGAAGAACAAAAACCAATATAACATAGCTTGCAAGCTCATTCTCTAAATTAGGATAAACAAGGCGCCCATATTCTCCTTCCTCCATGAATGCATAACTTGCAAAACATAAAACACAAAAAACAAACGACACATTATTTCGAGCAACACATGATCATAGGGCTCATGAACAATCATTTCAATTCACCATCAACTACTGGTTTAGGATAAGACTTTGTTAACTTTTTCACTTTAGGGTTGCTTTTAAGTCACATGCTTATTTGAGCTTTACTAACTTTATTCTTATGATTGAAGTCATTGGTGCTAAGTATGTTGTTGTACAACATGCATTCTGAAACTTTTTTTGAAACAAAATTTTCCCTTGGTGAAGGATCATGTGAAAATGAATACAAAAAAATTTGTCTCAACTATAATCCAAGAGCTACAAGGTAGATTTCCAAATCATGAATTAATGTTAACATTTGGTGTGATCTACCTTAACTTTTGGGCTAATGATGTAGTTGATGCTAAGGATAATTTTCATCAACATACGACTATCATCAAGGCTATATATTATAACTCTTGTAAGGTAGGAAAGGATGGGTTGTGGATGAAAGTTATACTTGATGGTTATCCTTTGAATTTACAATGTTCACTTTTTTAAATGATTATAATTGTAAACAATGAGCTTATCATGAAAAAAAATTTTGATGTTAACCTTGTCACTAGGTTGTGGGCCAACATTGGCTCTTTCTCCATCCTTAAACACAAGCTCTCAAAATTATGAAGCTAGCTAAGATAGCTTGTCTTCAAGTCCTTGGGTCTATGAAAGATGCACAATGTTTTTCAACAATGGCATTCATGAAAAACAAATCAAAAAATCATTTGATCACCCATTTAGATTTGTGCACTTGATTCTATGCACAATATTTCTACAATCTTCAAAAGTTCCCTTTTGAAAAGGCCATGAACTAATGGGCAAGCACAAAGGCATGATATTGTCTTTATTCCTAAAGGCAAATGCCTTGTTAGTGAAGGCAGTTAGGTTTTTACTTACAAGTTGTTAAGTGTTCTATCTATTGTAGCTATGCATTTACTTGCAAGTTGCTAAGTCCCCTTTTTATTGAGGCACTTTTGAGTCTATTACTGTATAATGTAGCCATAATATTGATTATGTCTTTTTTTTTCTTTGCTGACCTTGAATATCCATATTCCACTACCAACGCTCCTTGGTATTCCATTTCACACATTCCTTTTGAACTCCATGTGCCATGCAGGTGTGCTGGTCAACAAGGACTACAATCAGTGGAGCAAGGAATGGGGCTTGGGGTTTTCATTTGTGTCTTCTTGTTCAATTTGTTGCTTGAAAGCTTCAATCTTGTACTAGTAAGTTGAGATGTAGTTGAAGGGTCAAATTGGTATCCAGTGAGCCACATAGTTATCCAGGAAAAAAAACCCAAAGTCGTCAAAAGCTTGCATTCAGAAAAACAATGGTCACAAATTACACGACCTTATAAAAAAAATAGTAGCCAAGTTCTTAATCACAAAAATTGTACAAGTATCTTTCGGTTCTTGTGAGGTATCTACCATTTTTTGCAGGGATGATTCAATTCTCAAACATTGAAACATGGCAGGTCTTTAATGTTCAGTAAGGCTAGAGGTCAAGGGTATTACTAAAAGCGGGCTCATGCAAATTTGCTTCTTGTAATGCCCTTGACCTTGAGCCTTATCATACATACAACATCCATTGAACAAATTCATTTGAGACCTTTGCAATCCCATAGTTTAGAGCCATGTGACTTATAACCATGAACCCTAAAAAAACCCTAATTCATACGGTGTATTATACGTGCATGCCTTGTATTCGACGTCACCAGTGCGTCAGTCGAAGAATGAATGGCAGCCAAGGAAATCACAGCTCTCGTTTCCAACACAAGGTTCCAAATGCTGCGCCGTCGATCTTCCCTGCCTTTCTGGTCCACGCGGCCAATTGTTGAGAAGCCTTGTGCCGATCTCTGGGTCCTTGCTGCCGGTGGGAGTGCGGAAATTCGTCCAGCTTGCGAGCATTTCCCTGCATGTTTTGGAGCAAAATCCACTTGTGAAACCCCAAAGGAAAAGGGAGCTTGGAATGTGCTCAAGGCTCCCACACCTGATCCCAATTTGCAAGGGATTGTTTGATGATATCGAGAGCTCATGAATTCAATCTTCGGAGATGTTTTGAAATTTCGGAATACCCAGTTGACGATATCATAGATTTTCAGGAACTGCGAGAGCTCGGCATCGGTAATGGCGCCATCAAGGAATCGCAAGAAGAGCAGAACGATGGATCATGGCTGCACATGTCGCCGTTTGAGGCGACAACAAGTTTGAAGCTTTGAAACCGGAGAAACAAAATAGGTTGGTCTTGGTGCCCAAGAGTGCTACCATGGCTGTGTTTTGTGCGTCATGGGACACGTGCACCCCAGCGAAATACTTCCCCTATTTGTTGTTAGGTGCGACAATCCTTGCCCTCTTGGAATTCCTGCTGTTGCTGTACATTGTTGGGAAGGCTTGGAGGTCCAGGACAAGGCCTGGGAAAGCCTCGGAAGTGTCGATAGACACACAGGGAGACTCCATCAGCTTCAGTCTTCAGGTTCCTTCCTTCTCTTTTTCTGTTTTTTTTTTTTTTTTTTCTTTTTTTGATCCCCCCCCCCCTTGAAATTTTGTTTCGAGCTTGGATTTCCAAGCTAGGAAGGACCTTTTAATTTGTAGCTTCCCACGCCACTTTCACTGTAATATTTTGCTCTTTATCA
>Ga0116227_10007923_pt1 | contig 20384 bp, 19 predicted proteins | sample S1TSphgellanicum_FD_89693 | JGI IMG/M metagenome (GOLD analysis project Ga0116227, IMG submission 89693) | Host-associated microbial communities from peat moss isolated from Minnesota, USA - S1T2_Fb - Sphagnum magellanicum MG | ecosystem: Host-associated > Plants > Peat moss > Unclassified...
GCAACCAGCACGCGTGATGACCCGATGGCCGATTGTTCAATCCAGCGCCGAGAACTCGGGCTACCTAGCTCTTCGTCAGACGGACAGATAAATCGAATACTGTGCTGCGCCAAACCGCCGTTATGCATCAGTGCACGCACCGCCCAGATTGACTGAATCAGGCCCGCTTTCATATCCAGCACGCCAGGGCCGAACAGCTTGCCGTCTTTTTCGAGCATCGGGATTTCATCAATGTCCCATACGGTATCGAAATGCCCAAGAATGCTGGTAACCTGCGGGCCATCGCCCACGCAGAACAGCAAATGGTCGCCCAGCGTCTGCTGCTGGCAAACCTGCGCCGTTACGCCAAGTCTTTCAAAAACAATGCGCTGCAACGTTTCGCCACAGAGGTCGGTGGCCTCTTTATTCAACGAAGGCGACTGCGCCTGAACAAGGCGTTTGATGTCGTCGAAGATAAGCGTCGCGTTCTGCTGTAGATAATCGTAAGCGGTTTGCATAAGGGTTCCTGGTGTTGGAGGTCTGTTTACGCGCTTTTTTTGATTATCACCAACCACTCTGCTGATATAAATATCGTTTCAATGCAGATATTGTTGACCTGTAGGCAACAATAGGCGTGCAAGAGAGGGGACGAGATGTTTCACGAAAAACAGATTAGCTATCTGTACGAGGTCGGCATTCAGGGCGGGATCCGTCGTGCTGCGGATATTCTGGGGGTCAATGCCTCGGTGATCAGTCGGCAGATTTCACTGCTCGAACGTACCCTGCAACTGCCGCTGCTCGAACGCAAAGGCCGCACGGTGGTGCTGACCGAAGCCGGTAAACTGCTGGCGGACGACTTCTTCGAAAGCCGCGAGCGGCGGACTAAACTCGAACGTCATCTAAAAGATCTGCGCTATATGAAAGGCGGGGCGATTACCCTGCGCGTCGGCGCTGGGCTGGTCGATACCTTCGTCGAATACGTGCTGAAAAAATTTGCCGCCTCTTATCCCAACGTCTTCGTTGAGATTGTCGCCGGGAATATGCAGGATACGCTGGCGGCTATCGTTCAGGGCGAGGCCGATATGGCGCTGGCGTTTGGTCCGATAGGTAACCCAGAGTTGAAGCGCCACAGCTTCCCGTGGGGACCCATCTGCGCCGTCGTGAATCCGCAGCATCCGATTGCCAAACTGGGGAAAGTGACGATTGAGGAACTCAGCAAGCATCGGCTTATTTCACTCAGCGAGACCTTTGGTTTGCAGCGCCATATGAACGCGATGTTCCAGAGCCAGGGCTACCTGTTCACCCCGGCGTATCGCTGCAACCTGTTCTCGACCGCCATGAGTCTGAGTATTTCAGGGATGGGGATCTCTTTCATGACTGCGCAGGCGGCGGGTGAGCGTATTGAGCACAATATTCTGGTCGCGGTACCGATTGACCATCCTATTGCCACCGAAGCCCAGTGCCATCTGCTGCGCAACTCTGACCGGCGTTTCAGCCCCGCGGCTCATCATATGTGGCAACTGTTGTTGAACTTCTTTCAGCAAAAGGGGGAGTAAATCTCCCCCCGCTCTGTTAATGGAACGCGCTCATCAGCTTGCCAAGGATGATGCCGACGACGCCGAAGTCGGCATCTCCGAAGGTGGTCGAATTAGACAGACCGCCAAGCACCGACAGCAGAATCGCTGGCAGGAAGGAGATAATCAGACCGTTGACGAACGCACCGATAATCGCGCCGCGACGTCCGCCGGTGGCATTGCCGTAAACGCCCGCCGTCGCACCGCAGAAGAAGTGCGGCACCAGGCCTGGAACGATAATCACCAGCCCAAGCATCGGGAAGAAGAACATACAGATCAGGCCTGCGCAGAAACTGCTCAGGAAGCCGATAATGACGGCGTTAGGGGCAAACGGGAATACCGTCGGGCAGTCCAGCGCCGGCTTGGCGTCTTTCACGACTTTATCGGCAATCCCCTTGAACGCAGGAACAATTTCGGCAATGACCATTCGCACACCGGCCAGAATGATATACACGCCTGCCGCAAAGGTAATGGCCTGAATAATTGCGAAGATAATATAGTTCTGCCCACCGCTTACCTGTGTCTCGGTAAACTCTTTACCGGCAATCAGCACCAGCACGATAAACAGAATGGTCATGGTCAGCGCGATGGCAATCGACGAGTCATGCAGAAACTTGAGGTGTTTCGGTACCTTGAACTCTTCGGTGGAACGGCTGCCTTTGCCGATCAGCTTCCCTACCAGCGCGGCACACAGATAGCCGGTTGAGCCAAAATGCCCCAGCGCGAAATCATCGCTGCCGGTGATTTTACGGGTGAAGGGTTGCAGGATAGCCGGTGAAATCACCATCAGCGCGCCGAGAATTAACGCGCCGGTCAATACCAGCGGGAATCCACTCAAGCCTCCAGTGGCGAGAATGACCGCCAGCATGGCCGCCATGTAGAGCGTATGGTGGCCGGTCAGGAAGATATATTTCAGCGGCGTAATACGCGCAAAGACGATATTGAACAGCATGCCCAAGATCATGATCATTGCCGTTGAGGTACCAAAGTTCTTTTGCGCGATAGCAGAAACCACGTCGTTATTAGGCACCACGCCCTGAATATTAAAGGAGTGAACGAACAGTTCGCTAAAGCTGGTTAAGGTCGTGGCAATCACGCCCGCACCGGCAATCAGAATCAAGAACCCCATGATCGTTTTCAGGGTACCGGAAATCGTATCGGAGAAAGATTTCTTCTGTAATAGCAGGCCGATTAATGAAAACAGGCCGACGAGAATAGCGGGAGTCCCTAGTACATCATTAATAATAAACGTGAGCATAAACTACTCCAGATAATCGGAATATGTTCCTCCGCGCTTTCAGGCGCACAAACGCACTGGCCGCCGAATGGCAGCCTGAAAGAGAGAGGCTTATCGTTATAAATCGTTATAGGTTATTGGCGAGAATTTCTTTAATTTTTGCATTATCCAGCAGGTTATTTAACCCAAAGACCTTGCGGTTACCGTCGTCAAGATTGGCAATAATTTCGCTGGAGCCAATATAAATATCTGCCGCCTCTGACTTGGCCGAACTCAGGTCGGTGTGGCTGACTTCCGCCTCTTTACCCAGCTCTTTAATGATTTTTTTAACGTTCATTTCGACAATAAAGCTGCTGCCTAAACCGTTACCACAGACAATGAGGATCTTTTTCATATCACACCTTCGATTAGTATTTTTGGATAAGAGCATTCAGCGCCGGATAGGTATCGGCCTTGATCAACGCCTGGAAGTCGTCTTCATCACTAAACAACTCAGCCAGATGTGAAATCATCTCGAGGTGCTCCTCGCCGTTGATGGCGCAAAGCATCACAATCACGTAAACCGGGTCATTTTCCTGGGCATCAAAGTTCACGCCCTGCTTGATGTAAAGCAGTGAAAGGCCGGGAGTTATCACGCCCTCTTCCGGGCGCGCATGCGGCATCGCCAGACCTGGGGCAATCACGTAATACGGGCCCAACTGCTGGTGGGAGGCAAAAATCGCGTCGACGTAGGCAGGTGAAATCGCGCCGGCGCTAAGCAACGGGGCTGCGGAGAGGCGAATCGCCGCACGCCAGTCCTCGACTCGCTCCACGATGTTTATTCTGTCTGACGTTAACCACTTGGCGAGCATGGGAACCTCGATGAAATAATGTTTTCAGGAGTATAGGGGAAGCGATGCGCTATTTTCTGTGATGAAAATCGCAAAACCTGTTAGCGCTAACACGCAGACTGATAACATCATGTTAACGCTAACAATTCTAGGGGCTATCGACTATAATCGCCGGCAGGCGTACAAAGGTTGCAGGCCCGCAGGCCACCATCGCGCAACGGACGACAGGGGAAGAAATGAAGGCAAAACAACGGCGGAACTCAGGTAAGAGTACTCTGGCCGACGTCGCGAAAATGACCGGCGTCAGCACGATGACCGTGTCTCGTGTGCTTAGAGAACCGGAAAAAGTTTCCCCTCAGGTTCGTGAGAAAATAGAGGCCGCGATAAGCGAGCTGGGCTATGTGCCGAATCTGGCGGCGAGCAATCTGGCGTCATCCACCTCGCGGCTGGTCACCATGGTGGTACCTTCGATGAGTACGCCGGGCTGCGCCGAGTTTTCCGAGGCGCTGTATCAGGTATTAAAGCCCAAAGGCTATAACGTGATCCTGGCTGAGGATCACTACACGGCGGCCGACGAATCCAAACTTATCGAGATGATGCTGTCGTATAACCCGGCGGCGATGGTGATGTACGATTTCGACTGTAGCGAGGAGAGCAACAATCTGCTGCTCAAATCCACCATTCCGGTTGTGCAGGTCGGCGCCACCCTTGCTACACCGATAGGCATCAATATCGGCACCAACTACGGACTGGCCATCAAGCAGCTGATTAACGCACTGGCACTAAAGGGTTACAGGAACATTGCCCTGCTGTGCGCTGCGCATGAACACCACATAGTGCAGCAGATTCTGAGCGGCTGGCACTCGTCCATTCTGTCGTTGAACCAGTCCCCGCACCGGGTAGTCAGCTCCTCGCTGCCACCAACCGTGCAAACGGGCCAACGTCTGCTGCCCGATATTTTGCTCAACTGGCCCGAACTGGACCTGCTGATTTGCACCTCCGACGAGCTGGCAAGCGGGGCCATTGCCGCTTGCCACAAAAAAGGCATCTCGGTACCGGCACAGCTGGCCATTGCCGGTCTGGGCGACGGCGATATTGCGCAAATCTGTTCGCCCTCGCTGACCACCGTTGCCATCCCCTATCGGCCGATGGGCACCCAGACCGGCAAGCATATTCTTGCCGCGCTACAGGGTGATGACGTCGAAGAAAGCGTGATGCTGCCGTCAACGCTAATGCTCAGAGGCAGCACGGCGGTGCACTAAGGTCGATTATTTCCCGTGGTGCCTTTTATCGCCGCGCTCAGGCCGCACGCGCCGGGTATCCTCGCCTTGGTACAGCCAGTCGATAGCGGCTGGCAGAGGTCACCGCGGGATCCGTAATCTGCTGCTCGAAACTTGTGTGTCACCTCTCAAATCCGCATTCGAATCTACACAAAAATAAAACACTGTTTTATAAATTTAGAATTAGGTCAGGCTTCTCTTTGTGATTTTGCCACTTTCTCACGAAAGGTTGCCAAATCGCGAAGGTTAAAGCGCCTGACTCGCTCTACTTTCAATGCTAATCCGCCTGAGTTGTCCGGAAAACATCGTGACGCCCGATTTCGACCGCCTTGCGCGGCGCGTACGGCGTTCACGTTTAGCTGTCACGTTCAGGGAGTTTTACCATGACCTCTCGCAAGATTGGATTAGCCAATTACCTCGCCTACGGCGCAGGCGATTTTCTCGGCGCTGGCACCACGGCCCTCACCGCCGCCTGGTTGCTGTACTTTTACACCACCTTCTGCAGGCTGACGCCGATAGAAGCGACGTTCATTTTTGCTCTTGCCCGCGTGCTCGACGCCGTTATAAGCCCGCTGATGGGATTCCTGACCGACAACTTCGGCTCAACTCGCCTGGGCAAGCGCTTTGGTCGTCGTAAGTTCTTTATTCTGCTCGGGATTCCCTGCGTGTTTAGCTACAGCCTGATGTGGGTAGGAGAGATGAGCTATCTCTACTATCTGTTGACTTACCTACTGTTTGACATCGTCTACACCATGATTCTGGTGCCCTACGAGACGCTTGTGCCGGAGATGACCGACGATTTTAAGAAAAAGACCAAGTTCTCGGGCGCACGCATCGCGCTGGCGCAGCTGTCGGCGATTCTGGCCGCCTTCCTGCCGGGGGTGCTGCTTGGCATCTTCGGCAAAGATAATGCGGTGTCGTTCTTTTACGCCAGCCTGGTATTTTCCATTATCTGCGCGGTGGTCCTGACGCTGGTATGGTGCTTTACCTGGGAGCGTGCACCGGGAGATTTCTCCGAGGAGTCACGCCGGGCGCTGGAGGAGAAGCAAAGCCTGACGCTGGCGCAAAGCCTCAAACGACTCTTCGTCGAACTGGCCTCCACTTTCCGGATCCGTATTTTCCGCCAGCATCTGGGCATGTACCTCGGCGGGTACATTGCACAGGATATGTTTAACGCGGTGTTCACCTGGTACGTGGTGTTTGTCCTTATGCAGAGTGCACAGATTGCCTCGGACCTCATGGGCACCATGGCAATTTTGCAATTTATCGCGGTGATGGCGATGATTCCGCTGTGTATCCGCATCGGGCCTGCGCCGTCGTATCGTCTGGTGGTGGTGCTGTTTGCCGTTAGCGCGCTGTCTTATGCCGGGTTGTGGTATGCCGGAATGAGCGACAGCATGTCGCTGCTGTTGCTGATTTCGGCGTTAGCAGGGCTTGGCCGCGGTGGCATCAACTATGTGCCGTGGAATATTTACACCTACATCGCCGACGTTGACGAAGCGGTCACCGGCCAGCGCCGCGAGGGGATCTTTGCCGGTATCATGACCCTGACCCGTAAGGCATCGCAGGCCGGCGCAGTTATGTTGGTCGGTATTGTGCTGCATCTTTCCGGCTTCATCTCAGGTAAAGCGGTGCAGAGCGAAACGGTCACCCATACCATCCTGTTTATTCTGAGTGCGGGCACCGTCTGCACGCTGGCGGTGGGATTCATTATCTCGCTGCGTTTTAAACTCAATCTGCATACCCATCGAATCCTGCGCGAGGAGACGCTGAAAATGCGCCTTGCCGACAGTATCGTTCCCGAACAGACCACCCCACAGGCGCGAGCTACGGTCGAGGCACTGACCGGGATGCCCTATGAAAACCTGTGGGGGAACAACAACATCGGTTTCCTGAATCGTAATAGAACCCCTGCGTCAGCGCTGAAGACTACACAGCACGGCATGGCGCCCGTGACTAACCCGGTAAAAAGATAGGACTCACTATGTCAGCACAGCAAACAAGCCCGGTATTCCCGGTAAAACACAGTGCCCTGCTCCGCCAGCCTGAATTCCTGCTGCCGCGAGAGGAGTTGAACCAGCTGATCGGCAAGCTCGGCGACAATCTGGTGAACATCTGCGATGAGCGTGGTGAATTCCTGCTGCGGCTCGACGATGGCCGCGTGATCGACACCAAAGGCTGGGCCGGATGGGAATGGACGCACGGTATCGGCCTGTACGGCATGTATCAGTACTATCAGCAAACCGGAGACAAGAAGACGCTGGCGATTATCGACGACTGGTTCGCGGCACGTCTGGCAGAAGGTACGCCGACTAAAAATGTCAATACCGTCTGCCCGCTGCTGACGCTCGCTTACCGGTATGAAGAAACGCGCAATGCGACGCTGCTGCCGGTGCTGGAACGCTGGGCTGACTGGGTGATGTATGAAATGCCGCGTACCCTCTGCAATGGTTTGCAGCACATCGTTTACAATAACGAGAACCACCAGCAGCTGTGGGACGACACGCTGATGATGAGCGTGCTGCCGCTGTTAAAAATTGGCAAGGTGCTGAATCGAGAGGATTATATCGAAGAGGCCAGCTACCAGTTTCTGCTCCACGTGCAGTACCTGATGGACAGAAAAAGCGGCCTGTGGTTCCACGGCTGGACCTTTGACGGCCAGCATAACTACGCGGAGGCGCGCTGGGCACGGGGTAACAGCTGGCTGACTATCGCCATCCCGGAGTTTATCGAGCTCATGGGGTGGCCGGAACAGCACGCGACGCGGCGGTTTCTGTTGCAGGTTCTGGAAACTCAGGTGAAAGCCCTGCAACAGTATCAGCATGAAAGCGGACTGTGGCACACGCTGATTGATGACAAAAACTCTTATCTTGAGGCTTCCGCCAGTGCCGGGTTCGCCTACGGCATCATGAAGGGAGTACGTAAGCGCTACCTGCCGCGCGAAATGCTGCCGATGGCCGAAAACGCGCTGCGTGCGGTGATACGCCATATCAATGGGCAAGGGGAACTGACTCAGGTTTCGTTTGGTACCGCGATGGGCAAGGATTTGGATTACTACCGGCAGATTCCTTTAACCTCAATGCCTTATGGACAGGCGATGGCGCTGCTTTGTTTGACCGAATATTTGAGGGGTTACCTGTAAAGCGGGCATAAAAAAGCCGTCTCACTCTGCGTGAGACGGCTGTATAGATTTTATCGCTTAAAGGCCCAGTGCGTTAAAATCCGTCGCATCGTGGCGTTCAGCCAGTTGCTTATCCCCCCAGGTGCGGTTGACGATACGTCCACGCGCGACAGCAGGTCGTGCGGCAATTTCGTCAGTCCAGCGGATAAGGTGGGTGTAGGACTTGGCGTCGATGAATTCTGCCGCTTCATACAGCAGGCCTTTCACCAGCGCGCCATACCATGGCCAGATAGCGATATCGGCGATGGTGTATTCGTCACCGGCGATAAAGCGATGTTTAGCCAGCTGTTTGTCCAGCAGGTCGAGGTGACGCTTGGCTTCCATAGTGAAACGGTTGATAGCGTATTCGATTTTCACCGGCGCATAGTGATAGAAGTGACCAAAACCGCCACCCACGTAAGGCGCAGAACCCTGCAGCCAGAACAGCCAGTTCAACGCTTCGGTACGTGCCGCGAAGTCTTTTGGCAGGAAATAGCCAAACTTGTCGGCCAGATACAGCAGGATAGCGCCGGATTCAAATACGCGGACAGGATCGGCACCGGAGACGTCCAGCAGCGCTGGGATCTTCGAGTTGGGATTCACATCCACAAAACCGGAGGAGAACTGATCGCCCTCGTTGATGCGGATCAGGTGCGCATCATATTCCGCCCCGCTCACGCCCAGCGCCAGCAGCTCTTCCAGCAGAATGGTCACCTTCTGGCCATTAGGTGTGCCAAGAGAATAAAGCTGAAGCGGATGCTTGCCGACCGGCAGCGTTTTCTCATGCGTCGCGCCTGCGATTGGGCGATTCAGCTTGCCCCATGCTCCCCCCAGTTCGTTGTCGAGAGTCCAGACCTTAGGGGGTTGGTAATTGTTGTCCATTGCACTACCTCAGTTTTATTGAATTTCTGTTTTAATCGTCGGGCTAGGTTTTAACAGATTGAAATTATTGCAGCCATTCAGTGTAGATCAGGCCGAGTAACGGCCGATACTCAGGCTGTGCTGTCCGCTAGAGAATGACGTCATAGTGCTGACGACTCACCTCACTGAATCCGCCGATCAGCGCCGCACGACAAACCTGACGATAGCGGGGATCGGTGACCAGCCTTTTCAGCGCAGATCGCAGCTGACAAAGCTGATTCTCGGTCGTTTCGGGACCGGTAATGAGCGGCAGGCCCGGCGTCAGGGGCGTTTCACCAATGATTTTTAGCTGCGCAAGCGCCTGCGGCTGATGCTTTTGCAGCAGCGCGTAGGTGACACAATCGATGGCGGCAATATCAGCGTCACCCTGCTGTAGCGCAAGCAGTGACTGACGATGACTGCCGCTGAAGATAACCTCGCTAAAGAACGGACCCTGACCTCCAAGCGGCGCGACCATTTTGCGCAGGGCGTTATAGCCCGACTGGGAATCTTTGCTGTTGGCCACCGCGATACGCTGGCGGAAATCAGGCAGTGAACCGCCCATGTCCTTTTGTCGCGTCAACAGAAAGCTGCGATAGCCTACGCCCTCGCAGCCTGCGGCAACGTAGTGAAAACAGCCGACCGGCTGAACGTTTTCGAGCCGCGTCACCAGCGGATAACCACAGGTTTGGCTTAGCAACAAGCGCGGCTGCTCCCAGTGCTGAATTAAATCTTCAGGCCAGTTTAGGTCGAGGTTGTCTGCATCAAATCCCTGCTCTGATAACAATGCACGTAGCGCCGACCACAGTGCGGTAACATCAGGCTGATTGACAGCGTACATCGGTAATGAAACAGCGTTATTGGTGCTCATCGCTTACCTCATCCAGAGTAGCCCCCCCCGGATGAACGTTAACGTCAACGGAGCGGAATAGAAATCGACGCAGCCATTCCCTATATCCACCAATCAGGAATCCCTGATTGAGATGCAGATAACCCTCGCGATACTGCAAATATATTTTTCGCAGACCATACCAGGGAACGCCCGGAAGATTGTGGTGTACAGAGTGATAATTCAGATTAAGAAAAAGCACCCGCCAGATCAAGGCGGCTTCATTAATCGCCGATCTTGCCTGAGGATCTTCCGCCGCACGATGTTCCAGAAAGGATCGGATCTTGGTCAGGCTCAGCGCCGGATAACTCACGACAATCAGAAAATATAAGATTGAAAAATCAAGCCGATGCATCCATGAAAACACTGCCGCCAACAGTGCACCGTGCAGAAGCCACATGACGATGGCCTTGATATCAGCGGAGCGAAATGACAAAAGCATTGCGCCGACAGTTTGTAAAATATCGATAGCAGGTCCGAGAATAACGCGTCCGGGGAAAGTATTTCGAATACTGATTATCCTACGCTGCCAGGGGCTAAATCTTTGCCAGCGAGCCGGAGAGAAATAATAGGTCTCGGGATCCTCCTCCGGGCAGGTGAGATGCTGGTCGCGGTGATGCTGTAAATGCGAATCGCGATACAGGCCGAACGGATACCACACGGCGAGCGGCATCAGCCCGAGAAGCTGGTTAAAAAAGGGTGAGCGCGTGGGGTGTCCGTGGATGAGTTCATGCTGTAGCGACATATACCAGGTGGTAAACCAAATCAGCAGCAGCGTGGCGGGGAAAAGTCCCAGCGTCTGCCAATAGGCCAGCGTGGTGAACCATCCGCCATATATAATGACCACCAGACCCCAGGTCGGTAGCTCGCTGCGCCATAGCCATGAGCGTGAAAGTTGACCAATATATTCTCTCTGCTGTTGGTGCAAATAATTAGCACCCTTTTTACCACTCACCGTCTCTATTACCCGCACGTGAATCAAAAGCTAAAAATGCGGTTTTTACCCCCAACTCACAACGTATTTAAAACGCATTGCTTATGCGGGGGATAGATATCTTATAGAAGAGAAAAATCCTGTTTTTTGCCCTTTAGGTTACAAACGCTAAACTTCGCTCTATAGTTCGATGACAATAATAGAGTTTCAGGGGAAACAAATGAGATTAAACGGTATTTCTAAGGGATTTTTCATCCTGATTCTTTTCATCGTCACATGGGCGTTTCTGGATGTACTTCGGCCATACTACTCGTCGGTCTTATGGGCGGCTATTCTGGCTATTATTTTCCATCCGTTAAAAACCAAGTTTCGCGGATGGCTGGGGGATAAAAACGGGATTGCCGCGTTGCTTACCTTGTTGGTTATCTGCCTGATCGTATTCACACCGTTGGCTATTATCGCCTCATCACTGGCGATTGAATTTAACGTGGTGTACGACAAGCTACAGCACAATAATACGCAGTTGCCGACGATTATTGCTGACGTTATCCAACATCTGCCGGTCTGGGCGCAACATCAGCTGGCCGAATACAATCTCGACAGTGCGGCTGGCATTCAGCAGAAGCTTTCCGGCTTTGCGCTTAAGGGAAGTCAGTATCTGGCAGGTAGCGTCTTCCTCATCGGTAAAGGGACCTTTAGCTTTGTGGTTGGCTTCGGCATCATGCTTTACCTGCTGTTCTTCCTGCTGAAGGACGGCGCTTATCTGGTCAACCTGATCCTCGAAGCGCTGCCGCTGTCCAAATACGTTAAACACCACCTGTTTATGAAGTTCGCGGCGGTGTCTCGCGCTACCGTGAAAGGCACCGTCATCGTCGCTATTGTACAGGGTGCGCTGGGCGGCGTGGCGTTCTGGATTACCGGGATTGAGGGTGTGCTGCTGTGGGGCGCGCTGATGGCTTTCTTGTCCCTTATTCCAGCGGTAGGTTCAGCCATTATCTGGGTTCCGGCGGCCATTTACTTCTTTGCGTCGAACCAGCTGTGGCAGGGTATCTTCCTGGTGGTGTTCTTCGTGGTGATCATCGGCCTGGTGGATAACATTCTTCGTCCGCTGCTGGTCGGTAAAGATACCAAAATGCCTGACTATCTAATTCTTATTGCCACGCTGGGTGGCATGGAAGTCTATGGTATTAACGGTTTCGTGATTGGTCCATTGATCGCCGCGCTGTTTATCGCCTGCTGGAATATTCTTTCAGGTCGCGATAACAGGGAAAACATCGAAGAGATTGATGAAGACTTTATCGAAGACGGCAAGGCACCGCCTGATAATTAATCGTTTTATGTTGTGATTAAAAGGGTGGCTTTGCCGCCCTTTTTTATTGCCTGTTAACGGCTGGCGGTCGGACACTGCGGCAAACGCGTTGGGTTGCCGGGAATACATTGATTCGGACCCTGCGGCTGTTCGCCAGGCTGACGCGGCTGGGTGGGTTGCGTAGGCTGCGTCGGCTGAGTGGGTTGGTTTGGCTGTCCCGGAAGAACGGGAAGCGGCAGCTGAGCACGAGGTTCCAGGTGTTTCGGCTGGCTCGCCAGGGTGCTCGCGGATAACGTCAGCAGTGACGACAACAGCAGCGTTGCCAATAGAGTTTTCATGACGCCTCAATAAGAAATTATCAGTAAAGCCTGAGAACCAGTATAGTTCCCCTGCGCTTTGCCCGACACTTGCCAGGTGCAATACCTTCCCTTTTTCGGAACGCGACCCAGGCTCTGCCTTCTAGATGAGTCATAAGCTGTTGCCCTCGAATTCGCGGCATCCCATTGAATGTCTATACTTATCTTATGGTTAACAACATCATTTGGGAGAAGTCATGACAGAGCATAAACAGAAATCACTGACCCGAGGCATTAATCACGTCGGGCTTACCGTCCCGGACCTTGAGCAGGCAACCACATTTCTGAAACAGGCTCTGGGCGCAAAGTTCGTTTATAACGGCCTGACGAGCGAGGATGAACCGAGGAAAGGGGCAGACACGGAGCGGCAGCTTGGCCTTTCTTCCGGTACCGTGGTCATAAAACAACGGCTTTTACGCATCGGTAACGGCGCTAATCTGGAGCTGTTCGAGATAGTCAGTGACAGCCAACAACGGCCCGTTGGTCTACAGGATATAGGCTGGAACCACCTTTCTTTTTACGTAGATGATATCGACCACACCCTGAAACAGGTTATAGCCGCAGGCGGGAAACCGCTGTCAGAGCCGCATGGAAACTCACGTCACGAAGACACTCAAGACAACGGCAGCGTCTACTTCACCACCCCTTGGGGCAGCCTGATAGAGCTTCAATCGATACCCAATGGCTACTACTATCCCGATGATAGCGAGGCCGAAACCTGGGTACCTAAAATTTAATTCATCAATCCGTTTCGCCCTTCTCCACGCCGGCAAGAAGGGCTTTAATAATGAGAATGCTAATTAAAATCGAATATTTAATCATTCCATGTGAATTTATTGTCGAAACTGCCATTTTGTAAACCTTACCAAACCTGGCGCAATCCAATCTTTACACATCATCCGCATAAAATTCATGGCATTAACTGTGCAATTTATCATCACGTGTGTATACTACGCGCCGGATGTTGACAGACATCCTATGGAATTTTGATTACTTGCTCCACTTACCATGGCTCGCCATCCCGCGAGCTTTTTTTTTTGCCTGTCATCCGCATCTGTCGCCCACTTTTTAGAGTTTTAGCCCTAAAATATGCAACTTGCTACGTTGCGTGGCTGAAATGAACATTTCTTCCTTAATATGTTGCATTCCCATCGAAGCATAAAAACGGCGAGCGCCTACGTTTTGTTCCAGGACTTGCAGCCAAAGAAGCGGCTGTCCGCGTGCCTTGGCCATCAATGCAACCTCTTCCACCATGATTCTGCCGTAGCCTTTTCCCGTTTCATCCGGCTCAATATATAGCTTGTTGAGCAGCGTTCCCGTCAACGCGGGGTCCGAAATAGGGCTCTGCCAGGTCAGCTTCGCGATGCCCACAGGGCGGTCGGTTTCAGCAATGAGCCAGCACACGTCAGAGTCCGTTAGACTCTTCTCAAGCACAGGCAGTGAATATTCATTCTCGAGAAACTCTGCCAGCTCCGATTTCGACTCCCAAAGATCTTCAAAGGGATAAGTCGAATAACCAAGTTGATTAATCAACGGGGCATCATTCAGCAGTGCGATACGTAAAGAGAGGGACATGGAAGAGTTCCGAGACAAAGAAGAAGTTCATCTCAGAATAAAACACAAACGGGAAACGTCAAGTCACTGCCTAATAAGCAGTTTTGAGCATTTCCCGTGAGAGAGTGGCAAATATTGCCGTCTATAACTTCAGACGCTTAATCATTACTTGCTGGCGTAGCCTTCGGTAGAGAGGGTCAGAGTGACATCATCGCCTACGTAAGGAACGTATTTGTCCACTTTGAAGTCTGAACGCTTGATATCAGCCGTGGCATCAAAGCCGATCGCCTGCTTCTTAACCATTGGATGCAAGCCCTGCTTGGTCAGCGTAGCGTGCAGAGTCACTGGCTTGGTGATGCCCTTGATGGTCAGATTACCTTCAACATCAAATTTATTGTCGCCTTTAGCGATAACTTTGGTGCTGTGGAATACGGCTGAAGGATATTTAGCAGTGTTGAAATAGTCTGGGCCAAGGAACTCTTTAGTCAGCGCAGGAACATGAGTATCGATCTGAGACACTGGCAGAGTCACATCAACGCGTGATTTCTCAGGATGATCTTTATCGAATACTACCGTGCCCTTGGTGTTAGGGATATCAGCAGTCGGGTGAGAAAAACCAAAGTGATTCCAGGTTACGATAACAGAAGTATGGTCTGGGTCGAGAGAATAATGCATGGCCTCAGCCTGAGACAGAGGAGCATACAGGCTAGCTGCAGCTAACAGTGGAAGTGCCATCTTTTTGAAATTCATCACACGGATATCCTTTTAATAAATCGAACAACAGTAATAAGAGTGTGGTTCATTAAGACAAATTGGCATAACGAAAAGTTTTGTCTTTACCCTTCAAATTAATTGAGCAATACCCGTGAGTGATTATCACGCTGACGCTTTATACTAATAAGAATATCCGTCATTAAATTACGTCGCTTTTATAGCAGGGCGAAAGAGAAAAATGGCTGGAATAAATACCAATTTGCACTACTGTTCATTTATCAGGATGGTTAGCAGGCGAAGCTGCTGGTAGGATCTATAGTTATTCCTATTAGCTATAATGACGAATATCTAAACAAAATGATGGATGGAAAGAACCCCATGGATTGGGAATGCAAAGTCACCGTGCGCCAGAGTCCACTAAGACGCATACTGCGATCGCGCGGCCTGATGGTCGTTGGCGCCCTCTTCACTCTGGTGCTGCTGACTCACGGTACGCTTAATTTACTTTGCTGGCTGAGCTGCCACGTGGTCTTTAAGGCTTAACGTATCCCGTTGTCATACAATACCTTTAAATTAATTTAAAAAACTCCCACCTCAGTTTGCTTTGTTTTAAAATAACGAAGCAGACTAGTAATCACATTTACTTTCTATTCATTTTTATTCCATTTAATTAATTGCGTCATTTTCAAAAAACGCTCTTATACCCCCCTTCGCTCACAAACAGCTTGATTAAAAACACCGTTACTCATAACAATGGAAAGCATAAAATAAACATCTAAAAGGAAATATTAACTCAAAAAAAATCATTTTATTAAAAAGTCAATTTTTAAAAAAAACATTAACACAATGATTCATTCCACTCCCTTATTTCTTTAAAAAAACAATTAAATCACATCCCATATCTCTATAGGAATTAATATGATTGAAGGAATCGCTGGAGGATCGCCTATCATTACGCATCCTGAAACAGTGCAAAAAAATACGCAGACTCTGACAACGAGTAACACATCAAATAGCCCTTCTAGTTTTGTTGAAGCAGGCAATACTTTACCGCTAATTAAACCCCCTCTTAGCGAATCAGAACAAAAACTAATTAGTCATCATCAGAATATAGATTTGGATTATACATTCGACTTCGCCGGATTAGAAAGTAATACGATAAACCTTCCCGTGTCGGCACTCAGAACTGCATACTCAAAAATTATCCTTGATAACTATCTGAAAGACTCATCCACCATAATTTCAGACGATATCAGTAAGAACTGGAGCGATAAAGGGCTTTGCCAACAAGATATCTCCCCCGACGCCCTAAAAAGCCTTTTGATCGAAACAATAAGGAAATCAGAGTACGAAAACGTCGGCGGTCAAACCTTACTGGTGGTGTATGAAAATAGCGAGCCAGCGGTGAAATCCCAGCTAGATAAACTTGCAAAAAACATGCAATCGAAAGGTTTATACCTTATAGAAGATCAAGGTCTGCAAAACGAAAATGTAGAAAATAGCCTTGATACTTTCAACGCATTGCTTAATTCAGCACAAATTAAAACAGCCAAAGATCGTCCTATCCAGGAGATACTCGCCCAACGTTCACTGAGGCTCACGACCGAAGAACAGGATGAGAGTAAGGTTCAAGAACATCTCAAGATATTATGCCTCGAACAAGCTCCCGACCTGCACGTAAAAGAGGCGTTAGATAAAATTAATGGTAATATCATTCCACTCAAAGAGCTGTCGGAAATACAGTCTAATGTCAGAAAAACGGTTGCTGGTGTAGACCAAAATCTTGCTGAAATGATAAATATTGGTGACATTTCTAAATTCCCGGCACTGTTTGATATTAACGTTTATAATAGAAAATGGCTGACCTCGTTCCCACATCAAGAAATCAAACCCAATGAATTCACCCTGAATAATGGCGACGTCATCAAACCAGATTTTATCTTCGATACGCGCACTGTGAAGTATTATTCCACCGAAATGCAGGATAATACTCAAAATGTAGAAGCGTTCGAGTTAGCCATAAAAGGAGGGACGCGGGGGATTTTCATCGGTCCATTAACGAAAGAACTCAGCACCGATGATAGAGGGAAAATAAAACAGCTCATTCATAATATTATTACCGGCCAATTAGAACCCACTGAGATAGAGTGTCGCGTCGGGCTACCGAAGACAAATATTGTGGTTGAAAATAAAAATTTGCGTCACTGGGAGAAAGAACACGGGCTGGGTGGGAGTCTGCTGGACACTGAAGTATTCAAGAGTATAACGAGTCTGAATATAGATGAAGAAGGAAGTAAGGCTATAAACGTTTTCTCACGGTATGCATCTTTGTGTAGTAGGCCTAAGCCTAAGCAGCTTGTGATGGATAAACCCTTCATGGCGGTGTATGCCAATAAAGACAACGTCGAACTGGTTTATATGGTGAATAATCCGCAGATTTAACAATAGAATCAAGGCCGGTGACCCGGCCTTGAATTTGAACATTAGTCAGTGACTTTGTTCTTAAGGGTTTCAGCCCCTTGCTTGGTCTTATCCCACGTTTTTTCAGTACCTTGTTTGGTACTGTGCCAGGCTTTTTGAGTGCCTTCAGACACTTTGCTACCTGTACTACCCGCCTTCCCTTCAGCTGCGTGCTTGGACTTCAGCTTCAACTCTGCCCCTTTGTCCTGGGCATGGTGAAGTTTTTCCTTAGCGGTGTCTGCACCCTTTTCTGCCTGCGCTACTGTATCGTCGGTCGCGTGAGTCATTGTTGTGGTATCAGCGAATACAGGAGATGCCAAAAGAAGTGCGGATAAGGCTAAAATTGTCTTTTTCATGATTCCCTCATTTATCAGCTATGTTTGGTACACCCATGTAGGATGGCACAAATCTAGCATTTAGCGATTTAAGAATAGGCTGGAAAAAATAACGGGCTCGATAAAACAACCCTAACCTACTGATTTAAAAATGTTAAATGACAAAAATCATCAGGTAAGTTCTTCAAAACATTAATCGATTTCGTTAGAACATAGCTGATTTTGGTCATAAAGCGCCCAGGCTGACAACTTGTTTTTATTGGGTTTTTCAGGATGATTACGGAAGGTCTGGGAAGTGCTTCTGGAGCGGTGAAGGGAGTAGAACATTGATTTCATTATGCTAATTTAATTGAGTATTTTAAATTAAAAAATTTTACATACCCCCAAATGTACCCCCAAAAGATTTTTTGCAGCTCTTTTACGGCAATTTTAAGGTGCTGGTGGCCCATGAAATATTATCATTAAAGTTTATAACTTCCTTATTGTAGGATAGATGTATCCCACATTAAGGAATGTGACAGCCATGCGATTGACAGCCCGCAAAAAAGAGATACTCAGCTACTTTGAGCCCCTGACAACCTCGAATGGGTAACTGGTGAAATCGGCGCACCGCCGTTTGACGTATTAGGTGTGGCCTACCTGCTTCATAGGATGGCCTCATTCGATAAACACCACCAGCTCGAATCCACACGTCGAACGCTAGACATTATGGTTATAGCTGGTCTGCTAAAGCGTGTGACGGTGTATGAATCGCGCCAGATAAAGCGTTTTGATGAAACTAACGCAACGGTAGTGCGCTATAGATTGCCTGGTTCGTGCAGGGTTGTCCCTGATACTGGTGGGAAGCGTGAAGCCATCGGCGGGGAATTTATCAGGCTGACATAGAACCTGCCCAGCGGTCTCCTTGATTTAAAGGCCACCAGCCCTGTGCGTCACTGGCGGTAATCCAGATTGTTGCCTATACAATTCGTGAAGAGTTCGATAATGGGTATGTTATCGCTGAACGCCTTAATGAAGAGGGTTATCAGATTAAAGCGGGTAAGGTGTGGGATACGGATATCTATAGCGCCTGGAAGCGAAAGGGCAATCACTTTGCTGCTGCTGCTGCTGCTGCTGCTGCTTTGCAATCGTAGTTTGGTACATGCGGAATTATCCCGTATGTTCTGGCTAGATGCTTAAAGATGATTTCTGTCCTTTTAACATCTCGGAATACTCATTATTAGTGAGGGTGAATTTTCACATTGCTAGCATCTATAGGGAATTATTTTGCCATCAGAGGTACTCATTTTTGACTATCTATAAGGAATTATTATGTCAATTAGCTCCAATCAAAGCTCTATTTTAAGAATCCAGAAAGATATCGCTAGCCTGCAACAAAGAATTGCGGAGGAAGGTAAAAAAGAGGCGCGACTCTTAACGCAGATACAGCAAACTCAGCGCTCAATCACAAAGAACACATCTGCATCGACTCTATCGTCAAAACTAACTCAGATCGCTCGTTATAATGAAGATATTGCCAAATGTAATTCAAAAAAGGCAGATATATCAAAGACCATTGCCAATAAGACTTCTGAGCTACACCGTTATGAAACACAGCTAGCGAGAGATGAAGATACCGAACGTAAAAAGCAGGATGTGGATAGAAAAAAGAAAGAGAAAGAGCAACTCGATTTTCAAAAAAAACTAATCCGTGAAATGGAAGCCAAAACAAGAGCCATACAAGCCCAAATGAGAGTCACCAGTCAATCACTGGCAACTCATAACCATACTAGTGAGGAAGATAATATCGCACCTGAATATGACGTGTTCATTTCCCATGCTAGCGAAGATAAAGACTCTTTCGCCCGCCCGTTTGCTGAACGTCTAAAAGAGCTAGGGATAAATGTTTGGTACGATGAATTTTCACTATCATGGGGTGACAGCTTGAGGCGAAAAATAGACCAAGGGCTAGGCAACTCCAGATTTGGAATAGTTGTAATATCTAAAGCATTTGTCACGAAACCTTGGACTGGGTATGAGTTTGATGGATTAGTTACCAGAGAAATTAATGGCTCAGGCAGGATACTACCTATCTGGCATGAGATATCTAAAGCAGAAGTACTAAAATTCAGCTCTACACTAGCAGATAAAAAAGCCTTAACGACTTCTGACTTCACAATTGACGAAATGGCAGAGCAATTGCTTCCTCTTCTCAAAAAATAGACCGAGTTTATTCATTAAATCAATAACCCTGTAAGTATCATAACTCTCGCCATAAGGTGAGGTTTTAAATCCTGCAGAAACAGCTCGACCTAATGAATCTTGCGCCTATATTGGTGTTTTGGGTGAAATGATTCGGTCAATAACCAGAAGTTGATATTTGAGATTAACAATCTCATTTTCAAGTATTTTTACTCTTTCTTTTAAGGTGGGCATTGTCTTTTACCTATCCTGAAAAACCTTGTGAGTCTGTGTCTGATTTTACAATAACAACCCTCTCAAAGAGGACGGTGCTCAACTGGAGGGATACACATTGGCAACATTCATGACGGTTCCTCAATGCTAAGTTTTGCTAAGGTTTGACAGGGTTTCGTACTGGACTGCCTTCAATAATGCTTCGACGTTAAGATTTGTTAAGATTTGGCTTGCCGATGCCTTAGCCGATTCGTCTGTCTTCGATTTGCCACCAGCAGCATGCGGCGGGCATAGCCGCCGTATTTGAGTGCCACCTCGTTACGAGGCTTGAAGGCATTCACCGGCGGGTTAGTACGCGTGACCTGCTCCCCGTTGATTAACACAGCGCGATGTTAGTAATGTCTTCATAAGCCACATGAGGACATCCCCATGAAGAAGCGTTTTTCCGACGAACAGATCATCAGTATTCTCCGCGAGGC
>Ga0116227_10007925_pt1 | contig 20382 bp, 19 predicted proteins | sample S1TSphgellanicum_FD_89693 | JGI IMG/M metagenome (GOLD analysis project Ga0116227, IMG submission 89693) | Host-associated microbial communities from peat moss isolated from Minnesota, USA - S1T2_Fb - Sphagnum magellanicum MG | ecosystem: Host-associated > Plants > Peat moss > Unclassified...
AAGATGATATTTTTGGCTTGTGTTGAAACTTGAGATTAGTTAAGGAGTTATGATATCTTGAAGGAATTGGGTTTTTTTTGGAGGGCTTTTTTTTTTGAAAGATTATATTTTTGCATGGTGAAATATTTGAATTTTCCATAATTCTTCTTTTGCCTTAAGATGCTTGTTAATGTAAATGGCAAGGTCACAGTGAGATGACACACCCCTTGTTCAACAATCTTCATTCCTTTGTTTTTTCAGGCCTTCCCTCCCTTCCCACCCAAATAATAATAAAAAGCTCAAAGGGTTGTTGTCGGTCCTTGTATAAAGCATAAACCTTGACAAGGAGGAGGGAAAAGACAACAAACACATGGACCTCAATGAGGAGGAGGAGGAGGTAACGAGTAACGACAAAGAACATATGAGACTTGACAAAGAGAACGGGTTGGACAACAAACATATGGTTTTCATGCCAACCAACAAGTACATATAGCACATAATTTAGCAACTCACTCCCCAACCCAATATACCACATGTGCAAGCAATCCCCTTGCAGAAACCCAACTCTTGATGCTGGCTGGAATTGATTCAGATACTGACAACCTTTCTTCCTTATACAATACCATACTCACACTCTTCCTTAAAGGAAAGGTTTAGGGTTAGGTTTAGGAAAGGTTTAGGGTTAGGGTTAGGGTTACACCCTTTCCTTAAAGGAAAGGTTTAGGGTTTAGGGTTGCAAGTGCATTTTTTTGCAGCTTATGGTGTTTACAGTTTGACCATGTTGTTGTGGCGCGGTTATTTGATTCTTTTAATAACATCACGTCCCCGGTTAATTTTGGAAATGAGAACCTCCGGTTCCTGTTTCTTGAAAATTTCCAGAATTTTATAACCTGTGTGGTTCCAGTGATTTTATGTTTTTTTTAAAAAATTTTCTGCATCATTGACTAGCATCCCTTCCCAAGAAGGGATGTAGCATTAAATAACAACAGAACATGCAGGAAAATAAAATTTAATAAAATTGTAATCTTTTGATCTTTAAGAATGGTGGATATGTATCTGATATATAACTTCAGATTCTGAAAAATCTATAACTTAGAATTAGAAAATCTTCAAATTATAAATATATTTATTATAAAATCTAAAATTTTAAATCTTAAAGATTTTTAGATTCTATTATCAGATTCTAACAAATCTTAAAGATCAAAAGAATCCGACATATGATCTTGTTGCTGTTCTTTCGATGTTTAAGAACAGAGGTTATGTGTCCTCAAGAACCGCCCCGAGAACCTCTGGGTATCAGGTTCCATTTCTGATAACTGCCCAATACTGGGAGGTTCATAGGGGGTTCATGGGAGGTTCATGGGGGGTTCATGGGCGGTTCATAGGGGGTTGAAAGGCCATTCATAGGGGCTTGAAAGGTGGTTCATAGGCAACATTGTACTTATTCATTATTCATTATCAATATTGCCCAAATTTGAACTTTGCAAGACTTAGTTGTACACACCCCTTAAATCGGATGCTAAAAAGTAATTAAAATATTTGGATTTTAGTGGGACATTCAGTTAAATTAAGTGACAAAATGGTTGAGATCTTAAAATTTACTTACAATTTTCAATGAGATTCTAAAATTTAGAGACATGGTAACGTTCGTGCAAGATAAACCCTATCATTTTTTTTAAAAAATTGTGTTTGTTAAATTTGTTGAATGAGATTCAAATGTCATATTGTTATTGTCAAAATAATAGTCTTCAAATTTGTTCATTTTAATGACAAAATTGTCCTTTTTCTCACATGCACGACTAGTGCTAAGGTATAATTTACCATTTCACAATTTCATATTAACCCTACTTTGCAAAAACATTGTAGTTGGAGACAAAAAGTTTAAACCAAATCAATCTAGATAGATTTTTAAAATTAGGTCTTTCATCACATAATGTGAATTTTTTTTACTTACATTGGATGAAATATTTTTAACTGAATTTATATAAAACAATTCACATAACCTCACCTCACAAGGAACTTAATGGGCAATATACAACACAAAAGGCTAGAAAATCAACAAACAACTTTGCTCATAAGCACAACATTCCATTAGTTTAAAAAACAAACACCCAACAGACTTTATTGAGACTACTAAATTTTTTATACAATCACTAACCAATGATAAAATTATTATTTTAAATGGTTATATCCACAATTTTTTTGTCTCATAGACCCACAAATGGAAATACATTATTGGGCCCATGCATCGGATGATGGATCTTCATGGTTGAAAAGCCTAGACACGTTGCATGGGGGCATGTTAAATTAAAGCTTGTCACCTGGGTGGTTGTGGTTCCAACTTCCAACCACATTGGTAGCCATATACTCCATTGTTGTAGCCACTAGATGTATGTATGTATCATAATGTAATGGAATGTAAAGTAAAGCCCACCATGACACTTGATCTACATTTCAGTGATTATTTTTCCTTGACCTTCATTGTGTTTGGGGATTGAGAATGGGGCTTATTCACTAAGCTCCAGGATGGTAATAACATTACCTAATTATTTTGCTCAAAATGTGTGATGCTAGTCGAGAAACAACTTGAAAATTTCATGGTAATTTGAAGAGTAAGATCCGAACACGTTTAATTGAAAAAAAATACCAATCAGTTTTAGAGTGAGCTTAGTTTTATCCTATAACTCATACCCTCTTTTGAACCTAGCTTGGGTTCAAGTTACCACTTGGGCTGCTTGGGATATTGGGAAAAGTAAAATCCTTGAGGCAAGATATGATTTTAGCTCCCATCAAAATTGAACTTGAATTCGTCATTATAGGTATAATAAACTAAAATAAGTAGAACAAATATTTGCATGAAAGAATGCAAAGTGTGCACATGTGTGAACATATGTGCCTAATTCAAAAACATTTTCCAAAATTGGAGCTGTAATTTGGGTTCAGTTTCAAATTAGTCCACTTCAGAGGTCTTTAATTTGGTAATAACAAAAATTATTAGAGGGCTGAAGTAAATCTGAAATCTGGCCAATTTGGGCCAACTTTTCCATGAGGTTGAAGTCATATTTTTCAGGTCAAAATTTTGCCAATAAAAGAAACAATACTTAAGGACAGACATGAATATTGCTGTTTGTAAAAAAAGGAGGAATTTTTATTATTTTACGCCTTGAAGGTGATAGGTATATGATCCTCTCATGCTTAAGGATAGATGTGAATATTGTTGTTTGTGAAAAGAGGAGAGATTTTACACTTTTGAAGGTGTATGATCCCTCCTAACACTAAGGATCTTAAGGATAGACATAAAGAACCCTGCCCCTCCCAAGCTTTGTGGTCTACATATGTTTAGGTTCATGATAACATTCACCTTATGCATTATAAGTCCATGTCGGACTCAACTATCATCTTGTCTTAGGCCCCTTGTTTTGAGGATTTCCTCACCACCCACCCCCCTGCTCCCTCCCTTCCCACAAAAGATGATAAACACCCCCCAAACTACCTTTATCTAGCACAAAAGGTGATTAATTGTGTTCAACCTTGCGCAAAGTCACATGGTTTTATCACAAAATTTGATTGGTTGGATTTTGATATTTTAATGTTAAATAAAAGACAGTATTACAATTGTTCAAAGTTGAATTCTATATTGAAGGTCGATATGCTGGGTGTTTGTTAAGAGGTGTTGGGTTTGAGATTGGCACAGGATGCCAAACATACAGAACAATAGGCTTAAATATTTGCATATTAAAAAACTAGGTAATAATAGGGTGATTAAAAAAAAGTTCCTTTACATAATACCCTTAAACAATATATTGTATGACACAAGTATTGTAAAATTTAAATGCTTAATATTCCCCAAAGCTCTTCACCCACTTGCTTTAATCATTTTTATTGTTTTAGTTTTTTAAATTTGCAATCTTTATAAGTAAAGCACAATTTTGAATGCACATGGCATTATATTCTTCCTTAAATTATACAATACTTATACCATTAGCATGGTGTCTAACTTTTTTAATGTGAACAATCATAATTACATTCACATAATTTTTTCATTCCAAGTCACATGGAAATTGGTTGGAGGTGCCTTATTATAAGGATGAATCTAGACTTGCTACCTTAAGCTTACTCGACCTTTAATGGTTATGAAGGTTCATATGGTGTGTTCATTATTCCTTTCTTGAAATCTTGGTCATCTCCCTTTATGATGGACAAAGTGCATATGAATTGGACAATTTAATGGCCAAACTATGTTTTCATATTTGGATCATTTGATTCCACTACTTGCATTTTTGTACACATTATGTTGTGCAATTTGTTCATGTTTTTCAGATTGAAATTTTAGTTGATAAAATATAGTGATACTTATATTTTGAGTTTAATTGTAATTGTACATGTTTGAATTCAATTCTTGTGGTCTCTTCTTGCAAATCATAGTTTGTTCACTTGATTCATGGATGACATAAGTTCATTTGTATATTTTCATGTGATAAACATTCTTTTAAGTTGCTTAACAAATTACAAAAACTTCTAAAAGTTGCTTGACAATGTGAAATTGCCATGAAAAGCAAGACTTTCATCAAGTTCCTACACTAAGTTTACAAAATTCTTTTAAACTAACTAGAATCAAATTATTGATGAAAATGTGCCAAATGAAAAGGTACTAACTCCATTCATGGAAAAGTGAGTACAACAAGTGAAGGAAAATGGAGGACATTGGCATGAGTTTCAATCCAAATTGCTAACAATCATTGAACCAATGTTGCAACCAATATCAAAAATCATAACCCAATTAGTAACAACAACTAAAAGAAAAATAAATGATGAGGAAGTGGATCAAATGATTGGAATAAATCCAAAGTTTATTGGGTACAAATTGCAAATCAATGTTGTGCCACTATTTGATTTTGTTAATAACCCTCAATTCTAAGTTTTGGAAATTTCAACATCAAATAACCTTTAGTTCCAAACAAATCAAAAAAAAAAAAAACCACCACATGTTATAATCTAAAAAGTTCAAAGAAATGGTGGTTTTCATGAAAGAGCTACATAAAAATATGTTGTTTTCTCATTTTATTTATTTTTGATAATATTTTTTATATATGAAAATCGGTTCTTTGATTTTTTAAGGACAAGCTAATGAAATTAAAAAATTTTCCTAACAATTGGTGGGAGTCTAATGCCATTTCTCATAACCCAACAATAATGTTGGGTGGCTATTAACTATTTTTAGTAATATATTATTTTGTTTATTTCTTTTTTTTTTGCCAAAAGTTTGGGACAATAGTATAAAAATACATCCCACTTTTAAATACCTTTATGGGTTTATTTCTTTTATTTTCAAAACCGATTTTTATTCATTCATATTAATCGATTATGACTTAAATAATTCCTACAAAAAAAATCCAAATATTTTAGGTAGCTTTTCAAACACAAGAACTAAAGGTTTCATTACAAGTTCTAAAATATAATTTTTAAAACATTAATATAAAGTTATGAAACATTTTGAATGGCCAAGGCATGAATTACTTCACGCAATGTGAAAAAATATTTACATTTCCTTCCATTCATGTCATTCGAATGAGTCTTCCAACTCCTTTAATTCCTTTTTTAATCATACATCATACCAATTCTACCAAATTAGAAGGGGTCTTATAATTAACCTTAACGTCAATTGGTCAATTCTTACTCACAAAGATTAACTTTTCAAAGCTATTTTATTACAACCAATATCTCCTTAATTTAATTAATATCCTAACAAGAGAAAAGACTCTTTCAATTTCAATTTGAAAACCAATAATCCCCAATATTTGTTGAGCCAAAAAGTCAATAGTTGGAACCATGGCTTCATGTTTCCTCCACCATTCCAAAGGGCACTTGATGTTTTTGCATCCATTTGATATTTTGGAAATATCAACAATTCTTGATTGACAAGCTCTTTCATAGGTTCATGATGCTCGTCACCATTTCAAAAGTATCCAAGATGCAATCTTCTTCTTTTTTCTTAGGAAAAGAAATTTCACCCTTTGATAATGGATGCAAATGGTGGTATGACTTCAAAAACATAATCAACAAGAATCTCCTATCATATTCCTTTAGTTAGGCCGCCCCTTATTCACAAACAATAAAACAAGTTATTAATCTCATGCTTTTGTATATGTAATATAACATTACATATTGTGAAGTTTCTTCTCATCATATTTTGTCAATAAGGAAAGGAAAAAATCAATGACCTCACATACTTCCTTTTTATGTTCATTACAATGCTTTTCAACGCAATATCTAACCCTACATTTTCTATCAAGTTATCCAAAATAGGAGGAGAAGGAAGATTACTAATTTATTCCTTCAGTTTAAGGCTCATGGTTATGATTAGATGCAAGGCATCACTCAACAACTAAGGACCTTTGATTAGTTTAAAACTCAAGCAATGATGATAAGAGACAAAAAAATCAATCATAATTTGTGATATATGCCATGTGAAGGGCAAAAGGTATATGTGATTAATAATCATAACATTAGTTTGCTTGTTGTAATAAAAGATCAATGGCTTTTTGAAATTGCAAAGCCTCCTAAAACATGACTACGTTATTTACAAACTTGTAAAACTAAAATTTGTAATTAAAAGCTTGAATTATACAATAAATGATTATAAAACAAACCAAAAAAATACTATGATTGATAAATTTACCTTATTTTCAATTGTGCATTCAATTTTTGAAGGTGGAGGTTTGCAACAATGCAAGCTTTCATGTCACTCTTGTCACATTTTCCTTAACTTTTAAAGCCATGTTATACATTTATGCAAGTCTAATTGGGAATATTTGATGGAAATTTATTTAAAACCTATATAGACTTTCTATTTTGTAGTTGCACATTGGCAAGCCTAATAAAATGTATGTCTAAAACATGTTTCTTAAAAACTTTCTTTCACATTGAAAGTGTCACAATTGATTATAGACTTCAATGTAGTTATCATTATATTCATATTATATTTTTCATCCTTCTTGGCACAAGAAAACTTGTCACAATTATATGGATATTGTGTTGGCTCTCCAATAAGCAATGACATTGATCATGAAGATGATCCAATTAGGAGGTTTGCAAAAACACAACTATATGGAGTGACAATAGCCAATTATCTACAATGCTCCTATTGCTAACGTGCAAACAATTTATGAATGGAATGACATAGATTTCATTGCATTATTGCATGAATATTACCGAACTTACAAATCTATTTGTTCTCATTTATGTAACTCTCTTACCTTAAATATGATTGCATTGCCCTTTGATGAAATAACACTTTTGATTTTCAATATGTAACTTATTTTGATTGTGGGGAACTTTTTCTTGTATGTAGACTTATGAAGGAGAAGTTATTCCCGACACCAAACACATTACCAAACTTTCAACAGGAGGCCAAGAAGGTGCTTGTAGGGGTTAAATTGGAAACAAAGATGATCTATGCATTAAAAAATGATTATGTACTTTTTCACAATGATTATGAAGCAATGCAAGAATGTCCTATTTGTCAAGAGCCTCACTTTTGGAAACCTTAAATTTGTATAATGAAAATGACTATTCAATCAATATTTCTTTCATTGTTTCAATTTTAAAATTTTAAAATGTTAATAACACCGAATATCGCAAGACTTTTCAAGAATATAAATATTGTAGTCTTGATGGTTTGGCACCAAAAGAATCAAATAGTGGAATTGAATCAAACCCAATTGACTCATAAGTTATTTGCCACGTAGAGGATAAATGGATTGCATTAAGGGAATAGCCTTCACATTTAAAGATAGGCCTCACTAGTGTAAATCCATTTTCAAATTATGTTTCAAACTATTTGGTGTGGATGGTGATGATTGTCAACTACAATTTTTCACCCTTTGTCACTACAAGGAAAACATTCATGTTCTTGTCCCTAATAATGCCTAGAAAATGTGAAATAAATAACATGGATGTTTAAATGCAACCTTTATCCGACAAATTGAAAATTTTATGGTTAGAAGGAATGAAAGTTGTGTCCATGCTTGTAAATCAAGTCATGATATTTTTCAAATCCATGAATGGTTATTAATGTTCACATTGTGTTAATTGCATCAAATTTGACACCAATGTAATCCAACATCATGTTAGTTTAGGGTCAATGTAGGTCAAAACAATAATTTTTTTGTAAGGCTAGTTTTTAAAATTTTCAATGATCATTGAATTTAATCACACATAATTTTGTGTGATAAGGATTATTAATTAGACTTTAGTCCCAATCCTTATGATGATTGAAATTCAGTTGCAAAAGAAAAACAAAACCAAATGATCAAGATGGGACAATTGAATTTTGATCACCATCTCAATAGAACGTTAAGATTTCATTTTTAAAAAATTTATTAAAAAATGTGTGTGCTTAAAAGTTGGTCATTCATTTAAATTAAGGTGTCCATAAGGACCAAGGCCACCTTGGTCATAGTTTAGTGATCATTAAAATCCGATGTCAAAAATTAATTAATAAGAAAAAAAACACAAATTAAAAAAAAAATCTTGATCATCTAGATGTGATGACACTAAATTTTGGTCATCATTTTGATGGTTAAAATTTTATTTTTGTTAATATTAAAAAAATTAATTGACTACATTTTGGTTATTCACATGGACCAACATGAACTTGGGAGGGACCATGGTGTGGGATTGGGACCACATTGACTAGGTCCACCTTAGTTGCAATCCAAGTCCACCCTAATCCATTTGAAACATTTAATTTCAATCGCAAAACCTTTTTTTTGGGGTAATTGGACTTTGGTTGTTGTTGGATTACAATTAAGGTGGGCTTAGTCCCAATCCTTGTGAACACTATAATGTTTTTTCACATAGTTATTTTGGAATTCCCCATAAAATTTCATTCAATAGTTGATGAATAATTCAATTGGAACACCAAACCTATAAGCACCGTATCCAAAAATGCATAGGTAATCCTTTCATCGTTATAATTTGGTAATGGCGCCAACTCGAGTCATTTTGAAAAACGTTAAGTCATAATCAAAATATAAATTATGTCACATTGTCAAATTCAATGGGTTGGCAAAATCCAAACTCCATTGATTACCAAGCCCCATGATGGGCAATGTTGGTTGCAGATGAGGTGTAGGTGCATTAATGACACTCACACTTGGTCACACACCACACATTAAAGTTTTTTTTGCTAAAATTGTAGTTGCATCTTTTGTCAATAGTATTATGACTAGAGCAAATTGTAGGTCCATTGGACCCCAAAATGGTTTAATGTTTTGTGAGCATGTTGTATGAAACCCTCACGTTGTTTTAGGTAAAGCACCACCCACATTTTTCCATCACTTCACACATGTAGGAGCGAATTATCTTCCCATGATTTGAACCTTTTGGCCCAATGCACAACTCAATCACGTTCCTTGTTTGATAATCCAATTGGAATTTCATTTGCTTGCAAATATGCAACAATAGATGTATCTTGATGTATGTTCAAGACACCATCACCTTCCATATCAACATCCATATCATGAAAATCCTTATCATTTGGATGTCATTTTGAAGCGTAATTCCATAATACCTTAACAAAACACAAAGGTATACATAGGCATGCCATCTTTAAACTATGTCCAAATCCACATCTCCATGCTAGTGAGCATTAATGGTATCCTCCTTGTTGGAACATAGGTTCCAATTTAATCCATTAGCATCCTAGTTAGCCCTATTAACCTTAAGGACAATATCAAAATTATATTATTGTAGGATAATGGCCCATTTAGCTAATTACTCTCTTACAAAATGAATTTATTCCATAAAAAACTTGAATGGTTGGTGGTTTGTAATTAATGTAAATGGGCTACCATAAATATAACACTAAAATCAAGGTGACATTCTAAGGGATTGATCTTTGTGGGAAAGATTGTTTGTACTAATGGCAATTCCTACTACGGTGGTTTGAATAATGCCCTTGCAAAATTCCAAAAGGTTGTGGGTGATCAAATTTTGGTAACAATTACATAAATGATACCATAATGTTTATTTGAACTCTTGATCCCACAACTACCAAACATGTACAACTTGAATTGCTATAATATCACCCCCCTTATTCTAGCATAGTTATCCAAATTATGGGTGCAACAACAAGAATATTGGGGGTGAGTGGATGTAATTATGCAACTTTTTTTTTACTTTACCAATTTTTAATTGAATATTCATGTGAGGTAGTTTAAATCCATGACTTGCCCCAAATCCTATCTATAGGTTTTTTTTTGGAATCCCTAGTTTAACAATGGTGTTAATTCAAAAAGTTAGTTTCATTCCCTTTCGTATTTGCATTGGGCTCCTTCATACTAAATGAATTGGAGTCTTAAATCATCCTAAGGCCTCTATTTTGAAATGCATGAACATGTGAAAAAGTTATAAACACCAATAAGATTTTCATGAAAGTCCAACCCTATTGACCGTTGCCAAAGGTGGTCAATCGTCATGACAAATTACACATGAATGTCTACCCAAATCTAGTATATCATCCACCAAACATGTGGGTGACATCATAATGAAATGGTATGTTTGTTGGATAACATTTGGTGATGCCAATTTAGTCCACATCCATTGAAAATGATGTCACATGAACCAACCATCGCAACATCCACCTACACTAAGTCATCAATCCAAGCTAAATATGTTGCCATCTTATTAACATAGCTGGTAGAACATGCTTTGACAAATATGCACATGGATGCATATATGTTGTTTGCAAAAAATTATAAAATGTAAATCAACTATAGAAAAAGTCTTAATATGGGGTTTAAAATACTTGACTTGCACCAACCTATGAAAGGCCCTGGCATAACCATTTTGAAATGACCAAATTTATTAGTTGATCTTATCCAAATTTGATGCCACCAACAATGTGATATTTCTTGGTAAAGAACAGTAGTAACCTTGGATCATTAATGTTGGTAACAAATGAAAATATCATCGTTGCAACATCATCACATGGTGCATGGAAGGTTGCCAAGCTTGTGGGTCCTTTTTCACAAAGTGGTACCATCGTGCTAAAATATCAAATTGTAACACAATGGCTAGCCTTGAATTAATGCTTCCGATTAAAACCATTGAATAGTCTTGGTATCTAATGGGCATAATCTTGATGGCTTATTATTAACATCCAAAAGCAATTGTGGGTTTGGTGATAATAGAGTGTGTTAAGCTTGATGGATGTAATGGTTGGTTGACGCTTGTAATTATAACAAAGTGCCCCATGGTGGCGTAGGATTTAATGTAGAATCATGTACCCTTCTTGCCCTTGACATTGCCATCTCACTATGAAGAGGTTCATCTTGATCATGGATGTTGTCCTCCATCAATTCAAAACCATGGGAAAATTTTAAAAATCCAACGAACATAGTGGATTTATTAGATTTTCTTGTTTTCCCATTGATGAACTTGACTAGTAATGAAGCCTTGCAACTTTCTTCTATTTTCCATTTGGGTTAGTAGTATGCAATTTCCACATAAAAGTCCAAGGTGACACCTAATGGGTATAAGACCAACATGTAAAATGTAGCATGCATAACCAACACTTGGGTTCACATTATAGTGTAAATAACCAAAACCACCATATTTTATTTGGTTAACCTTTGAGCCTTTTTTACCCCACCCATTTGTTAGAATTTGGTATGGGCAAGGCTCAAGATCAACATTGGGCAATCTAAAATAATTTAATGTTATTTTGCCCAACATCACATGTTGAACATTCAAGTTGAAAATACTTCTTTGGGGTTAATATTGTTGTGTTGACAACCCCTTCAACTAAAAGACTTCCTTTTCATTTTGTGCCACCATCACATTGGGAACCACATTTGCTTGATTAATGGCTAAACATATTGGGAATTCTTAAAGTTTGGCTATAATGGCATGACAAGATGGAACTTGGGGAACTTGTGTATAGTTGATTAAAAAACACTTCAAAAAACCATAGTCAATATTGAATCTTCAAGTGATGTAACCCTAATCCCTAGTGTTTTGAAATCTTCACATAATGTGTTTGCCAATTGAAACACTATCATTAATTAAATATTGGAAGCAATGAATGTTGTGATGGAAAAAAATGTTGTATGATACACCGTTGTAACTACCCCCAACAAATTATTTGGTACTTTTGTTCTTGAAATGGAGATGGTGTAACTAGTGTCCTATTAGAAGTTGATGCCCTTAGTGGGGAACTATGCATGTCAACATGAATGATTATAGTAGATGAACCTACTTTTGAATCTCACCATGCTAAGGATTTAATCTTTGTCAACACCTTGTTGGTTCCAACACTTGAACATACATTCTTGTCATTGGTGTAATTATTGAAAAAAATGTCAATTGGAGTGGTAGACTTAATACGATTTCCACTACTTCTTGCATTTGACTCTTGATCCCCTTAAACCTTGTTACATTGTTTAATTACTAAAGCTTAACCTTGCCCCTTGTCTTTTTGTGGACATTTTTTTTTGGGTGGTCCTTTCCACAAATCCAACAAGTCACACTTGACTATTGTTGTTTTAAAAATGATGCCAATGGGGTAAGATCTACTTGTAATCCTTTCTATGTCCCCTTGGCCTTTTGTGATGTTGTCTTATTTGGTTGGCCACATTGTTGTTGAGTCAATAATGGTGTGTGTGATGATGAATTCATTGGGTTATCCTTATTGAACCTTATAATCACAACATGTTCCTCCACCATGTTCGACTCGATGCGTTCTAATAACTAGAACACATTCATCAATGTTGGTTTTGTGCGTTGAAGTAATGTAGTATTCCACATTTGTTGCCTAAGTTCCTTGTCTAAAATCCCATACCAAAATTGGATAGTTTAAGCTTTTGTGATACCTTATGTCACATTGATCAACCTCTTCATTTGTGCATATGCCTTTCATAAAAGTCATTGTGTTTACATTGGAATTGTTCCAAATTTTGGAATTTTTCTATTTGGACCTTTTGGTAGTTTCTTTATAACACTCAAAAAAATTCCACAACAAGGTTGAATGTTGGCATAGGACCTTGTCCATTAATGGAAGGGTTCACACCATTACTTCCAATGGCTACATTGCTAACATTTCCATTTCCAATAGCCAAATTGTTGTTGAAAGTTGTTAATAATTGCACTTGTAGTCATAGTATCACTTGGCACCATAATGCCCCTAGTGATGAAAATGTGAATATTTTGTGATTAGTACTCTTGCCATTCCTCAATCTAAGCTTCATGGGCACATCTAAACTTGTGATAGTGGCCTATTAGTGGCCTTTCCAAATGCTAGAATTGGAAGGCCATGAAAGGTGTGAACAAATGTGAATTATGCATCTATTGCATATCACATCAATTGTTAAATTCTTAGATGAAGTCATCCAACCCAATGGTGCCAATTGTCCCCAAATACTAATGAGACTCCTTGGTAACTTCATATATCTCATTCATGTTCCACAACAATGGCATAATTGGTAGACCATAAAGTGTTTTTATTTATGAATTCAAAGAATCCCTTTAGATGATGATGATGATGATGATGGTGCTACTGATGATTTGAATTGCACCTCCCGCCTAATAAACTCATTGGTGTTGTTCAAAATATCCCTTTAGCACCCATGGCACCTTTGTAGTAACCCCTAACCCAAAATCCTATTGTTGAAACCTTAATTGCTAAGGGACATTGAACATGTAGGTTTAACCTAATCCTAATTCAAGGTGCTTGGACTCACCAAAAACATTTCATAGGGTTAAAAAATATGGGATTTACTATGAACATAACAATTGTGATCTATTGGCCATCAATTTGATTTCTCCACCACAACAATCAATGGAACATTTTGGTGATCCAATCCCAACATGTCCACAACAATGCCAAAATAGATTACAACCTAAGGTCCTTCATGTGAATTCCCAACCTTGTTTTTGCATTCATAGGGTTTTGTGATTTAATGGAGAAAATGCACAAGTTGGGCTTGTTTAGTTAATCCCAATGCTTGTCACTTGTGTCCCATAAATTTGTTATGGGATCCATCAACATATAAATGTGGTATCTAAAACCCATGTCCCATAAAATTGTTTTAGTGTGACAAGTCCAACCAAGCTTTCCATATCCCACACCTATACCCTCACAAACATGCCAACAAACAAGGTGAGAAACAAGCATCCCCTAATGCAACACAAAGTGAGAATGAATTTTTCATACAACATGAATTCTCACTTTTGTAAGTTCTATTTGGAAACCATTATAGACACAAATGCAAAAAATCAAAAGTTGATGATGTAGCATTCCACAATGTTGATGGCACAACATTCCACCACCTATGGGTTATGGGTGTTGATGTTTACTAGCATAGGTGATGAATTGTCAAAAATCCAATGAAAATTGATCCCATGCACATGCCGTTCCATGTCCCATAGAAACGGTTCAAAATGTCTTGTATCCAAATGGGTTGGAAATTTGCACATGCTAGGCCTTCTCTCTAGGAACTCAAAAATGAAGACAACACCCCAATCCAACAACACATGTAAAAGATATGAATTTTTGAAGAAATTCCCAATGAATTTCAAAACGAAAATTGAAATTAATTAATTAATTATTTCACCATCCAATCACAAGGTTGAAAATATCAGATTTTAAAATTATTGTTAAAATAAAATTTCCATGTTTGATCACTAGCCCTGTTTGCCAACCAGTTTGGGTGAAAATTAGATGGATGAAAAACCTACTTCCAAATTATGGATGAAAAGTGGCCCACTTGAATGAAAAAAAATGGAAAATTTGAGAAAGAAAAAAGAAAATCCGGAAACATCCAAAATAAAAATAAAAATAAAAAGCTCAACATATGTCAAGTTTGGATTGGTCCAAAAAAGCAGGTACTCCAGACCATTGGTTTTGGGAAATTACAAAAAAGAAAGGAAAAAAAGGGAGATTCGGATTGAATTCCCCCTCCCCTTATCCCCATCTTTTTTTTTTCTTTTTGATTTTCCTTTGGTTCCTGTGGTCCAAAAATTAGCCACAAAAAAACATTGGTGTCAAGCAGGTGCAAGATGATACTATATATGAATTGATACTCAATAGTTCATACCTCGTGATCTTGTTCATCAGAAATACTCAAATCAATGCCCACTTTGAAGAAGAAGAAATGTTTGTTGATTCATATGCATACAAGACTAGTACCAGACTTCGTAAAATATTTAATAACAATACCCCAATAATATGCAAGTTTTATAAAAGAATTAGTACCATGTGCAACTAGTTGTATGCTCAAGTCAATACCAGGCAGACAATATGATGCAATTGAGATGGAATTACAGTTGTGTTGGAAACTGCCCTTGATCTTAAGTCCACTTTCATGTTATATCATTCACACAACCAACCTTGTGTTCTGCTGCTGTCTTTCACCCAAAAACTAATTTTAATCCTTCATTTGGTTTTGAGTTCGTAGAGAGGTCTTTGTTAGACCCCAAGTTATTTTATCTCCTTGAAAAAAAATCAGAGAATCCACTTCTGCACTTTCAAGTGACTAGATTGAGAGCATGCATTAGGAAGAAATGTGAGTGTAGTTCACTAACTCAACTACTAATGATGGTTCCATCCAGCTTGAGCTCTTGAGATCTGAGACTGCAATTAGCTGCTGGAAATGATGAAGGATGTGAGCCATAGTTCCCATTTTTAATAAATCAAAGATGTAATTTAGTAATTACTGAGTGTGCCATGAAATTAGTTCAGCTGAAAGATGAAATAGGTTACATGAATTACAGTGTACTGAACTTTTAATATATTAGCCTCCCAAAAAAACTTGAAAATATTTGTAAAATATACAAGTCATTTGAAAATATAGTTCTTGATATGTTCATTTCATTTATATAAGTTTAAAAATCTATCAATTTCCAAAACTACCATATTTACAAATAAACAAGGATATATATATATATGATGATCCCAGTTATAATTAGGTAGCAAAATAATGTCAAGCCTAACCCAGAGGTTACCCAGAAAATATAAAGAGCAATATTCCCTGCAAGATGCTGCACTGAACTATGCACAGTTTAAAGCTTATGACACCACTTGACCTCTCCATATGTCAAGGATATTCAACATACAGGAGTACGAGAGAAAATTGCAACTAGAAACTGATTTTTCACACCAACCATCCAATCGTTCAAGACTTTTGTGCTTAGGAAGAGTGTTAAATCTTTCAAGAATTTTGATGCTTAGAAAGAGCACCTTATTTGAAGGCATATGCCAATCAGATATGTGGCCTTTATCATCTTTGAAAAAGTATCTTAACATTGCCTTTCCTTGTTAGCAACTTAACACTTTATTCAATCCATGCTACATGTTCACCATCATATTTAACCACATTTCTAAAAGACGAATTGCAGATGATTTTCGTGGTAGATCTAAACTTATATTCAGCAAATTTCAATGGTCGACTCAAACTTTAAATTATGTATAGTTTATGGCCTGCTTCTAATAACAAGAAAGTACCTATTTTTCAAAGTCTTGGTGGTGAATTTTAATCACTTGTATTCCTCTTTGTTAGCAGTTGCATAGTTTCTATAACCACCCTTTGACACATGACATTTTCAGAGGTTGTAGACTGCTTTGTGGATATACAGTGTGGTGGTTCTGCTTTTCATAGCAGACCTGCTTGTGAGCTACAGAAGTTGGGTGGAGGCCACAGTTAACTGTTTTCTGTTAGCTTGTCATGAACTACCTTTAGTGTGCTGTTTCAAGGTCAGTTTCAACAATATTTTTTCACATTATCTCCAACTTTCATACCTGTACACAAAAAAAATCATGCACCTCTAACATCAATCAACCAATAATTCACGAGTTATGAATGTTGGCACTGGAGTCAACATTTTTTCGTGAGCAAATCTCTCAACCCAATAATGTGAAACTCTCAACTCAGAACCGGATATAGAATAGAAATACATTTTTGTGAAACTCTCAAGTCCCCAATAACCAATGCAAGAGACAAGACATGAGAGTATTCTATAATGTACTAGGTCCTGGAGAAACCATGAGAAACATCTGGCAATGTCTACATCCTTTCTGTACTGATCATTGAACATGGCTGTTTTCAGTACACAAGTGCCAGCGTCACTGTAAGCAATTGGGTTGTAGTTTTGGCAACTCTTATCTGCGCAACATTTGGGCACAGTAATCTTGGTGAGTTAAACAGCATTACCAGTACCTGTCACATGTATTTGTCTTGTCAAAATTCTGTTTCTGCAAACTCAATCCTTTCTGCTTCTGCTCAAATACCCAGATTGAAGCAACATTGGCAAGTCCAACATTGACTTGATCAATCAAATGAAGAATGCAAACAGATGGAGAAGCATCATGTCAGAATAACTCTCAACTCACCTAGAAGGTGCCTTCCTTGATAGCATCCTCATTGGCATCACCCAAAGCTGCAGAATTCAAATACGTCTCAGCAAGTTGCACACGCTTGACATTCTCTTGCTCCTTGACCAACATGAAGCCATACCCCATCAGTGTGTCAAGTGTCATTCTGGGTTTCTCAAATGTTACAGGGCCTTCCTTGGAGTTCACTAACCTCTTGCCCAAGTTCTCCACACCAGTGGAACCTACCCATTTCCTCACCTCATCATCATACACTCGGGCCCTCAATGCTCCAAAGAAATCTGCAAAAATCTCCCACATCTCACATGGTCATGTGCTGCATTAGCTAGATGCTCAAAAAATCCCAGAAAACTTGCTTCACACCATCAGTTAAAGGAAAATCCACACTCACCAATAGATTGACCAGGGAATTGGTCGACTAATTTGGCAACATCCACATCGGCTACATTATCAGCCCGGAAAATACCCTTGCACACACCAATTCGGTCTTCACGAGTAGGAGCCCAGTAGAACTTCTCCATGCGTCCATCACGGATGAGAGGTGCATAGAGGGTGGAAAAATCATTTCCGGTAACAATGATAGGCACACGAGGAATCTCATCCTTGTTGTAAATGCCTGGAAGTTGCACATTTGTAGGATTATCTGCAATGTTCATGAGAGTGGCATTCACCATCTGGTTGTTCACTGTGTACTGTGTTGTGCCACCCATGCGCCCAGCACCTGCATCCAGATCATTGATGAAGAGTGCACACATTTTGCCCTTCTTGATAACATCAGCTGCCTCCCGGTACCTTTGCCTGATGAGCTTGGCTGGCTCTCCTGCATTTCCACTCTCCAACTCTCCTGCACTCATCATAATGGGGCTGCACATGTACAATCCGATGGACATCTTCATCACAAGCAGTTTAAGAGCCCACTTGTACATCTTCCTGGAGTTTTAGACTGCAAGTATGGTGCTCAAGGCCTGAAGCACTTATTCAGAATTTCAGGTACAGACCAGTCACTCTCAACATAACATCCACACTCACAAATGCACAAGGTAGGCAAAAGCAACAAATTCTTTTAAATTACAGATTACAAAGCACCTTTTATTGGGAAATCAGATGACATCAATGCAACCCAACTTACTTGATTCCAAGCTTGGACATTACAAGCTCACATTGGAAGGACTTTCCTTGTCCCTTACCTCCCCATATACCCAAGATAAGGGGAACCTGCAAAACAAGCTCAGTTATAAGCTAAATGAAAATCTTCTGCTGCTTTTCTTCCAGACCCATCGAGAGTGAAAAAATTTTGACAATAAGAAATCAAACCAACATGAGGCAGAAGTTTTAAGCAAACAATGCACAAAATCTCAGTTTGAATAAAGCAAATGGTGATCATCCAATACCTTGATGTTGGGCAGGCTCATGAAATTCTTAGCAATGTGAACCACAAGCTTGTCCATGAAGGCAGGGGCAATGTAGAGCCCATCCTGCATATTGTCGAAGTTATACCTGTGCCAAATTCAAATAAAATCAACAAGATGGCAACTAAAATATGTATGTAGATATCTTCAGAAGTAGGAGAACTTCTCCATACTTAGGATTCTATTGCACAGAGATGACCCAACAATGATATTATACAGACCTCAGATCTGACAACATACTAGCAAACAGGGAAAAGAGGAACTTAGCCAAAACCTAGAAGAAACAAAGAAAACAAAACAAAGCAAGAACATCAGAACTGGGGGTGTTGTGGTTTGAACAAGAGTGACACTCAAAAGCATGTTCAGAGGAAGCATGTTCAGAGGGCTTCAATAGCAACCTGCAAGATGGTGGCACTTGAAGAATGCAAGAATGTTGAGAAATGGAGACTCTCTCCCACCATTTGGAAAGAAGTGAGGAAGGAAAAGAGAGAGATTCTTCATTTTGCCATTTTTCTTGTAGTTGTGGTTTTGCTTGGGGGTGGTGGAAGAACAACACTGTAAAAACTGTTGCTACCTACATGCCTGCACATCATCAACAACCTAAAACTAAGATCACGAACACCCAAAAAATTATAGGAAGAGATCTCACGTGCGTTGAGCAGTGCTGATGTAGTCATAGCTACTCATGATAGCAGTCTGGGTACCCACCCCGGTTGCCCCTTGAAACAAGGAATCCACCATACCCTTACCACGCTGGATGTCTTGCTGGTCATCAGAGATATCGTAACCCAATCCTTTCCATCTGTCCTCACCGGAACCAGATTTGGCAGCTTCGCAGACGACACGACTCTTATTGTTTCCATTTACTGCAACCGTAGTGCCCAGCAAACTACCGGACGACGACGACGACGCCTTTTGTTTGCAACCAAGGAATGCTGAGGAGCTCGCTACAGAGCTCCTACTGACGACTCCTTGACCTCCATTTAAGCTGTTGTTAATCTGCTCCAATTCAGCGACAATCTCCACTCTATCAACTCTTCCCTTTCTCACGTACTTACACGATTCCCCAAAAAAATTCACTCACAGGAACACGCAGAACTTCCAAATACGAATTCTGGATTCTATATATATATACATATATATACCTCTCTCTCCCTCTGTCTCCTCCACTGCATCCATCATTGAAAATGAAAAAAAAGAAAGAAAGGCGAGTCGGGCTCCTGATAAACAAAACAAAAAACCAAGAAGAAACCAAAACGATACCAAAACACACAAAAAAAAACATCAAACCAGTCCTACAATAATTCAGCTACTGGAGGGAGATAGACAGACGGATATATTTTCCGCGTAGTACCTGAGGTGTTGCAGAGACGGTACTCTGCATGGTTGCAACACGCATCGTCATTACCGCTGCAACGAATGGAGCGCCCCGTCTTCAAAGGAACTTGGCCAAAAACAATCAACCAAACAAAAAAAATAAAACGGAAAAAAAAAAAAAAAAAAAAAAAAAAAAAAAAAAAAAAAAAAAAAAAAAAAAAAAAAAAAAAAAAAAAAAAAAAAAAAAAAAAAAAAAAAAAAAAAAAAAAAAAAAAAAAAAAAAAAAAA
>Ga0116227_10007926_pt1 | contig 20378 bp, 19 predicted proteins | sample S1TSphgellanicum_FD_89693 | JGI IMG/M metagenome (GOLD analysis project Ga0116227, IMG submission 89693) | Host-associated microbial communities from peat moss isolated from Minnesota, USA - S1T2_Fb - Sphagnum magellanicum MG | ecosystem: Host-associated > Plants > Peat moss > Unclassified...
CATTTCGCAGACCCTGGGCTTTTTTTTTTTGGCGGTTATCAACATTGCCTTCAACTTCCGTCGGCGTCACCGCCTCAGCGCGCCCCTTCCACATAGCTCGCGGAAGTCGCCTACCGGTCGGCCCGGCGCCCTTACCGTCTTAGCCGAAGCGCTACCCGCGTCGCCGACATAGGACACGTCGCTTCAAAGAACGCACCCGGCACTCATGTTGCCTTTCCCGCGGCTCATGCTGCTTTTCGCCGTCGCCGCTCCACTCTTGGTTTCGTTGCGCTCTGCGAGCCTCGCCGGCGCGCCGAGCGATACGCGGCCCGATGCTGAGGCGATCGGCGAGACGTCCATCGCCATACTCGAAGCCGAACTCGCGCGCGGATTCCTTACGGCGGAGGCATTGACGCGCGCCTATCTCGCCCGCATCGCTGCAAACGATACCAAAGGTGCGGCTCTGCATAGCGTCATTGCGCTCAATCCGCTCGCACTCGACGAAGCGCGCCGTTCCGACCGCGACCGCGCCGCGCGCAAACCTCCGCGGCAATTGGAAGGCATACCGGTCCTCATCAAGGACAACATCGAGACGGCCGACGGCACCGCCACGACCGCGGGATCGGAGGCCTTGGCGCTCAACGTCACGCGGCGCAACGCGCCGCTCGTGCAGCGTTTGCTCGACGCGGGCGCGATTGTTCTCGGAAAAACGAATCTCTCCGAATGGGCCAACTTCCGCTCCTCGAATTCGATCAGCGGCTGGTCCGCGGTCGGTGGTCTCGTGAAGAATCCGTACGTGTTGGACCGGAACGCTTGCGGCTCGTCATCGGGAACGGGCGCGGCGATTGCGGCCAGTTTCGCCGCCGCCGGCATCGGCACGGAAACCGACGGTTCGGTGACGTGTCCGGCGGCGGTCAACGGGCTCGTCGGACTCAAACCGACCGTCGGCCTCGTATCGCGAACCGACGTCGTGCCGATTTCGCACAACCAGGACACGCCCGGACCCATGGGTCGCAGCGTCGCTGACGTTGCCGCGCTCTTGAGCGTCATCGCCGGCAGCGACCCCCGCGACCCAGCGACGTTACAGGCCGACCGCTACAAGCGCGATTACGTGGCCATGCTGCACGACGCGTCGCTCAAAGGCAAGCGCTTGGGCCTATTGCGCTTCGCGACCGGTACCGTGAACGCGGCCACGGACGCGGTCTTCGCGCGCGCCATCGCGCGACTCAAAGCGCAAGGCGCCCGCATCGTCGAGTTGTCCGCCTTCAAACCGAATCCGGCGCTCGGCGACGCCGAGCAGACGGTCCTGCTCGCCGACGCAAAAACGGACCTCAACGCGTACCTCGCGTCGACGCCCACCGGCGTGCACGCCCGAACGCTCCACGCTTTGATCGCTTTCAACCGGCGTCATCCACGCGAACTGTCGCTCTTCGGGCAAGATTTATTCGAAAAAGCCGACGCCGGACCGGGCGCCGGCGGCGCGAATTACCGCAGAGCACGCGCGCTCGCCCTGCGTTATTCGCGCACCGAAGGCATCGACCAGCTCCTCGATCGCTACAAGCTCGACGCCTTGATCGCGCCGACGCTCGGCCCCGCCTGGCGCACCGATACCGTCGACGGGGACAACGCTTCCGGCGGCGCCGGTTCCCTGCCCGCGATCGCGGGATATCCGCACCTCACCGTGCCGATGGGTTACGTGCGTGGCCTACCGGTCGGCATTTCATTCATCGGCGCGGCTTGGAGCGACGGGAAGCTCTTAGCGCTCGGCGCCGCCTACGAACGCGCCTCTCACGAGCGACACCCCCCTCGCTATCTGCCGAGCGTCGAGAGCAGCGCCACAGTAGCCCCGCTGCTTGCGCCCCGATAGCATCACGGCACCACGTTGACCGTCAAGACCATCTTGTCGTGGCCCGGGCCGCAATTGACGGTACAGCGGACGGCGAACGTGCCGGCGGTTCTCGGCGTGAAGCTGACCGAGGTCGTCTTACCGGGGACGATCATCGTTTTAGGGATGCCGAGGCCGGCGGACTCGAGTCCGTAGGCGCCTTGGGAAGACGTAAGTTTGAGCGTCGTCACGGTACCGACTTGGGTATCCATCAGCGCAGGCGTGAACTTCCCATTCGAAGCGACCACACGTGTCGCGGGCCCGGCCGACACGGGGTCGGTCACGCCGGCGTAGTCGGCGACGAGCGCGCCCAGTGTGACGATCGCCACGCCGCAAACCAGCGGCAGTTTCGTGGGATCTCGCAAGTACGCAGAAAACCGGTTTGGAGCCGCGACAGACATCCGTCTTCCCTAACGCGGCAGAGCCGCACAGCCGGCGCCGGCAAATCGGCGCTGCCACCAGCGTAGCGGGCCGTTGTAATTCCGGCATCGCGATTTCTCGCGATGCTATTTTGCGACGGAGCGCGCCGCCTGGGGCGACACGGGCTTTTCCGCCTCAGCCGCTTGAAAACCGGACGTGAATTTCCGGGCCCGGTCAGCCCTCTCGCTTGCCCTCGACGCAGACGTTTTGAACGTCGTACGCGCTCATCGTGATCCAGCGTTTCTTACCGCGATCGGCCACCAAGAGATAGATGTGGCGAACCTGCGCGCCTTCAGGGGCCGGCGGAATCGCGGCCGCGTCCAGCCGCGCGTAACCATCGGTTTCGCCAAGTTGCGCCGCGACGTCCGGCAGCGCGAGCAACTGCGCGTTCCAGTGCGCGACCACGCCGTCGCCCGAGCGGACCGCCTGCTCGATCTCACGGTCGGTCGGGCGCTCGTCGAGAAGCTTGTCGTCGGTTGAGGCGACGACGCTCTTGATGCCGGTTGCGCGCGCCTCCTTCGAGCCGCAAAACGCCTCGATACGGCTCGGCGAAGCGAGATACGGAACGTGCGGCGTGCACGCTGCGGCGAGGCCGGTCAACAAGACGAACATAGGGACGCGGGCGCCTGCCGCAGCGCAGGTCCCCGCGCCCCGCGCTCTGCATGGGGTCACCCTAGTGAGACTGCGGAAACGGCTTCGGCGGCTGGAGCGGCTGCGGATACGGTGCGGGCGTGAGCTGGGAAGACGGCGGGCCGACCTGCGGCAGAGCCGACGGAATGACCAGCGGCGTGCCGGGAGACGGAATGCCGGACCGGCCGACGATATGCGGGGTGACGATGATGTAGAGATTGTCCTGCGTATGCGTCGTGCTGACGTGGCGAAAGAACTCGCCGATGAGCGGAATGTCGCCGATGAACGGCAGCTTCGTGAGGTTCTTGATCTCGTTGTCTTGGAGCAGGCCGCCGATGACGAACGATTGGCCGTCGCGCACGGTGGCGAGCGTACTCGCGGTGCGCTGGCTGATTTGCGGATAGCCCTGCGTGTAGTTCGTCACGCTCGAGACCTCCGAGTAAATGTGCGATGAAACGAACCCGTCGGAACTCACGCGCGGCAAGATCTGGAGATTGACGCCGACATTGATGTAGCTGACCTGGCTCGAAACGGCGCTCGTCGTACCGCCGACGACGATCGATGTGAGGATCGGCAGCGCGTCACCGGTCAAGATCGACGCTTGTTGGCCGCTTTGCGCGAGGATCCGCGGTTTAGCGATGATCCGGGCGTTGCCCTCGGTCACCGCGGCGTAGAGGTTGCCCTGGAACGTCACCTGACCCTGACCGGTGTTGAGGTTCTTGATCGTGTAGCCGATGCCGCCGGCCGAGGCGTTCGCCAGAATTCCCGACCCGTCGGGGGTGAAATCGAGCCCGATGTTCCGCGCCGCGGTGTCGCTCAGTTCGACGATTTGCGTCTCGAGAATGACGCTCGCGACCGGCACGTCGAGTTTGTCGATCGTCTCGCGCAGTCCGGCGACGACGTCGGGGGTACCGGTGAGGATGATCGCATTGAGGCGGCGGTCGACGGCGATGTTGTCGTTGACGCGCTGCGCGACGCCGGTGGATTGCCCGAACGCGTTGCCGCCGAAGGTCTGCGGCGTGTTCGGCGCGCTAAAGCCGCCACCGCTGACGCCTCCGAAACTGCCGCTCAAGGACGACGTTCCGATATTGGTTTGCGTCGGCGAGAACGTATCGTTGGTCGCGATGTTGGAATTTGGCGAAAGGACGCCCGCGATCTCGCTGATGTCGGCGTATTTGAGCTCGACGACCTCGGTGATCGTGCCGCCGCCGGCGGGGGTCGCGGGTCCCGAACTCGGAGCCGGAAAGGCACCCAGCGGCGAAACGGGCGTGGAACTTGCGACGTCGATGAAGAGAAAGTTACTTCCAGGACGCACGCTGACGCGCGCGCCCGCGGTGAGATGCAACGCGAGGCTGCTCGAGGTTCCCGTCGAGGCAACCGAGACGCTCGTGATCGGACCGGCTCCGGCGACCGAGGGCGGCGCGGCGGGACCGAGCGTCGTGTTGTCGAGCAAGATCGACGTCTCCGGCGTGCCCGCGCCGACCACGTGGAAGGTCGGCGGCGGCCCGGCAAAGTTGACCGAGACGAGGGCCCCGCCCGTCGGCGTCGCATCGACCCGGACGCCGTTCAGAACCGACGCCGCCAGTGCCGGACTCGCTGTTGCGCCGACCAGCGAAGCGATCAGGCCGACGGGAAAAACGAGCGACCGAAGCCGCGCTAAGGGACCCATACGGCGAGCCTATCGCGCTAGCCGCTCTCAGGACCTCTCTTGAACGGACGGGGCTCGCTTGCCGACGGCAGGGAACGGAGCGACGGACGGTAAGAAAAACTTCCTTCGCCGTTCCCGTCGACGCAGCAAACCTGCGACGGTGAGAATCGAACGCGTTATCCCGTAGTGAGGAGCTTTCGTTGTTAAAAGAAGAACGATTTTCCACGAGTCGCGGACGGTTCATCGCCGGCAGCCTCGCGGCTTCCGCCGCGACCTTCGCCAGCATCAACGTCATCGCTGCGCCGACTAAATCGCTCGTCGTCGGCCTCAACGTTCCCCAAACCGGACCCTACTCCGACCAAGGTACCGATCAGCTCAAAGCTTATCGCTTGGCAATCGAGGAAATCAACGCCAAGGGCGGCGTGATGGGCATGCAGCTCGTGGAGAGCGTCGGCGACGATCAGACGACGGCCGCGGTTGCCGTCGAGAACGCACGCCGGATGATCGAACGCGACGGCGCCGTTATGATCACCGGCGGCTCGAGCACCGGCACCGCCGTTGCCGTATCGGGCCTGTGTCAGGAGAAAAAGGTCATCTTCATGGCGACCCTGACGCACGGCGACGAAACGACCGACGGGGACTGCCACTATCACACCTTCCGGCGTTACATCAACGCGCACATGTCGGCCCAGTCGATGGCCCGCACGATGCTCACGAAGTACGGCACCGGGAAATGGTTCTACATCACGGCTGACTACAATTGGGGCCACAGTAATTTCGAAAATTTGAGCAGCGTCGTGAATGCGAAGGGCGCGACGACCGTCGCCAACGTGCTGACGCCCTTGAAGACGACCGATTTCAGCTCCGCGCTCTCGCAGGCGCAGGCCGCCAAGCCGGACGTCGTCTGCATCATCCAATTCGGCAAGGATATGGTCAACTGCCTCAATCAGGCGGCCAGCTTCGGCATCACCAAATCCGCGAAGATTCTCGTTCCGCTCGCCGACGAATACATGGCCAAGGGCGCGGGCGACAACTTCGACGGCGTGGTAACGACGGCACCGTTCTACTGGAAGTATCATGGCGACAAGTATCCGGCCGCGAAGAAATTCATCGACGCGTTCGTGGCGAAGAACGGTACGCCGCCGAGTAACGGCGCGGAGTGCGCGTACACCGACATGTATCAGTGGAAGGCCGGCATCGAACGCGCCGGCTCGCTCGATCCCGCCAAGTTCATCGAGAAGATGGAAGGCTACCATTTCCAGGCCACCAAGGGACCGGAATACTGGCGCCCGTTCGACCACCAAGGAATCAACTCGGTCCTCGTGATGGAGGGCGTGCCGACCGCACAGCGCGAGAGCCCGTTCGCGTTTGCAAAGGTCCTCGAAGAGCATCAGGGCGATTCGGTCGCCATTCCGCAAGCGACGACCAAGTGCAAGATCGAAAGCGCCTGACCGCGCGCTAGAACGCCACTCGAGGACCGGCTTCCGCTCGCGGGTGCCGGTCCTTTCCACGCTAGGGAGAGCAGCGCCATCGACGTCATCCTATCCCAGCTTCCGGGACAACTGCTCGACGGATTCGTTCGCGGGCTCGTCTACGTCGCGATCGCCCTCGGGCTCACGATCGTCTTCGGGATGCTGCGTCTCGTGAATTTCGCGCATGGGGCGTTCTACGCGATCGGGGCATACGTCGGACTCGTCGTCGCGCAGCAGTGGGGTCTCGTCGCCGGACTCATCGCGGCGCCGCTCGCGGTGGCATTTTTCGCCGTGGTCTTCGATCGCTTGATCCTGCGGCTCTTCTACGACAAGGAACCGACCTCGCAGATCCTCGTGACCTTCGGCGTGGCGATCGTCGTCGAGGAGAGTTTACGGCTGATCTTCGGCGGGACGACCCGCCAATTTCCGCTTCCCGACGCGCTCTCCGGCTCGTTCAATTTGGGCTTCGCGAATTATCCGACGTACCGGCTGCTCCTCGCCGCGGGCATCATCGCGCTCGTCGTCATCGTGTGGCTCTTCATCGAACGCACCGATTACGGCCTGATCGTTCGCGCCGGCATCCGCGACCGGACGATGGTGCAACTGCTGGGAGGCAACGTCAAGCTCGCCTCCACCGTCATCTTCGCGCTCGGCGCGGGTCTTGCGGGGCTCGTAGGCGCTGCCGCGAGTCCGATCTACAGCGTCGACCCGGACACCGGCTTTTCGTTTCTCGTACCGTCGTTCGTGGTCGTCGTCATCGGCGGTCTCGGCAGCTTTTGGGGCGCCGTGCTCGGCGGCATCATCGTGGGCGAACTCGGCAGCGTTACGACGCTCATTCTCCCCGCGGCGAGTGACGTCGTCATCTACGTCGCGATGGCGCTCGTGCTGCTCGTGCGGCCGCAGGGCCTGCTCGGGGAGAGCGAAGTGATCAAGGGATGAAGGGCGACCTTCGGTTCTACGCGCTGACGGTGCTCGGCCTCGTCCTCTTCCCGTTCGTCATCCACCCGATCGGCGGCTATGCTGGGCTTGCGACGCAGATCCTCATCGTCGGCATCGCGTCGATGGGCTTCAACCTGCTGCTCGGCTACGCGGGACTGCTCTCGTACGGGCAAGCCATGTTTTACGGTCTCGGCGCGTACGTCGCGCTCCTCACGGTCTCGCGGTTCTTTCCGCAGCATCCGAATTTTTGGCTTGCGATCGGGCTTGCGATCGCGTTCGTGACGATCGTCGCCATTGCGATCGGCACGCTCGTCGTCCGGCTCTATGGAATCTATTTCTCGCTCTTGACGCTGGCGTTCGCGCAGATGTTCTATTTCGTCGTTTTTAAGTGGACCGATCTCACGGGCGGCGACGACGGCCTACAGGGGATCACGTCGCCCGCCGTACCGCTCGGCTTCACGTCGATCGATCTCACCGCGTCGTTCCCGGCGGTCGACCTCGGGCCGTTCGGCAACTTGAGCGACGTCCACTATTGGTACGCATTCGTCGCGCTCGTGACGCTGCTCGTGGTGGCATTCTTCCGGACGCTCACGCGCTCGCAGTTCGGCGAAGTGTTGCGCGCGATCCGCGAGAACGAGCAGCGCAGCACCTTTGTCGGCTTCGATATCGCGCGCTATAAACTCGCGGCGTTCGCGATCGCCGGTGCCCTCACCGGACTCTCGGGAGCCCTGCGCGGACTCTACGAAACCTCGACCGCGCCGGACGCCCTCACCGTCGAGACGAGCGGCAACTTCGTCATCTACACGGTCGTCGGCGGCGTGCAGACGCTTTTCGGTCCGCTGCTCGGCACGGGCCTCATCATGTACTTGCAAAACGTGATCAGCGCGAAAACCGACGCCTGGCGGCTGATCGAAGGCGTCATCTTCGTTCTCGTGATCGTGTTCTTGCCGGGCGGACTGCTCGGTACGTTCGCCAAACGCCGCACCAAGCCGCGTCGCATCATCACCGATGCGCTGCGTCCGGCGCCGCCCACAGCCGCGCCCGCGCGCAGCGAAGTTACGCGCTAACTCATGGATGCAATTCTAACGACGTCCGGGCTCGGCAAACGGTTCGGCAATTTCGCCGCGAATAGCGGCATCGATTTTAGCGTCGCGCCGGGAGAATTGCGCGCCGTGATCGGGCCGAACGGCGCCGGCAAGACGACGTTCTTCAACCTCCTTTCGGGCCTCGCCCAGGCGACCGAAGGCGACATCTTCTTCAAGGGCGAGCGCATCACGGCGGTGCCGGGTCCGCGCCGCGTGACGCGCGGCATCGCGAAGGCGTTCCAAACGGCCAACGTTTACCCCGACGAGAGCGTGCTGCAAAATTGCCGCCTCGCCGCGCTCGCCCATCGGCAAGGGCTCTTTTCGTTCGAGATTTTTCGCCGTTCCTCACGCTTGGGCGAGGTGGACGACATCGCCCAGGAAGCGCTCGCGCTCGTCGATTTAGATGGATTAGCGGCGAACCGCGCGGGCGATCTCTCGCACGGGGATAAGAAGCGGCTCGACATCGCAATCGCGCTTGCGACCCGGCCGCAAGTGCTTCTGCTCGACGAGCCGGTCGCGGGCATGTCGCTCGAGGAAGTTCAAAAGACGGACCGACTGATCCGCGGCCTGGCGAAGCGCATGACCGTCCTGCTCATCGAGCACGACATGACAATGATCATGGGCATCTCCGATTCGATCACCGTGCTGCACCAAGGGAAGATCCTGGCGGAGGGAACCCCCGCCGAGATCCGCGCCAACGCACGCGTCCAAGAAGCGTATCTGGGCGGGCACACGGAGGGTCATCTGTGACGGCGCCGGCGACCGCGCCGGCCGGCGCGACCGGCGCGGAAACGATCCTGCGCGTCGCGGGCGTCGACACCTACTATGGGGACAGCCATATCCTCAAAGGGTTGAGCCTCGAAGTTCGTCGCGGCGAAACGGTGGCGCTCCTGGGCCGCAACGGTGTCGGCAAGACCACGACCCTCAAGAGCATCGTCGGCTGGGTGCCGGCGCGCAGCGGCACGATCGAATTCGAGGGGCGCAACATCACGGCGAACGGGATGATGGCCAACGCCCGCCTCGGCATTTCGCTCGTGCCCGAGGAGCGCCGCATCTTCACGAACCTCAGCGTCTTCGAGAACATCAAGCTCGCGCAAGTGACCGCGCGGGGCAGCGGCGGCTGGTCGCTGCAAGACGTGTACGACCATTTTCCGCGCCTCAAAGAGCGCGCGAAGAACAAGGGCGACGAGATCTCTGGCGGCGAGAAACAGATGCTCGCGATCGCGCGGGCGCTCGTTCAGAATACGCGGCTGCTCTTACTCGACGAGCCGACGGAAGGCCTCGCCCCGCTCATCGTCCGCGAGGTCGAAGCAATCGTTCGCGAGATCAAAGCGAAGGGGATCACGATCCTGCTCGTCGAGCAGAATTTCTACTCGGCTCTCGCCGTGGCCGACCGCTGCTACGTGATCGACCAGGGGACGATCAAATTTGAAGGCACCCCCGCGGAGCTACGCGCGAACACCGAGGTGCTCGCGAAGTACCTGCACGTGTGAAGCGCGGCGACATCGCCGCCCGCTGGCCACGCCCTCGTCCTTCGCTAACGGTTGGCACAACCAACCTCCGTAGAGGACTCTCGCCTCCAAGTCAGCGCCCCTGCCGGGCACACGCGAAGGAAAGGACGGACGCGTACGCCCGCCCTTCGCAAGGTGCCGACTGCTTTTCGCCCCAGAACACTAGTCGAGCACCGTCAGCGCACCGTCTTTAAATCGACAGCGCAAGTTTGACGCCTCCGTCAACTGTCATCGATGCGCCTGCCGCCAGAAGTAGACTGAGTTTGTCCTCGCCGATGGAAGCGCGCAATACGCCTATCGCCCGATCGAATTCTTGCTTTTCGGTGTACCAGTCGATGACTTCTAAATTGGCTAGGCGGGCCTCGACGAAACCGAGGATTCGTCCCGCTCGTACGTGTTGCTCGGAAGGTCGGTCCGTGTCGTAGCCGGGCCGTAACGCCGCGATCGCGGCTAGATGTTGAGCGGCCCAGGCGACGTGGACATCGAGTTCCAGCTCGAAGGCGAGTTCGAGCGCCTCACGCGCATGTGTCCGCGCGGCATCGAACGCGTTCCGCGCGGTCAGATATGCTGCGATATTACTGAGAACGTTTACGACCGAATAGCGTTGGTCTATCGCGCGGAACGTAGCGAGCGCGTCGGCCGAGATCCGCAGTGCCGCGTCCACGTCCCCGGCTAGAAATTCGGCCTCCGCAAACGTCAAGTTAACGGTTGCCGCCGCGCTCTCGAGCCCAAGCTCTTCGTTGATGGCCAATGCCTCGGTGAAATACGAACGAGCCCCGGCTGCATCGCCGCCCCGCGCTAGGTTGAGCGCAATGCTCTCCTGTATGCGGGCCGCAAGGGAGCGATTGTTGAGTGTTCTCGCCGCTTCGAGGGCCTCACGGAGAACGAGTTCGCCGTCCATAACATGCCCGAGATGTGCCAGCGCCCTGCCCTGGACGGCTTGCGCACGTGCCACTCCGAGCACGTCGCCGGCAAGCCGAAATGCTGCTACGGCTCGGGCGGCAGCGGCGAGCGAAATATTGATTTCGCTAAACTCGCGGGCGATCAGTGCTTCGACGTATTCAAGCTGCCCCACAACGGCCGGCGGCGTTCGCTCGTCCACCAATGGTAGCGCCGCGCGTATCCAACGGCGCCCTTCGGCATAAGAAAAGTGAGCCCACACCCAATGCAGTAGGCCCGCGAGGTGCTGGCCGGCTACGACATCCTCGCGCGCATCGAGCATCCACGTCAGCGCTGACCGCCAGTTCGGTATTTCGGTTTCTGCCTGGCGAATGATATCCAGGCTCGCAATGGACTCGTAGAGGCGTTCGAGCCGCGCCGCAAGTTCGAGATGGACGGTAGCATGACGGCGCGCGACTGTGGCGTAGTCTCCTCGTGCGACCAGCTTTTCACTGGCGTATTGCCGGGACGATTCGAGAAGGCGAAAGCGCGGTTCGGGCGCGAGCAGGTCGGCGACGACCAGCGATTTATCGACCAGTCCCTTGAGGAGTTCCAGGACGACGAATTCGTCGGCGCCAGCCCCGGCGTACACGGCGGCGATCGATTCCGTCGTACAGCCTCCGGCAAATACCGATATGCATTCAAATAGCCTCTGTTCGGCCGGCGAGAGCAGATCGTAGCTCCAATCGATGAGCGTGCGTATCGTTTGATGGCGGAATGGGGCCGTGCGACTGCCCTCGGTTAAGAGCGTCAGGCGCCGATCGAGTCGCACCAAAAGGTCCCGAACCGGCAAAACGTTCGCGCGGGCGGCGGCGAGTTCGATTGCGAGCGGGATGCCGTCGAGTCGCAGGCACAGTTCTGCGATTACGGGCGCCGTTTGATCGCTGAACGCAAACTCGCGATCGACCGCGCGGGCTCGTTCGACAAACAAAGCCACGGCAGCGTAGCGTGCGGCACAGGGCGCGTCCAGTCGAGCGGCCTCCTTGAGCGTCGGAACGCGTAAAGGAGGCAGGCGATAGTTGCGCTCGCCCTCGATCCGCAAAGGCTCCCGGCTCGTAGCCATGATTCGCAGTCTCGGGCAACTTCGTAGCAATGCCCCGGCTACCGCGGCGGCTTCCGCAACCACATGTTCGCAGTTGTCGAGAATCAACAAGGCGGACTTTTGCTTGAGCTGTGAGAGTAAGCTATCGAGCAGTGGACGGTTCGGTGACTCCTTGACGTTCAAGGTTTGCGCGATCGCCGAAGCCACTAAAGATGGCTGCGAAAGGGAACCCAATTCGACAAACCAGACTCCGTCGGCAAAGTGGTCGACTGTCTCGGCCGCGACCTCCAGCGATGCGCGCGTCTTGCCGATTCCCCCAGTTCCAGTCAGCGTAACGAGTCGACAGACCTCAAGCAACGCCGCCACGGCAGCGGTATCGGCCTCCCGGCCAATACAAGGCGTCAGATACGCCGGAAGGTTATTCCGTATGCGCTGACAGGGAAGGTTGGTCATCGAGCTGCGTTCGTCGGCAATCGTTCCTTGAGGTGAAACGCGCCGAGTCGACTGGCGCGGACGCGCCGCGGCGGCTTCGAATTCAGCCGCGGCCGCTGGACCCAGTCTCAGAGCTTTTCCCAGGAGCAAGACCGTTTCGCGATAGGGGTGCTGGCGGTCACCGCGCTCGAGCGCGCCGACCCCGCGGGCGCTCATACGGGCCAGTTCGGCCAGGGCTTCCTGCGATAGCCCAGCGGACAGCCGGTGGCGCCGCAACAGGGCCCCAAAAGTCGACCCCGTCACCCGTTCGTCCTCCACGGATGTCCCCCCGGCGCATCGACGCGCCGTCCAACTGTGCAGCTAAAGTGTGTAGCTGAGCGTGGTTGCGATCCTCCCGATCCGTCATTATCGAGTCGACCCAACGACCGCGACCCTGAGGAAATCGCAATGCAACTTATTCCATTTAGTCGGCAGAGTGTTCGTCGCTTCATCAGCAAACGCCCGCCGCTAATGAGCCGGCCGCAAACGAGCGCAGAACCGCACCCCGCGGGGCCGCCGGTAACGCTCGAACTGCTCTATCCGTCTGCACCCAGGCGGCCATTCCCAGATGGTCAGGGGTTCGAGGAGTATCTACCTCCGACAGCACTACCTGGGCCATGCGCGTTCTGCTCGATTTCCGTCGGCCGGCCACTGAGCATCGCATCGATTTTGCCGAATGGATAAGCGATTGGAAGGGCGATGCATACGATGCGTATCGCTGGATCTTCGCGCCGGCATGGAATGACTTCGACTGGTACGTGGCACTATGCAAGCAAATGCGGACCGAGGGTTACCTTCCCGAACTAACAGTCCCGCTCGATGTATATTGGACATTTGACCGCGAAACGGTGGTCGGCGAGCTCTACAACTTCTACGATCCACTTGGTGGCGATTGTCACATAGGCTAGAAGGTTCGGCCATCGTCTCGCCGCGTAGGTATCGGATCAGCTTTACTTTATTACGGCCTCAGGCAGTTGCGCGACCGCGGCATCTCCGTCGCGTATCTGACTTGCGGCGACGCCAACGCGGCTTCGGCGGCCCTGATCGAACGTGCCGGGGGCACGCGGCTAAAAGACAAACGCAGTCCCGGAGGACACGTCACTCGGCGTTATCGCGTTTCCACAATGTCCTGATCCCCATCAAAGTATCACGAATGCGACGAACCCGTAAGCCCCATCCGGCGCGAGATGTGACCGCTCGTGCGGGCGGAGGACGCTCATGCCCTCATACGCTCATGGCCTCGTCGATAAGATCGCTCCATGCTCCACGCTCTACCCTCCATCATGAGCGCATCGAACCGTTGGCAGTCGCCGAGTTTTTCAGCGATAGCCAAACGCGTTCGCTCGTAAAATGAGGCCTCGACCGCACCCCGGCGTTGTCCATGTGCCGAAAGTTGGCCGTCAGATGCGCCGAGTAGGCGAGCAGCCTTAATGATGTCGGTCCTCGACGCCGCCACCGCGGCTAGGCGCTGTATCGCGCCCGCCACGATCGCAGAGGCGCCGACCTCGGTGGCACGCATCAGCGCCTTTCGAGCAGCTTGATGGCACTCGCTCATCCGGCCCAAGACAGCGCTGTAACCTGCAATGTCGGCCCAAAGCGACGCCGGACCCGTCTTATCGTTGAGCTGTTCCCTTGCGCTAAGACGCCGTGTGCGCACACAAGTGCTTTGGCAACGTCGCCTCTCAGAAATGCAACTTCAGCGAGAGCGTCAAGCACCAGTAGCCATCCAGGCTCATCTCCGAGGCGCTTGAAAATGGACCCGGCTTCGGTTAGTAAAGCCGCTCTCGTCTCTAGGTCTGTAGCGAGTTGGCCTTGACGCCACAAGAGCCGTGCGATGAGGCGACAATCGTTAAGCTCACGGCCCGTTTCCAAGGCTCTTTCGTAAGCAAGAGAAGCGTCATCATGTTGTCCGAGCCAGTGAGCTGCCGTGCCGTAGGTAAGGCGCGTCCACGCTACGTTACGCCGGTCGCCCAGCTCACTGTATAAACTCGTGGTGTGTTCCGCTGAGGCTAATGCCGCCGTGAGCGGTCCAGTCGTAAGGTAAAATCGAGCAAGCGCACAGCGAAGATCCGCCTCCAAGTCCAGTCCGAGATCCTCGCTACCGCTGGTAAGCACTGTTTCGGCCCAACGAACGCCGTCTGTATGCAGGCCGAACCACGAAGACACAGTGTTCAGGGCGCAGATGAGTCGCGCGGCCAGGCGCGCATTGTAGTCAGGGTGGTTGATTGCCGAAGTCAGTACGGCGCGAAAATTGTCAAGATCCGCGGCAAGCGGAGGAAGCCATTGGGGGATTTCCAAGTCATCGCGCGCCTCTGCGGCTCTCTCGGCCTTCATCAAATAGTACTCGGCATGTCGCCTTGCGATGGCCGAACTATCCTCTCTCGAGCCGAGCCTTTCTCTAGCATAGTGCAGTGACGATTCGAGGAGAAGAAACCGCGGCTCTGGACTGGATAGACTGGCCACAATGAGCGACTTATCGACAAGTGACGTGAGCAAGTCCAGCGTACCGAGTTCATCGGCCGCACTATCGGCGTTCACGGCTGCAGCCGCCTCGAGAGTGCATCCGCCAGCACCTGAATGCCGGCAACGTCGCCGATGGTATTCGTCGTGGTCAGTTGCTCGAACGTCGAGCCGCCCGACGTTGCGCGCGGAATTTCGCCGAGAACGGAGTTGGAGTTTTGGTCTAAGCCATCGACGTAGAGGTTTCCCTTCCCATCGAACGCGCAAAATCTGAGATTCAGTGTATTCGGGCCCGTTATCGTGCGTAGCAGCGTCGAGCCCTTGAAGATGCTCGCGCTTCCCGGGCCGGCACGCGACGTCTCATAGTTCACGACGGCGACGTAGGCTCCGTTTGCGAAGCTATCAACGTCGTATGGATACTGGCCCGGATCCGACAAGGTCGTCGGCGGGCTCGCAAAGCCTGCGGCGTAGATCTGAACGCGAGCATTGAGCTGGTCGACGACGTAGAGGTCGCCCTTGACGTCGCTGGCCATGCCGACCGGGACGTTGAAACCGGTCAACTGACCGACCTGCGTGCCCGCAGCCGTGAAAAGGTCGACGACGTTGTTGGAAGTGTCGGAGATTGCGATCGTCGGACCTTTGTTCTTTGCCATGGCGGCGAAGTCGATAAAGGGATGCACGGCAGCGCCGGTGCCATGCGGCGCCATACCGGGAAGCAAGAAACGACGTAGCGCCGACGGGCCCGAGGCACTTCCGTTCCCGATCGCAGCCGGCGCAACCGCGCCACCGACTGCCGGACCCGCGATATTACCGCCCGAGCAGCCCGTAAAGAGCGCCAGCGTGACCGCGCCGGTAATGAGCGAGTTTCCGTGAGCTGATCGCATGTCCGGTTCTTCCTTCACGTACGTACGGATGCATCAGGCCAAAACGACGGCAATGCCCGACCGCGCGGCTGTACTATCGGTCGGACTAGAGATCTGAAAAAGCAGACGTAGCTGTCGTAATAACGAACAGCTCGACGCCGAGACGATTACTCTGCGACGCGGCGGTTCCTGCGACAGCAGTTCGCCCCAAAACCCGTTCGATGCGATAAACCGTATAACGAGAGTACGGGTCTGCTATCGGAGGTTTGCTAGTGAGCGGCGAGATGCGCGAGGAAGGCGGTTACTCGCGCGCTGACCTGACGCCGTTCGCGAGACGGAAGGGTACCGATGTGCTCGGCGTCCTGCGCTTCGATCGTTGCAACCTTCGCACACCGCACGACGGAGGGTGCGGGTAGGCCGGCCTTCTCCGAGCGGGATATCGGAACGTCTTCGAGCCAGCGGCGGTTCTCCGCGCTCGTGATCATGAGCACCCAGAGAAGACCATGCTCCGACTCGAGCCCGCCGGCAGCTAGGACCAGCGCCGGTCGCCGTTGACGCACCGGGCGGTCGGTATATGGGAACGGTACCTTGATGACGTCCCATACCTCAAAGATCGGCATACGCGCGCCGGTCGTTGTCTGACGACCACTCCTCGAAGGTGACGAATGGGTCGTCCTGAGCTGGTTCCGCCTTGGTCAGAAGCACGTGGTCACCATCGATCGCGTAGGCGATTTCATCACCTGCGTTAAGGCGCAGCGCCGCACGAACCGGCTGCGGAATTGTCGTCTGCGCTTTGCTCGTCAACTTGCTTGTGATCATACGTAAGGATTTTCCTTACCTTGGGCTTCATCCTGTGGCCCGGCTCGCGCACCTCATCAAATCGACTTAGGAAGTGGTGACGATTGCGGAACGAGGCCGCGGCGGAGGGGGCTGATTCGGTAGCACACCTTCGATGGCACGCGCTAGGGCGAGCAGATCTCGGTCGGCCGATTCCGGGGCGTCGAGTTCGAGTCCGATCGGGAGACCCGCGGATGTCGTCGCCGCCGGAATGCTGATGCCGGGGATGCCCGCAACGCTTCCGGGCTCGGTGTTACGAATGAACGTCGCGAACGTCGGCACGTTCACGCCGTTGACCGTCACTTCGCGGTCGGCACCGATGAGCGAACACGGAAGCGGCGTCGTCGGAAACACCATCGCAACGACGTCGTTATCCCTGAAGTAGGCTCGGTAAAGCTCGCGGAGCACCGTCCGCCGCGTGTGCAGCGCTTCTCGATAAGCCCTTTCGATAATTGGTACATCGACGATCCTTTTAAAGATCTCACGAACGTCCGGGCTGGCGATCCCCTCGACGAGTTCTTCCACATCGATCGAATGCGAATGTGATCTTAGATAGGCGCCCAGGTCCGCGCGCACTTCGTAGCGGACGATCGCGAGGCCGGCCGCCGAAGATGATTCAAAAATGCCGGGCGCATCCTTTTCGACGAGCACGACCCCAGCGACGCGCAACGTCTGCAGCACCGACTCCAAACGCAATGCGACTTCGGCTTCTAGGTCGTTCCAAAACGGTGCTCGAGGAACACCGATCCGTAGCCCGCGCAGGTCGACCTCTCGTAACGGGGGCGCGCCCGTGACCACAGCATCGAGTAATCCACAATCGGCGACCCGGCGCGCCATCGGTCCCGCCGTGTCGCGCGTATGCGAAATCGGCACGATGCCGTCGGCAGGATAACGACCGGTCGTCGGTCGGAAGCCCACGATCCCGCAGAGTGAGGCCGGCACCCGGAGCGAGCCGCCGGTGTCGGTTCCGAGCGCCCCCGGCGCACAGCGCGCGGCCACGGCGACGGCGCTTCCGCCGCTCGAGCCGCCCGGAATGCGCGCGGGATCGTACGGATTTCGAGCGGCCCCAGAATGCGTGTTGTTCGTGGTGATGCCGAATGCGAGTTCGTGAAGGTTCGTTTTGCCCAGCACGATCGCGCCCGCGTCGACGAGCCGTTGCACGACGCATGCGCTACGGTCAGGGCGGTTCTGCGCCAGCGCCGGCGTGCCCGCAGTCGTCGCGAAGCCGACAGCATCGATGTTGTCCTTGATCGCAAGCGCGACGCCTCGCAGCGGCCCTCCGCCGCGTCCGGCGTCGGCGCGCGCGGCCGCTGCGCGAACGGACTCCGGATCGAGCGCGATGAACGCGTTGAGCTCGGATGTGGCCTGGCAGCGTGTGAGTAACGCTTCTATATATTCGAGCGACGACAGCTCGCGAGCCCCGATCGCTCGCGCTGCGGCTTCCAGCCCGAGCTCGACGAGCTCGCTCACGAACCAATACCGTTCAGCATCGGTCTTCTGTCTCGGACTTTCAGCAACGTGTCAGTCCGTCGGCCGCGCGCGTCGCGCTGAGAGTGAAAGCACGATTTTCTGCTACCCCCGGCCGTCGAAGGCGATCGTTGAAATCGTCGTGCCGCCAGCAGGGTAGGCGTATTCGAAAGCGTCGCCTTCATCGCTATCCGCCGTGTAGAGGCCGGTCATATTCTTCGTGAAGGCGAACGTGATCGGATTTGTAGATCCGCTGAGCGGAGTGATCTGCGCCGGGGCTCCGAGCGAGCCGCCGGAGGGCGGATTGTAGGTGTAGATCGCGAGATTGGCGGGATCCTCGATTGCAATCTGTCCGCCGGCCGTCGCTACTTGAATACCACCGGGATATACGACGCTATTCGCCAAGGTCAGTGGCTCGAACGTCGAGCCGCCCCGACGTCGCGTGCGGAATTTTGCCGACAACGAAGTCTTGGTTTGAATCGAAGCCATCGACGTAGAGGTTCCCCTTCCCGTCGAAGGCGCAAAACAAGGCGGAATATAGATTCGAGGACGTGCTGGTGTGTAGCAGTGTCGAGCCTTTGAAGATGCTCACGCTTCCATGTCCATCAGACGTGGTTGATTCATTCGTGACGGCGACGTAGCCTCCGTTGGCGAAGCTCTCCACGTCGAGTGGGAACTGGCCCGGATCCGAAAGGGTGATCGGCGGGCTCGCAAAGCTCGCAAAAAATTATTTTGGCACTGACCTTAGCTAGTGGAGCGTCATCTTATCCCGGTTCTCGTGAGACTTGCCCCCATCACTTCCAGTCGTGTTAGAGGTAGCCATGGTGCGAAGAGCTCTTACGGGAGCGGCAGTTGCTCTTGGAGCGTTATCCGTCGCGGCGTGCGGTGGGCAATCCGGCTCGATCCCAAGCTCCGGCGAGCGTGAGCCGGCCTACGCGTTCCAGGCCGGTGAATCGCGGCCGATGAGCCTACAGTTCGGCGGCATCACCGCCCCAACACGCGAAACCGTCCTGTATAGCTTCGGAGGCTCGCACGGCGCAAAGCCGGCGGCGAGCCTCATCAACGTAGACGGCGTTCTCTATGGAACAACGCAAAACGGTGGAACGAACGGCTTGGGGACTGTTTTCAAAATTACGACGTCGGGCATGGAGAGCGTCGTCCACAATTTCGGGGGCGCAGGCGACGGCGACGTTCCGACTGCGAGCCTCCTAGACATCAACGGCGTGCTCTATGGGACGACGACTGGCGGTGGCGCGCACAACGACGGAACGGTCTTCAAGATAACGCCGTCCGGTACGGAAAGCGTCATCTACAGTTTCGCCGGCGGAAGCGACGGCGTCGGTCCGAGTGCGAACCTCACCGACGTCGACGGCGTGCTCTATGGGACGACCTTGAGCGGTGGTGCGAACGGCAACGGAGGCACCGTCTTCAGAATCACGACGTCGGGAATGGAAACCGTCCTCCACAGCTTCGGTGGCGGGCGCGATGGCGCAAACCCCACGGCGGGCCTGACCAACGTCGACGGAGTGCTCTATGGAACGACCGAAATTGGCGGTGCGAACGGAGTCGGGACCGTCTTCAAGATCACGGTTTCGGGCGCGGAGACCGTGCTCCATAGCTTCGGAGACGGGACCGGCAAAGAACCTCTCGGAGGCCTCACCAACGTCAACGGCGTGCTATACGGAACGACTGAAGGTGGCGGTACGAACGACTGCGGTACCGTTTTCAAGATCACAACGTCGGGCGTGGAAAGTGTCATCTACCGTTTCGCAAGCGGGAGTGACGGCTGTGGCCCGGAGGCGGCTCTCATCGAGGTAAACGGCGCGCTGTATGGGACGACGTATGCCGGTGGCGACTCGAGCGGTACCGGAACCGTCTTCAAGATCACCACGTCGGGCTTGGAAAACGTCCTGTACCACTTCGAGGGCGGGACCGCCGGCGAAAACCCGGCTGCCGGCGTGACGAACCTCAACGGCGTCCTGTACGGGACGACGGTCTTTGGCGGTGCGCACGGCAAGGGAATCGTCTTCTCGTCGCCATTGTAATCGGCCTTTGGCGCCGTCAACTCGCTCGGCTTCAGGAGGGACCCCTTGCGAGTGCGCCAAGGGAATTGCGACATGATCGATTACAAGAGCGTACGGCCCGGGCAGAAGCTCGAACTGTACGTGAAAGCCACATGTCCGTATTGTGCTCAAGCGCGACAATACTATGACGGCGAAGGCGTGCCGTACGTCGTGCATGACGCCGAGCACGACGCGTCGGCGCGAGACCGCATGTTCGCTCTCGCAGGCGGCGACCCGACCGTACCGGCGATCGTCGTCGACGGTACGTACGTGCGCTCCGGCTGGGGCGATCCACCTCGAGGTTGAACCGTTCACTGATGCGCCGGTCGGCGCGCACCGTCTGCAACCACGCATAGATTCTATCGTCGAAGCCGTGCACTCTCCGAATCCCTGCTCTCATCGTTGACCGACAAGTCCCTGGTTGTAGCCGACACTGCAGGCGAGCAAGAACGTTACCATTTACTTGAATCCACTCGTGCCTACGCGCTGGAGAAGCTAACGGCAGCAGGCGCATACGAACGGCTGGCTCGCCGTCACGCCGAGTATTTTCGTAGCCAGGCGCAAGCGGCCGACGAACGCTGGGGCACAGGCTCCGCGGCGGCGTGGCTGGCGAGCGTGGAACAGGAACTGGACAACTATCGCGCGGTGTTGGAGTGGGCGCTTAAAG
>Ga0116227_10007927_pt1 | contig 20378 bp, 14 predicted proteins | sample S1TSphgellanicum_FD_89693 | JGI IMG/M metagenome (GOLD analysis project Ga0116227, IMG submission 89693) | Host-associated microbial communities from peat moss isolated from Minnesota, USA - S1T2_Fb - Sphagnum magellanicum MG | ecosystem: Host-associated > Plants > Peat moss > Unclassified...
GGTCCTTTTTGTTTTTTTTTTGCCACCTTTTTTGCGCGCCCTCTGTGGTTTGTGTTTTTGTTTTTGTTGGGGGGTTGGGGGGGGGGGGGGGGGGGGGGGGGGGGGGAGGGGGGGAATGGGAGACGGAAGTTGATGAGATTGGCTTTTTGTTCATGACCGACCCACTTTCAAGTCTTCGGGCTAGAGGGTCGGGTGGGTGTGTTGATGAGATTCTTCGGTTTTCCGTTCATGACCAACCTGGTTTTCAACTCTTTTGGGGTGGTGGGTCAGGTGTTTTGATGAGATCCCTTTTTTTGTTTGTGACCGACCCACTCTTCAACTCTTTGGGGGCATGGTCAGGGGGTGTGTTTGATGATGAGATTCATCTTTTGTTCATGACCGACCCACTTTGCAACGAATTGGAGATTGGAGGCTGTCGATATTGATGAAATTGTTAGTGTCCATGACCGACCCACTTTGCAACCGATTGGAGGCTGCATACTTTGATGAAATTGAAGTGTTCATGTCGGACCCAGTTTGGAACAGATTGGAGGCTGTGGATGTTGATGAGATTCGTTTTTTTGTTCACAACTGACCCCACTTTCTTTCCAATGGATTGGACTTCAAGAAAAATCATGAGAAACATTCCTGAGGTTCAGGTTGTAGAGAAAGAAAGAAGAGGACAAATTAAAGAGGTTCCGCCATTATAAATGTGGAAAAATAGGAGTGTTGGGTAAGGGACCGTAACATGGCCTCATACACCAGTTTCAGATGGGGAGGATACTGATGTGGGCCATTAGAGCATCTCCAACAGTGCTCAATATGTGACTCCAGACAGTAAAATTTATTTGCGAAAAAGTTAAAATGTGCAGGTTTAGCTCAGGAAATTGGTTTTTTCGCACGAATTTTCGCACCAAATTAGTGGAGCTTGCGGTGGCTGTAAAAAGGCGCAACACTGTGGTACACCTCCAACAAAGAGTGGAATAAATTGGACCTGACTGCGGCTCAGTATTTCTGATTGGTCAATCATGATGATTGGTCCAGGTGGTTTGCTATTAGTAGCCACTCCTGTATATGCACATGCAGTTCCGGTTTCAGTTTTATTGGTGGCGTTACCAGAAAAAAGAGAGCTAAACTTAGACACTTAATTTTACTATCCAGACTTTACATACTGAGCACCGTTGGAGATGCTCTTACTAAGATGCCTCAACTGGCATAAACAACTATGTGGAAAATTCCTCCTGTCAGCAAGGGAGGGGATCAGCCTTTTTTGTTGGGAGCGAAATTTTGGACCTGTTGGCGAGTGTTTTGGGAATGCTTTATTGCAAAATCAATGATTTTTATAAAATTACCAAAAACTCAATTTTTTATATGAAAAAGCCAGATTTCTATACATAGTTCAAGTAGGTAGCCAAAAAAAAAAAACTTTATTAGTAGCCTGGGTAAATTGCATAATGGATGCTTGTGATCTTGGCTACAACACAAAATTGGGTAGAAATAAGAAAAAGAAAAGATATTGGAATGAGCTTTGGCCTTTTTTCTTTTTGGGGAACAAATGCAAACCATTGCAAAGACAAAAAAAAGAGCCAAACACCCTTTGTAATGTTTAGACCTAGGATGCAAGAATTACTAAATATTGAACAATATTGTCATTGAAATTTCAACAAAATCAAAAATGAATTTTTAAGGTAAATTGGGGCACATTCTTGGTATGGTTAGAAAGTGTTCAATAAGTTTGGATTTGTGGGAGGCAATTTTATCATTTTTAGACCTAAGGTGTATAAGATACTGAATTTTGAATAAAGTGTCCAAACACTTTCATATCAAATAGAGGGGCTGAGTTCAAAGGGAAGTAGTTTCAAGCATATATTGTAACTATTTTTGTAAAGCAAAAGCTACAATGCCAAACTAAGAAGGCACATTGCTCGGCTTCTCTCTTTTCATGAATCCAACATACTTTTAAAAGAAATACAATGTGTCTAACTTCTTGGTTATGTTATATAGGACTTTATATTATGAATGATCATATTTTAAACTAACGTCATAACTAGCCCCTCCCATTGACTTCGAGCTAAAGGAACCACACAAGTTGGTATGGACTATATCTCCAATTTTAGTTGCTATGATTTTCACATCTTTCTTTGGAAATGGACTTCATTTTGCTTTCCCAAACACACAACCTTCACAAAATGGTGGCTCCTTTGTTCACTAACAACAAACCATCTACCTCTTCTATTGTGATCTACATTGTATTGTCTAGCGATTAACATGACACAACTTTTGGTGCCATATCTCAAGTCTAGCATCTATTTATGTTTGCCAAATAAATGATCCAATTGATCATATGATCATCTCCTTTTTTATGTTAGCAAAATATACCTTGTGTGTGGGGTGGTTATGGGTTTATATGTAAGTGCGACGTTATATCATCAACTAATAACCCTTCCATACAATTATGATCCTTTGCAAATTAGGTAACATGCATTTATGTACATGCACCATCTTACAACCTACCTTGATGGGTTTTATGATCAAGAAAAAAATCCTTCCAAACTTTGAAACATGCAAAACATCCTTCAACTTTGACATCTGCCATGTGTCACCAATCTTCACCAACACATCGATGTTTCACATTTTAACAATTAGAAATTCAAAGTTCCCAACTCCATGGACCATCTTATGATCATTTGATGTGTCATGATATATAGTTTTTGAACCACTTGCCATGTTTTATCATGTGTTGAGTGCATCTTGTGTTTGAAATCCATGCATCTTTATACTATTGTTCAAGGGTATAAGTAAGATTAGGGTTACCACTAGGAATGTCACATGTCCCATTTCATGAAAGGGGTCAAATTTGGAACCAAATTGCCATCACATAATTTTGTATTTTTAAAGTTGACACATATTACTATATTGTGCATTTCTCGAATATGAAAATGATTCATTTCCAATAAGATTTTGACATGGTTTGATGAATTCATATACATGTTTCTTATGTTAAAAGTTCCAAGAAAGTCACTTTTTGGGGTCATGAACATAAGACACCAAACAAAAACATTTATTGACCCCATTTGATTTTATTTCCTCTTTCAAAGGATGCCTATGATCTTTACCTAAGGAAAACAACAAAAAAACACAATAAAATGTGTCACATTAATTACTTGTTTATTTTTCAACATTAGGAAAAATAGTCCTAGCAAGGCCATATGGATCATGAATGATTTTTTTTAAAAAATTAACTTGATTTTGGTTTCTCCTAGCGTGGCATTTCAAGTAGTATCTATTAATGTTGGATATTCATTAAAATATGAAACATTAGTACTTTAATCTCCCACTAATTGTTTTGGCATTCTTTGGGATTCCTTTCCCAAGGAAAAAAAATTCATGAACCCCATTTTGAATCGACATGGATAGATGTGCAACATTTAATTTATTAAAATCTAAGCAATAAGAGTCATCAATTATGGGGGCTATATTTTACCATCCTTCGCTGGAGTTTAGGATTTTTGGAAAAGATTGCAATGGCAATACACCATTTTCAAATGATAACCATCACTATCTTTGAAAGTTCCTATAATCACAACATGTGTGAAGCCTTTGCAACTTGTGAATGTGCAACACATTGGACTTAGGACATGTGTATAATGAGACAACATTTTATAGGTCATGGTTTTAACAACAATCCATGTACATGTTGTGATGATGCGATTACAATGTTCATGTGTTTTGATGCCTGCAACTTGCCCACAAGACTAAGGTCTATGTTTACTCTCACATGTACATTTATTTTCTTGGGATTTGAATGCATCAACATTTTTAAAAGGTATTGGAAAGCTCTTTACATCCTTTGGATTCATGTTTTGTTTGATTATCTTTTGGTTAGGCTCTTGTTTCATAGAGGAAAAAAAGAGAAAACTACATGTTTTCAATTTCATAATTGCAGGATCCAAGTAAAACATTCATAACCAATCTTTTGCATGTGTCATGGTTTATTTGACTTGGAAGTCTATACAACATATTGAGCTAAGCTTTATTGTTGTGGCCTTTAGTAGGGTTTTAAAAAGTTTCAAAAGGAAACCCTATATTTTTTCAAAGAAAGATGGGGCTTGGGGCTACCTTTGTAGGTTAACATTCCAACTCTTCTATCCTTCATTATTTTTCCTCTTTCCATCAAATATATTCTTATTCTTTGAAGTTCTTTTCGACCTCCGTCATTTGAACTGAGTGTTTTTTTAGTCTTCTGCACATTTTTTTCAAAATAACATTTTTTCCTGTGAGTTCTGTAGCTTAATTATGATGATATGATATGTAATTTCTACAAATTTATCTCATCTACAGTCTAGTCCCTTAACCAACTTGTCCATGGCTTCATCTCTTGGGAACCTTTTTCTTCTTCTTGGTGATTGTTGACTTAACATAACAACTAAAATTGATAGTGAACTTGAAATTGAACTTGGCATTGGTACCTTAGGCTCCATTCAAGTTGAAGATGTTGAAGAACCTCCCCCTCTCAATAAACAATGAACTTATGAAGATGGTGTCGTCCATGTTTTTTTTTTTTTTTGGTCTTATATTGTTTTATATTAAGCTCATTTTGTTATTTTTTTAAGATCTAGTTTCTTTTGAAGTTGTATTTGATTATGTAGAAATTGAACTTAACATTTGGTTTTTGCACTATTGAAACCTCATTCATAATCACTAATACAAAAGTGGGGTGCAATTCATTGGCCTAAATCACTATGGGACCTTAAAACTAAAATAGGTTCACTACACTTTAATGATTTCACCTTGTTTAAAATTATTTCATTATAGGGTCAATATGTAAACATCATGTTTCACTGTTAATTGACATAATTCAATATTATAATTTAATATGGTAAATAATTTTTTTTTATGTCGTTTTTTAAAATACCATATGTTATTTTAGGATATCCTAAGTTATTATAGGTTATTATAAATTGTTATATGTTACTTCAAGTTATATTTTAAGCTATTGAAATTCAATCTATCTTATGTTATTATAAGGTATCTTATCCTAAAATATAATAATTTAAAATAATCAATAATAGCTTACAATAGAATAACCAAAAATAACATATGGTAAATATCCTAAAATAGCCAACAATACACTACGATAAAATAACCAACAACAATCTATGGTAAATAACCTAGAATAGCCAACAATAGCCTATGATAAAATAATATAAAATAGTTTTAAATAAAATAATCTAAAATAACCAACAATAACCTATGATGTAATAATTAATAATAGCCTATGGTAAAATATTTAGAATAACTAGTAATAACCTATGATAGAATAACCAATAATAACTTAGGATAAAATAACATTAAATAACCAACAATAACCAACTATAAAATAGCCTATAATAACCTAAAATAATCAATAATAGCCTATGATAAAATAATTAGTAATAGCTTATGGTAAATAGCCTAAATTAGCCTTAAATAATTTATGATAAAATAACCAACAATACCTTAAATTCTAAAACTAACTTATGATAGAATAGCTAACAATAGTTTATGTTAAAATTTCCTAAAATTATTAAGAATAACCTATGATATAATAGCTAATAATGGATTATGGTAAAATTGCCTATAATTGTCAAGAAATAACCTATGATAAAATAACTAACAATAGATTATGGTAAAATTGCCTAAAATTGCTGAGAATAATTTTAAAAATAATAGCCAATTATAATCAATGGTAAAATAATTTAAAATATCCAATAATAACATATGATAGAATATTCAAAAATAGCCAATGGTAAAATAATTTAAAATAGCCAACAATAACATATGATATAATAATGAAAAATAACCAATGGTAAAATAACCTAAAATAGTCAATAATAGTGTATGATAAAATAACCAACAATAACTAATGGTAAAATAGCCCAAACTAACCCAAAAAAACCTAGAATTGGTAACAATAGCCTACAATAAAATAGCCAAAAATAGCCAATGATAAAGTTTTCTAAGATAGCCAAAAATATGCAATGGTAAAATAGCCAATAATAGTGTATGATATAATAACCAAGAATAACCAAATGGTAAAATAGCCTAGAATATCCAATAATAGTCTATGGTAAAATAATTTAGAATAGTCAACAACAACTTACAACAAAACAACCAAAAATTGCCAATGATAAAATAACCTAAAATAGCCAACAATAACTTATAATAAAATAACCAATAGTAATATAACCATGTGTAGTAGGTGCATGATGCAAAAATTGTCATTGCCTCATTAAAACATACCTTAATGTTAGGGATGGGAATATGCATAATATATGTACAAGCATCAAGGTGTTTTAATATGTCAGTAGTGGTCCTTTGTGTTTTGCATATTTGAAGATTTTCTTGAAATTCAATGGCTTAGACTTGTCTCTACATTTGTTTTTACTACTTCATGATCTACTCTTATGTCCAATTACATCAAACAAGGATATGAAAATAGTTGTTTTGTAAGTCTTGACTACTTGGATCTACCATTTCATGGTGCAAGTGTTATGTAGGTTTATTATTGGACCATATTGAATATGGAGTTAACATTTGATCTATGATTCATAACTAGGATAACTAGCTCAAGGATTTGTATGATGATTTAATGTATTTAATGGATGTTCATAGAGATTCATGGAGATAGAGTTGAAAGGATCAAAACATTTAAATTAAAAAGCTAGCAAGTGATTTGGTGGAGTTTCACCAAACTAACCACCATGTTTGTTATTTTGTAGGTTTTCCAAACAATATATATCTAGAGCTACCTCTTGGGGATCCTAATCCTCAAGGTTGTATTTTTGTCATTATTTGATACATTGTTGTTTCATCTATTTTTGCCATTGCAAAGTAAGTTGAATCATCTTAAACTTTGTTTCAAAGTTGTGCCTTGAGTTTAATTTTATAATGTTTAGCTCTATAACCTTTTAATGTGCACAAAGTGGATGCAACTCTTTGAACTACTTAAAAGTAAGTTGACTCTAGTGTAGATGAGTTTTTTTTGAAAAAACATTAAAGACTATATGCATTAAGTACAATAAACTTTGAACTAGTTTTAGTATTGGAAAAATGGAGTAGCTTGAAAGTTTAATAATTTGTATATTTTAAAAAATTCTTGGCTAATAGTGACAATTATGAAATGTTGCATTTTAAATTAGGTTTATACTTTGTGTATTCTTTCGGGTTTTGTTAAGGAAATTGTGTTGTCAAGTTTAACTATTTATAAACAATATATGTTACATACTATAAGCAAACCATGAGATGGCCAAGGTACATGTGCTCATTTAAAGGCTAATGTTGCAAGAAAGGAAGCTTAGAATGAAAGGCAGTGGTGTAAACAATGGTGAAAATTTGTAGTTGGAAGTGCAGTGGCCATTGTTAATAAACCTATTCTAGAAGTTAACATGTTTATGAATCTAGACATATCAACTAGCATATATGCAGACTTGTTAATAATGGTTCCATCAGACTACACCTAGAGGTTTTAAGTTCCAATGATTGTTGCTTCCAAAGATTTTGAAGCACCCAATCTGGAAAGATGTATTGACAATTTTTTTTGATTTAGAGAATGCACATAACACATTCAACAACTTGTCAAGAGGATGGTAGTTTGTTAAAGGTAACCACTCAAAGGATGAGCAATGTGCTTAAAGTATTATATTTCTTATGGTGGCATCAAATTCCATTTGCAACACTTCCCAAACCAGTGCATTAATAGGAGTTCACCAAAAAAACTTCAAACAAAGGATGGAAAGGAGGTTGTCTTTTGAATCTCAAATGGATAAAGCTCCTTGGGCTTTATGTGGGGAGGTTAAAAGTAAGGATGTTTTGTTTTTTGAGGTATGTAATGCAATTGTCAAATTTTGGACACACAACACACGAATGAATCCCAACATGAAAGATGTTGTCAAAAGGCTCATTCAGAAATATTGGGAGTCACATGAAGCCCACCTTCTCTTGGAATCACAAGTATATTTTTTTAATCCATGATTACATACATTTCATTTGAATATAGTAAATCTCATGGTCCTTTACCTTGCATTTTTTTGTCAATGTTTTATATTGTTCTTCAAAATATGAACCAAAGCATTTTCAATTTGATTTTACATTTTGAAATGGTACATATGATTCCCTTAGTTGGCAATGGTTGTTTTTGTTTTGCACTTGCAATATAATATGAAATGTGATTATAGCTTCATGATATATTGTTAACACGATTCATTCCAAGAAGTTCCAACTTTCTTTTCAAGTTCTCGTTTTCCTTCAAGTAACATCAATGATGGGAAGTTTGGTAAGTAAGTTGTTTCCTTACATTTGTATGTTAAGTACCTACTATTTCTTTACATTTGTATGTTAAGTACCTATTGTTTCTTTACATTTGTATGTTAAGTACCTATTGTTTCCTTTCTATTTCCTTACATTTGTATGTTACAAGTAGGTTGTTTCCTTAAATTCAAGTATGATAAAAATGTTATTTCCTTTCTATTCCTAACATTTGTATGGTAAGCATGTTGTTTTCCTTCAATCAATATTCTAGGAATAATTATTTTTAATTCTAATATATGTTGATACTTGAAATTTCCTATAAATACAAAAACCTGACATCATTGTACTTACAATTCTTACTAATACCATTCATGTTTCCTTTGTGGTTCATGTTTTCAAGTATGCTTCCAACTCTAAAGAAAACTTGGACCTACATAATCCTTTACATATTAACATAAGGAAAAACCTCATTCCTTGTGTATTTTTCCTATTTAATTTCCTTGGCAAATTTCCTTTGTAGGTTTCTGCATTAAGACCAAATTATAAATTACTTTATCCATATATTTATGTTGTAATAAACTCCTTTGTTTTTCTTGATTTGATACTAGCTACCCCTACTCTTGATAAGTTTTTTTCTTGTTGTCTAATGTTTAAGGTCAATGTGCTTGAATACTTTAATGTTTTTAGGGTTGTAAGGTTGGGTTGGAATTAATTATGTATGTTCGCTTGCAACTTGCATTTTATACTTGTTAATTTGTGGAGTGAACAACAATACAAAACCACAAGTCCTTCCATGATATTGACATAACTTTACACATTCATTACTTGGGCAAGTAATGTAGAAAGTAATACACATGATGCAAAATTTATGTATTATAGGATTAGAATCATGCAACCAATAATCAACATAACAAGATCTTTTTCAACCTCCCAATAGAAACATACGTCTATATTATAAAATCTTAAAGCTACTTATTTTTAATGCAACACAAAGACTTCATTTTTTTGCATGCTTATGATGATTGTTTGCACTTTTGGCTCAACTACTAACTAATAACTTTATAACTTCTTTACTTGCTCTCTTTTGACCCTTTTTTGGCCAAAAGTGTGGCTACTTTTGGACTTTTTCCCTCTCCCCTAATGACTTTTCTTCCAAGTGTTGTTTGTGCACTTTCAATTGCTCCATCTCCCCTAGTGACTCTTTTTGATACTTCAACAATAGTTGCAACCCTTTTTCTCTTTGTTGTTTTTAATTTCTAAGACATTACATTATCCTCACAAATCTTACCATTATGCACGATGGGGAGACTAGGAACAAGGCTAGAATCAAAAGGTCTTCAACAACTCCCTTTCAAGGTACAACTTCATGTGATATTGAAATATGGCAATCATCTTCTTCATCAGAAGACAAGGCAAAATCACTTAACGCTTTCAAATCATTCACAAGTGAAATAACTTGTAAAAGCATGGGATTTGGCAACCTAGATCCCCAACATGGTCATCAAATGTAAAATCGTAGGATCTAACAACCTAATTACCATGAAAGAAAAGGTTGCCGGGTGGAAAAGAAATAAAAAGAAAAATGGAAAGACTTGAAGGTAGGGATTGTTTTTTATTTGCCTATTGTGATGTTATAGCTACCATCTTGTAACAATTATTGTCTTGTAGCACCTACCATTTTTTGTAGACTTGAAAATGACCCATAACCATTTGTAGACCTCCTATAGTTGTTGCCTACCATATGTAGCACTTGGAGACCCTTTGTGGTCGTTGCTTTTTGTTTGCAATGTTTATAGACCTTTTGTCGTTGTTACCTACCGTATGCAACACTTGTATACCTATGTCGCTAATGCCTACCATTTATAACAATTTTCCACACCTTTTAAGCCTCAAATATTAAGTCTATTTTTTTGTTGTTACCTTTTAGTGGCAGTTACCATCTCATGCCAAAATGTATTTCCTATTCCAGATATTACTACAAAAAGTAGATTTAATATTCCTAATTTTATAGAAGAAACACTAATTAATATAGGAGCACAACAAAACTTTATACATAATCTTAATATGAACTATATTTTTCTCATATTCTAGATAGAACAAAAACGTCAACAAAAAACCATGAGAATCCATCAACCATTTTCCATTGCAAAGATAGGAATACAATCTATTTCCATACTTTCCTTTCTTTTCAATGTCACATACACATTTCCTCCCCAAGAAAACTTTCTTAGCCAGGTCCAATCTAGTATCATAATATTTCGAATTCAAAGGTATGATCCACAATCCCCTTTTATCCTCCTTTTAATCTCCCTTCTCCTATACCACACAAGGTCCACATGCATTCCATGAAAATAGGCCCTCCTTGTGGTTATCTTTCCTAGAAATGCCAACATGATTAGTGGATTACCACCAACCATTCATCTAACTAATCTCATTAGCTTCATCCCATTTTAGTAAAAGATGATAAGTTATTGCCACTAATAACCTTTTAATTACTAGGATGCCCATGGCACTGATTAGCCTAGGAATTTCTACCCTTAACATAGCTACCATGACATATTTCCACTTTGGTAGGTCTTCACTAGGATTAGCGAATTTCAACAGACTCACCTCCTCATCAATATTAGTTTCTTCACCAAAAATGAATTCAAGTTTTATCAAGGTGTTAATATCCACATTTGATGCACCTTGGATGGGTTTTATGTTCAATTTTTTTTGGTTGCACTCCACTTTAGGAATAACAATAGAATTAAAGGCTTGAACAAAACATGTGGGTTTTAATTATGAAACCTCACTGGGTTTAAGAACCAAAAGAACTAATGGAACTTTTGCATTTATAGTTACCTATAAATTAGTTGGGCATAGGTAAATGGCATCCACACATTTGATGCAAATTCCAGAGTGTCCATATGGTTGCAAAATAAACAAAAAAAATCTTGAGTTTAGTGTTGTTCAAACCTAGATATTACACATTAATGATCTATTAAATAAACTAAAATGACATGTAAATGAAGGAATTATATTATAGTTGCAAATGGGACACCTATACGATGTAATACACATCATACATATAGATGTAGTCAATCATGTTTGTTGTTTTGGCAAGTTGCATTTTAGTTGCATATAGCAACTACGTTATAAATGTATCACCCAATTAACAACTATGTTGCAATTAGTGTACAACTTCAACACATATGATCATGCCATGTGTACACGTTTCCACCACTCATTTAATATGACAGTTGGAACTAGTTGTCAACTATGAATCCTATTGATATAACTAGTTGTGCAACTATGTTGTCATTATAGAAGTATTATTTTTCCACTATTTTATAAATTTGGATCATTAATTATCTAATAACTAACTACCTAATGATTTAAATTTAATTAATTAACTCAAAAATCTACTTCAAATGACTATTTTAGATATTTTAGATAATTAATTCAAATGTATGTTATCAAATAAATCATTATTTATTTATACATTTTATAAATTTTTAAAAAATTCAATGAATGTGAGAAACCTTTTTTAAATTCCAATTCAATTTGTATCTAATTTGTAATTAAAAAAATTAACCCATAAGTTTTGTCCTTAAATTTCATTTCACAAATTATATAAAGAAGGTGTTTTTCTTGTGTGCTCACATTAAAATGCATGTGTCAATTTGGAATGAGCTCAAAAAAGTTTAACCTTAAAGAAAAAACATAAAATAAAATCAAAATATTTACACAACCACTTTTTACTTTTCCTACCCTTCTACATTCTTACCTACTTGCCTACATAAATAATTAAGTAGTTATTCCTATTTTCTTACCTACCTTGGTAGGTAGGTAAATAGGTATCTAATGTAGATAGGTAAGTATGTAGCCTAAGCATGTAGGTATGTCCTACCTACTTAGCTACTTACACTTTTGTATTGACCTATCTAACTACTTCAACATATTTTTATTTTTTAATTCAAAATTCAATTAATATGCCACGTGGTAACTTTTGACTATGCCATGTACCATGATTTAGGACAATCATAATGGATGGTGGAAATCAATTTCAAAAAATAATAATTTTCACCCAAAAATCCCCATAGTGCCACATGTCAGATTTTGATGGATTGATGAAAAATGACATCATCATGACGTTACCATGGTAATTGCAAATTAGTTGCATTAAAGTTACACGATAGTTATTCCTATGTATAGTTGTAATTAAATTACATGATCGCATATGTATACAATTTCACATATGGTGAGTTGCATCTATTACAACTCATGCAATTTGTTTGATAACATTCACACGTGTAGGAATACATTGAGTTGAAATGAGTTGCAACAAATTGCAAATGGTCATTGTAACTCAAAAACCTAATTGCAAGGCTAGTTGCAAATCACCCCATTTTCTCATAGTGAACATAATAAGATAGAGGGAAAAACTATGTTGCCACCATATTAATCTCAATTGTAAAGTAGCTCCACATTCCTTTTGCATATTCCACATGGAGATTTGGCTTCCTATTCAATCAAATCAACTAGAGCAAACTTGGATATAATGTGGTAATATTGCAAGGGCTTTTGATGGTAGAAACAATTTTGGTTTGATCATGTACTTCCTTAATGGTGCAAAAGCTTTGGTGAGGCTTGACATGTTTGGTGTGAGGTGTTTCTTGTGCAACTTGGGAACACCACTTTGAAGCAACTTCATTATCTATTTCCATAACAATTGTTGGAATTTCCTATAGACTTAATGAGAAGGTGCAAGTATCCTTGGTAGATGTAAAGGGGTGACACCCAACAACATTTGTCTCCCCAAGGGCCCCATAACTAATGGTAGATGCACCATACTTAGATAGTGTATTTATGTAGCCAAAAAAATTACAAACATTAACAAGTGGATGTAACAAAAGAACTTGACAATATAGAACTTGCACAATTTTTTTGGAGATTGTTAATGCATATTGGCAATAAATGATTGAAACTTAACATATGACACATGTTTTAGGTTCAAAATTTCAATATCACAAATTGATGTCCTTGTCCAGTTTAGTACCCATATAGAAATTAAAAACATATTTTCAAGAGTGCAATTGTTTCCTTGGTATTGCAAGTTAGAAATTGAGTCAAGAAAAGTAAATCCTTTTCCACTTCCAAGTCCCAAATCATTCCTTTTATTCTTATCACCTTAGACATATTAGGAACAAAAGTTTTTGAACTAGAATTCCACATGATCATTTTTTTTTAAAAATTCCCAAAACTTGAATATCAAGATCTACATTCCTTGTTCATATATATGTTCCTTGCCCATATATATTCCTTCTTCTTATGTGTTCCTTGTTCTTCCTTTACTTAAGCCAAGATAGTAAGGACTATTATTCATAATTAAAATCTTTAAGAAAGAAAATTTGTACGTGTTCTATTCTCCTTACTTAAACCTAGATAGTAAGCTTTATTGTCCACAATTAGGATTTCTAGTAAGCTTTATTGTTCACAATCAAGATCTTTAGGAAATATCATCTATGTAACAAAGGATGTCATATCAAAATAATGACATTATACTCATTGTTAGTTTAACCATTTCTAGTTTAGCCATAGTTAATTTTGTCATAAATATTTTAATCATTTTTTAAGCCATAAATATTTCATTCATCTTTATTTTAACCATAATTAATTTATGCATAGTTGGTTAGCCCCATACAATATTTATTCATTGGTTAGTTTAGCCACGGTTGGTTTAACCATAAATTATTTATTCTTTAGTTAGTTTGGCCATATTTGTTTCACTTCATGATTAGTTCAATCATTTATAATTTAGTCATAAAACATACATTCATTGGTTAGTTCGGCCATGTTTAATTTACTTATGATTAGTTTAGCCATATTTATTCATTGGTTAGCTTGGCCTTATTCACTTTATTCATGGTTAGTTTCACCATATTTATTTACATATGGTAAATTGAACCATAATTAATTTAGTCATGATTATTTTTCCATAATTATTTTAAATTTTCGGTTGTTTTAGTCATTATTTTACTAATCATTAGTCTTGCCATCATTAATTTATCCTAGGTGAAATTAGCCACCTATTTAATTTATGTAATGTAAATATGTGGCTAAATAACATAAATACAATTAGCTTGTATGTAGATGTATTTATTTATACATACCCTGCCTATATTCCACCTATTCACTTGTATTTTAACCTATAGGTATCCTAGTTATATAGGCTAAGGTAGGCCATTTATATACCTATGATAAATTATTAGTTGGTTAATTATTTCTAAAATGCACTAGTGAATGTGTAGTTAAATAATTAAATAATAATTATTACAAATATGTTGTTGAAAATATATAATGAATTAGGTCAAATTTGTAAGGATTAGTTATAATTTGGTTGTAATTATTAATTATAACTAAATAATTAGACATTAATTTTTATTTTAACTTAATTAGCATACATATTTACCTACCTCTCTATTTATTTATTTATTTATTTATTTAAGTTATGTATCTTACATAGTTATTTAATAATAATGTTGTATGAATTAAAACGCTTTAGTGTTGTGTGGACACGAAAATGTTTCTCCCTCCCAAAAGCCTGTCCCATATTGTTTGTCATCCTTTCCAAATGATGAACAATATAAATAGATGCACCATAAGCATCCAAGACATAAAAAATATATGAAAAGGGAAAGCCACTTGGGATGAGCCAATTGAAAAGGCTCAACCTTAAAAGCCAAATTCAAAATGAAATAAGATATTCCTACCTAGGTCATCTAGGCGTAGGCTTAATCTAGGTGGTGTACATTTAAACCTAGTAAAGGTCATAGGTTAAATTACCCTAACCTATTTTAAGCTTCTGTACCTAGTTGTTAGTTATAAACTCCTAGACCTAGACCGAAGAGTTTAGATTGTAGGTTCCTAAACATAAGGAACTTAAGAGTAGGTATCTAATTTTAGGTCTAAGCTAGGCTATTTAGGTTTTATGTCATGTGGCATAGCCTAATGTCCAATGTTTAAATGCCACATGGCATAACCTAGATGGCTAATGTTTAAATGCCATGTGGCATAGCCTAGGTGGCCAATGTTTAGATGCCACATGGCTTAACTTGGGTGACCATTGTTTAAATTCCACATGGCATTTGCTTAGTCAAAATGGTGTTTGACCAATCAAAAAATCATTTGACTATTATATTCACTAGTCAAAAGTATTAGTCAAAATGACTAGTCAAAAGTTACCAATCAAAATGACTAGTCCAAAATGCCAACTTAGGCTTGATTAAAAAGTACTTGTCCAAGTCACAATGGACATGTTCAAAATGACTTGTCCAAAATGACTAAAAGGTTTTTTTTACGCCTATCCAAAATGGGCCTTTTTTTACTAAAATTTCTAGTAAAAAAAATAGGAATTCTAGTAATGTTAGAAGTATAAAAAAAACCATAAAGGAATGGATTTTAGAATTAAAGGTCGATTTTAAAACTATTCAAATGTCAAAAGTTCAATCTCTAGTATAAATGTTCAAAATGTAGGAAAGTAAATACAAAACAAACACAAAAACTTGCATAACTAATTTGTTGGAACTTATATTGTAAGTTGTACTTGTTTGTAAAATTTCAATTGGTCTTCGTAATTGAGGGCTCCCCAACTTTAATGTGGCCTCTTCTTTCTTGATTGAACCAAACATGTTGATCACAAGTTTGGACAATCCAAATGAGCAACACTAATCTGCATTAAACATTTCATCACAACCAACCACCTTACATTGATGAAAGAATGTGCACTAACAAACACTAGGGGTGATACTCATGACTACAAGATCCTATACAAATGCCCTTGAAAGTAGACAATTCATCACATATTTTACAAGTTTGAACATTAATTGTCATGGGGCTATTGGATGGAGATGAAACCCTAAATTGGAAGTGGTTCAAAATAAGGGCCCACCCTTGATTTCATTCAAGCAAATTATTTAATTACTAGTAAGTTCACAACCTCTTGGGCAAGCTCCCAAGTCCTTCACAAAATAACTCAAAGTTTTTTCATAGTTAGCAACATCATAATCACACAATGAATAATCAACTTATGCTACAACAACTTTCTTCTAGTTAGTGCAAAATTCTTCTCTTCGTATTTAAGTTGTGACCGCAAATCTTCAATCCTCTCTCCTCTAAAACTTGAAGGAACTAAACAATCATTTAGCTTCACCTCTGTGCTTGGCAATAATTGTTGATTATTCACAATTGAAGATAACAAAATCTTGAGCTCTGTTTTCATTTTTTCCAATTCAAGTCTCGTATTAGTGTGTATTGCCAACTTGTCGTCTACCATCATTTGAACTCTTTTTTGCTCAAGTTCCTTCTTTACCTTTTCCTTTTGAATATTTTCTATATGTCCTTTTAGAATTTGAATGCATGTTTGTTTTGAAAATCAACAATTCAGAGACCTTGGTGAATGCTTGTAGACTACATGCATACATGTTCCCTAAAGGTTTAAATGAATGGCACTTTGGGTAATGGTGCGATGTGTTCCTACGTACAAGACCTAGTACAACTTTTGGTATAGTCATAGAATGCATTCCCCTTAGTTTCGAATTCAAGCCTAGAGGTGGGCGTTGACCCTTTGAATTGAGGAATATGTCATTATGTAAGCTTTTCTTCCCACCACATTTGAATTAGAAACTAGATTTACATTTGATGATTTTGTTGTTACTTGCAATGAAACACCTTGTAGCAAAGGTGGTTGTAAAATAAATAGTTTGTCCTTCATTACTTGTAATGAAATTCATTTATCATGGGTAGAAAATGCATATGTTGCCCAATAAGTTCCTCTCGATTGTTATTTTTAACTAAAAGTGGGTGTGCAAACTGAAGGGCGATTGTGTTGAATTCATTATTTTTTTCTTTTCATACACATGTGTGTATAAGTTTATGATCACAACTTGGATTTCTTTGTCATGTGGAGTTTAAACTTCCACCCATTCTTATTGAATTTAAGGCCAAGTAGTTTGCAAATTTTTGTTTTAAAAACATCAACTTTTCTAAGGGCCGTGATGTTTCGACCAATGCTTCTCAAACTAGGTTGCAAGTTGCTGTTGCACAAAGTATTACAAGTCAATCTTGCTAATTTCCTAACAAGATCAACAACAAACTTGAATGCATTATATAAGTGACAAAGAAACCAATCCACGGGAAACCTAAACCAAATTTTCTTGAACTTCACTTGCAAATAAGGTTACATCCAACATATTCAAATGAATAAACGTGGTCTTAGGTTTTGAACACATTACCACCTTTTGTGAATCTTCACATATCATTGTTGCTAACTTGTTTTCTCAACAAGATCAACAACAAAAAGTCCATTATATGCAACAAAATCTAGATCATTTAGAGAAATAACTTTGCATCAAACTTAACAAGTAACAAAATTATAGGATACAAATGGTTGCATCCAATACACTCAAAACATTCAAAGTATAAATCATTCTTAAAATTTATAACTTGTATCAAAATTTCACAAATTGTTGTTGCCATCGCCACTTTAATTTACAAAATCAAAAAATTTGCAAAAACATAACAACAATTCAAGAAATTCAAGAATACTCAACATGCCCATGGCACCAAATCTAGAAATGAATTTTGAACCTCATGTTCAATGTTCAATCGAATGAGAGGCTGTGCAAGGATGAGAGCAAAAAAATGGAGGAATTTTTGGTGAGTGACAATTGAATGCTCTAATTGCACAATAAACACAAGAGTTGTATTTGAATGTTGCACAAATTAGAAATTAAAAAAATAAATATACAATATACCAATTATGTGTGAAAGAAAATTTTAACCATTCTTAATTTTTTTTGGGTTCCTTGTGGTACCCTTAATTTTACTTGTACCTTCAACCAATTTGATAACGACCATTCATGCCTTGAATAGTCCACCATTCTTTTGCTGGTTTTTTTTGGGGGGTCATTTTTTTATCCAATGACCTAATTCACCAAAATTGGAGCAAGCATTGGTTTGTTTTTTTCCCCTCGATTTCCACCTTCTTTGTTTCTTTTTGCTTTAAAATCAAGTGTGAATGATTTGCTTAATTATCCAATGGTGATCTTATTGTCTTTCCTTTTGTCTTGGTTGTGAAATATTTAAAGGTCTTTTCCTAACTAGGAATTTTTAACTACCTTCCTCAACGAGAAGTCATAACATCAATAAATTAACATCATTGTTTGGACATTTAAGGATACACATTGGATGAAATATTTCATATGATATCTATGTAATCGTCTAGATGAAGGAACTATTAACATAGTTATTAATATTCATCACTAACTTAACATGCTGATCCTTGTAGTTTGTATATATTGATAGAAGTCATGCACATTTTGTGGTTTTTCTTGAATGTCCATAAGTTGGGGTTTGTTATCACAAGACAATTTCTTTGCATGGAGCCAATAAGTTTTTTTCATGTGTATACTTAGAAAGGTTACATAGGAGTTGATAAAAAAAAATAGCAACATCATGTTGGTTTACTAGATAATCAAGCTTGTTGGACTATTTTGACAATTTAATGTTAGCTATTAGATTTGTAGATAATCTCCACAATCCTTCAAGTGAATATCTTGTATTTGAATTTTTTTTAAAAATGTTTGCATGAACCTTTTCTTGATCAAGTACTTTCAAAAGGTTATGGGTCAACACCAAGACATTGCCCTTTAGAGTCTTACATTCTCATGTAATATTAGTATTTATATCACAATAAAAGTATAGAAAGTGATAGTTCAATATATATATTTTTGTTTCTCATTTTCAAAAAAAGGGAAAAAGAAGAACATTTTTATTTGTGCATCTTAATTTATTATTATTATTTCTTTCCTTGATTCTTGTTATTGATAGTACAAAATGTCAAAAGTTTCATTGAAAAGAAGACTAATCATGCATCTTGTGAAAAAACTGAACAATGTTAAGAGATTTAATAGCAAAGGATTCACCATGTGAAAGTTTCAAATGTGAATGATCTTTGGGGAAAGGAGTTTATGGATGTTGACTCAAGGGTGGAAGCGAAACTAACTTCGATAACAAGAGGTAATGTTGTAGTAGCTAACAATAAAAAAACTCTAACAATTACAAGTTGGGAAAAACATGACAATCATGCCCTTAATGTTTTTTTGCCAAGGTTAATGGACTAAAGACTATTAAAAACTTGATGGGATGTGAGACATCTATAACATTTTGGAACAAGCTCATAGTTGTTCATGAATGAAAAGCCATAAATGACATTCATCATTTGTAATAAGCTTCTACAAATGTAGTATGGAGGATTGAAAAAATACTATTGAGTATCTTTGAAAGATTATGACATGATCACCAATAAACTTTGAGGCTTAGGCAACAACATTGATGATTCAACTACTTGTTAAAGCTTTATGCAAATTTTCAAAAAGACAACCATATTTGGTTTGCATGGGATAACATATATATTAGATGACCTAGTTTAAATAATCTTGATATGCTAAATGGCATGTTTACACTAAGGAAAATTGGGTCAAATTACTTTACAAAGATTTGGATCAATTTGACTTTTGTGGACTCTCAAACCTAGAACAAGAATAAAATTAGAGAAAAGACAAAGAATATTAAACCAACAATGACAAGCTACAAAGTTCATTAACATGAACACCCACCAAAAAAATTAGTGATAAAAATGCATATTGGATAACTAATTTTGGATGTATGCAACACATGATAGATTGATGTGTTTGGTTCAAACATTACAAATATACATAAAGGTGATGTAAAATTGTTGAAAGTGTAGGTGGCCATAAGTTCTAGGTTGTTGGAGTTGGTATTTTTACCATTCAAATCAAGGTTAATGACAAGTGATATGATAGTGAAATGACAATTTTTTTACATGTTTTCAAAAGAAATTTATTTTTTGAACTTAAAGTTGTCATGATGCACATTGAGATTTTTTTTCAAAAAAGGGTGCAAACTAACGTATCATGGCCAAGTTGTCATAGAAGGATGCATTTGATTGATGACATGTGACATTTGTACATCAAAGTGAAAACATTCAATGCCACAACATGTGTAGTAGGATCCTTTTTTGGAGAAAGTCAAGGAGATTTGACAAA
>Ga0116227_10007928_pt1 | contig 20377 bp, 16 predicted proteins | sample S1TSphgellanicum_FD_89693 | JGI IMG/M metagenome (GOLD analysis project Ga0116227, IMG submission 89693) | Host-associated microbial communities from peat moss isolated from Minnesota, USA - S1T2_Fb - Sphagnum magellanicum MG | ecosystem: Host-associated > Plants > Peat moss > Unclassified...
GATGCCAAGTGAATCAGTTCTCATGCATATAGAAAGCGAGATCGAACCTGGTGACAAAGTAAATGACGACTGAATAATTGATCGCAACACGGGCGGTACAACAGTTCCTTTGAAATTCCACTCGAGAACTATCATACGAGCTACGCAGCACACGACGTACTCAAGGCAGAGGTGAAGAAGGCGGCATTGAAGAAGGCGAAAGTAAGAAGGAAGAGTGCTGGGTGAGCGGCATCTCTGGGTGCTCTTTTCTGAACCCGTCCGATTCACTCTGAATTCGAAACCCTCCGATTAACGGAGGTAATACGCGTCCGTTAATCGGAGGGTTTAGAATTCAGAGTGGGATTCTGAATGTTCAGAAAAAAACACCCGTCCGATTCACTCTAATCGGGTGTTTTTTGAATGTCCACCGTTTAGGAGGCACCTTAGGCAGAAAGTGCCATCCTTTGTTGCAGCAGAAATATTACAGAGGGTAAGGCACCCTTCATATACACTTCATAAGAAATTCTACCAATTCTTTATGTGTAAGGTAAAACCAGATCAAGTTACATTGGTATAAGGTTGGTATTGCCTTAACTCATACCAAACCAACTAGGTCCTTGCTACCAATGTTGATATGAGTTTTGATACCAGGTGCAAGCCCATATACCATACTGACAATCATAAAAGCCTTAGAGTGAGGGCATTAACCAAATAAGTGTAAGATAAAGCCTCAAGGTGGTGGCATTCTGAAAAAAAGGGGCCTAGGACAAGGTGGTACTCACATCTGACCCTATATTTTGGGAATGTCCATCACCCATGGGCTTGCTGCTTTACCCGATGAAAAGCACAATGTAAAAGTTTTAATGAACCTAAACATGCATAGGTCATGAGGCATAAAATGGGGAGCGTTCTAAGTCCTATTCCTCAAGAGTGGGAGGTCTTTGATCTAATTCAAGTAGCCTTTTTAGTTGGTGAAATTTCTCCAAAAAATGAAATGAAAATTTTAAATGTGAAAATTAAGTGATTTTTCCCCAAAATGGAAAAAAATTAAAAACATTAAAAATTTGATAGATTGTTACATCTGCTTCAAGCAGGTAGCCGGAAATTTTTAAATGATGATTCAAATATTTTACTTTCACATCTTATTTAATAGGCAGATTCAGCCAAATGTTCATATGGATGATTAGTGATGGCCACTCTCGCTACATCACAAGGTTGACCAAAAAAAACCATGGCATTAAAGATGTAAAATGGTTAAGAGCATGTTTAGTGGTAATAGTATATTGGCGGCCTACATAGAGTATTTTGGACATTGAAGTAGAACCAATTGCAAACACACTAACAGATCACATTTGCCCACTTTCATGACTGCTCACAAAGCAATCAGTTTGCCGTTAGTAGGATGATGCGGTAAACTGTAGTTGGTTACAAAAGAGGATGAATGGCAAATTCATGATTTTTATACTTATCAAGAACATTCAGTAAAATAAAATAATAGGACTATATTAACATATGAAAGTGTGAATAATTATTATACATGATTATGCCATTATTAATGCATTTTGAATTATTAAAAAAATCAAAATATTAGTTATAATTATTTAGAAGTGCTTTTGAGGACTTTGTATACATTCAAATAATTTCAAATTATTTGACATGTTTCCATATTATATTAAGAACATTTTCATGTGAACACATTGAAAATTTGTAACATTAATATAATTTTTTATATAAATGTGAAAAACATGTTAATATGATTGTACCTAGCCTTTGACTTGTGTAAAACTAATTTTGAACCTGCAAATATTCACAAGATACAATGGATGACTACCAACCATAATGATTGGCCAAGGTAGCCACATGAAAATAGTTATACTTTATATTGTAAAAAAACTTCATGTTTATGGGTGAGCATGGAGAAATAATGAACATTCTATGTTGGATGTTGTAACCACTAGTAAAGGCCCAAATAGAGGGTTTTGGTGCTCCAAGCTTTCCTATATTTTGTTATACAGAATATGTGGGAGTACATGGGCGAGGATCCAGAATTCAATCATGCCTACAACAACTGCATGGCCAGAAGGATTGGATTAGCAATGGTGGAAATTTTGTCAGGATTAGACAGAATTCTTATGAAGGTCCTAGATTGTGATTCCCATAACCACACCTTTAGGTGCTACCTTGATGACCTATCTCTTTCTCATTGGACATCCATCCTTGAGTTATATCAAGTAACCAACTACCTAATTGCAGTTTCCACTTTACATCCATAACCTAAAGAGAGCTTGTAGAAAGGTATGTTTCCCAAATTTTACACTCACGTGATTTCACCCAGTTTTAATCATTATATTGAGAATATAAGTGTGAAGGATTTACATTTACATCTAAATGATTTTACAAACATCAAATGGTATTATAGGGGCATACCTTTACACTCATACAATTATGGTTGAAATTAGTGTACACAAATATAAATTACATGAGTTTGATAGAACCTTATACAATTTTTTATAGGTGTGAAAAAGAGTTTGCAATTTCTGTATATATCCTAAACCTAACACATACCCAATACATGCTGCAATTGAAAAGTTGTCTTTTTGAGGCTTTTATAAGTAATTTGTAAAAGAAGGGTCCCCTAGGCCATATAATAAATACAATTTAAACTTTTTGTTAATTCTCTCTACTCTTTTGTGCATGGAGTGGAGCAAGTTGGGGGAAATATGTTCGACTTTCTACCAAGTGGTGATGTCATATTTTTGAAGATATAAGTAAGGACATGATCAACTTTATTATATACTTATGATTGTTACATGTATGAACAAAATATAGGCAAAATACACAGACAAGGATGGATAAACAACTAAAGCCAAAACTTATGATGAGCAAATGGGTTTTATATAGTTGAGGGACATTTATATTGAACAACATACCTGCTTGGGATGATGAACAACATTTATATCAGGTTTGTGGAGATTCCTTCCAAGAATCACTTGTGGTTGATTGAGGCACTCAATACCTGAATCAGTTATGTGGTTTGAAATTTCTAATCATTTTCAATAGCCCATTGAGTGGTTGAAACTAGTAACCTTTCAAAGAATATTACGGATGTTTATGGTGAAGTGTCGCCCTTAGTATGATTATTACAATTATAAATATGTAAATTTCAGTTATTTTTCTGGTATGGTGCACACACTTTGTGTCAAAACTGGAAGTACGTATAGTATCAAAAATAATAACATGCAAAATTTTACTCATTTTGAATTTTTTAGAAATTACATTCAATTGATTTGGGATTTTAAAATAAGATCAATTACATAAATCATGAATATTCAATTGATTCATAATTGTGTTTTTATATAAATGTACACCAATAATTTCATAAAGATAAAACACCCTATTTAATAATAACACACCATTTTTCATTAATTTTATATTTTCGTTTTATTTTTTTATTGTTAAAAACAACGCTTGATTCAATTACATCTTTAATGGAAGAACATTTTGCAACCTAAAAAATCATAATCATCAACATTATAATAACATAATGTATTGTCAAATATTTTTGTATTATCTAATATAAACTTCATGACTTTAGAATAAATTGAAATTTTTGATGTGGAAGATTATCTGTTATGGTTCTCTTTATATATGGAAATTTTCATGAAAAATTTCTCATTAAAATTAGCCTTTTTTTAATCTTTTTATTATATTTTTGTGTTTGTGACACATATTTACAAGTTTAAAATGACAATTGAATTGTTGATATGTGCACCAATTTAACAATATTATGAAAGTTTAAGATGTTTCCCGCCTGGAATTACACATTTCCATCAAAATCCTTCTTCCAACTATTTATAAAGATATATAAAAAATGTGTTGTAATGAAAATTATCAAATTGCAACTACTTTTTGTTTACACCATACCATGAAAACCCTAAATGATTTAATGTTTTCATTTGTAGATGTCAATTTATTATTTACAATTGTTAGATTTTGTGTAAATGATATGACCTAGACTTAGGTTATAGATTACATGCACATGTAATTTAATGAGGTGAATGAAGTTAATTAAAACAAAGAATATCCCATGTATTTTTCAATTTTGGGATTATATCACAATTATATTGTTTATTTTCACAATGTAATACAACCTCAAAGTTATCAATCTATATTTTGAGAGCACCTTCAAAAACATAATGTTACTATCTTAAAAGGGGCCACATCCTACATTGTATGCTAAGTTTTAATGTTTCATAAGGACTTGTCTCATTATTTTGATGTAATGTTTAAAATTGTAAAATTGTAAATCTTGTTAAATATTGAAATGAAATTTGGAGTGTATACAAGATAATAGGAATCAATTTAGGACAAGGACTAACTTTCAACTAATAGTGAAATATTTGGTAAGATATGCTTAAAATAATGAATTATAAAATGATTTAAATTTTTAAAAAATTCTTATGATCCCAAAAAATGTTGCATTATAAATAATAGAAAGGTGCCCATATTTTTCTCATAGAAATCTCATTTTCAAATATATTCAAATCTATTTAAAAACCTTTTAGATAACCAAAAACATTGATTACATTTTTTAAAAAATGCATATTCTATATTCATTAGATTTATTTCAAATTTTCAAATGTTTTCATAATACATTAAGAAAATTGTTGTAAATTTTCATTAAAAATATATAACATTAACTTTAAGTAAGCACTTACTTCAATTAAAATTAAATATGGTTACATCTTGGAATGGATTAAATAGTTACCTTTCAGAACCTTAATGCATGTGCAAAATTTATACAATAGGTACCCTTGAGAACCCAGCACATGTGAACTTCACCTTTCATTACAATAACATTGAATGCCACTATATTGAAAAAGTTCAATTGAATTTTTAAAACAAAGACCAATTGTAATCACTCATTGAAAAAATAAAATTAATCTCGATTATTTGCGAAATCTTGAGAAATAATCTCATTCATTCAAATTATTGTTGAGATTTAGTTGCAATATTATTAAAAAAACATAATTTAAAAACAACTCAGGGGATGGAGATGAACTAGACAAACCAACCCAATTCCAAGGAATCTCACAATCTAGAGTGCAATTTGGACTGTTGGAAACGACCCTATCCAGGGATCCACTATATTTCAGTCCAGGCAACCAAGTCTTGGCTTAGTCCAAGCCCAAACTTAGCTTGTGAACAAACTTAGGTTGCAAGGTGGACAAGATGTACACCATGTCCATGGAGTGAGAATATTTCCATGGCTGAAATGACAAGGGATTAACACAATTTAAGGTCCCTCAGAGGGTCCAATGAAAATGGACTGAGTTTCAGCCCAATCCAGGCCCCATCAAACTCATGATCCAAATTCAGTTGCAAGCCTTGAAAATGGCTATGTACAGTCCTTGGACAATTTGGTGTGACCCCTATCCAAAGGGTAATCAAAATTTGAGTCACTCTTTGGACAGGGGCTAGATTCCTTCAAGAAGGGCTACATGAACTATCCAAATTTTGGTTGTTCCCTAGACAAGGGAACAACTGGGGTGAGGGGGAGGATATTAGTAAAAAAACAATAAAAAATTACATGAGAAAAAATATAAGGTGCAATATATTGGTTGTTGGGTAAAAATTATAAGTTAATTAGTTTTTGAAAAGGAATATTTTATTCAAGTAATCAACTTAATTATAATACAAGGTATGTAATAATTTAAAATAATGGATTATAATTATGATTTTAATATGTATATATTAAATAATAATAGGGTGATGAAAAATAGGTTGGACAATTATCTAATACCCTATTTTAAAATGGTCATTTAACATAGGTAGATCCCAAACTTTACACTAAATGTCCCCCCAAAGAAGCAACCAAATTTCAATCAATCTAAAAATGATAAGAAAAAAAAACCTGTAACTACAAATCAAAGATGAGAACCCATCTATCAAAAGTACAAGGCAAATGAGAACGCGAATAGACATAACCCAAAGAAAAACAAAAGTGAACAATCAACAAAAATCAGGTAAAAAACCTATGCAAAGAGGATTCATGGCTACAAAATGGCAATGAACAATAATACAAAAGATGAAAGAGTTATCATTTGCCACAAATCGACTAATGATAGAAGTGCATTAACTACGACGTGTGCAAGAAATGAAAAACCCCAACCAAGTGCAACAATCCATTAAAGAATTGTTATGGTTTAAGCACGTTGTAAAGCTATGGACACATGCTACAACAAACATCAATGGGACTAAAAAAAATCGTTAATGGCACATGATAGCGATATGTGCACAAATGGTAAAAAATGAATCAAAATGAGAATGAAGACACGCATACATCTTAATAGCAAGGGGAATGAAGTCATCGTTTAGTGTTCATTCACCATATGATCATTCTTTTCCTAAATAGTCATTATTCTTACATGTGTTATTATCATCGATGTTTGTTGCACCATATTTATGCGAATCGGATTAGCAATGATAATGTCCATTGAGGTTTAAAAGCTACTTCTAGTGATAAGGATATCAATTTGTTATTGAGTGTGGTGAATGTAAAGGTGGGAAACCTCTTTCTGAACATGTGTTCCACTTTTTGAAATAATAGTTATGACAATATTTCAAAATGTATCGTGGGTCATTATATGTTCATTTCCACAAGGGCACTAAAGCAAATGGGTACTTAGATCGTCAAAAGCATGAACAAACTAACATCGTGAAAGATGGGCAACTATAAGATGTGGCAAACCAAAATAGGCATGTAATGTTGTAAGGAAATGGGTTGAGGATAAACGAAATGCAAGTGTGGTAAGACAAGCTAATAACTAAATGTTTTCCTTTGGACTCACACATGAACAGAGACATGTTCACATGATATCTAAAGGAACATTTACTATAAGCGAGGCAAATTCATGTTTGTGTAAACGATCCATTAAAAAAACTTACAATTGCGAATAAAATTGAACCACTAAGCTCTTAAAGGGTGGGACTTAAAAGTGGACAATTTAAGGTAATAGGGTTTCGGTATTTCATAGTGCCATTAGGGAAGTGCTAATCTCATCATTTGTAATTACATCTAAAAGGAAAGGGTGGTCATCTTGCTAGAAATGATTAGCTAGTGTATGAGCAATTAATGTTCAACATCCCAATTAGAACGTGAGGGCAACAATCCAAACTATAGAAAGGAAATCAAGTTTGCTCGAAAAAACAAGTAGAGTGGCTTGATGATAAATTAAATGATAATAAAACACCCAAAAAACCCACACTAAATAATTTTTCAACATATATATGGTATAAATATTGAATGCAAAGTAATGTTGCAAAATATTTGGAGATGGAAACATTATATAAAGTAAGTAATTAGGGCGTTAAGCATAGCACAATGAAAGCATTGTAAAAATCAATTAAGATCTATAAGCATAAGAAGATTAACTATCGTCCCAAAATCCTCATGAAAAGCTTTAGCCACAAATGATTCAATAAATGATACCGATCCCATTAGTGTGTCCAAAATACAAAAACTTGAATTAGAAGTAAAAAGACTAGGAGGAAGTGATACAAAGTGGTCCAACTTTTATAAACTAAATTACACATTCCATTGGCTACACTAAAAGCCCTAATGTTGAAAATTCTTGTTGTAATTGAAAAAAATAAGAATCACATTTGATGTAAGACCTATTATATGTGTATCATTCACAAATGAAAAGAAAACACAAGTAAGGCGGGCTAATGCTATAGGGTAAAGAGCGCAAATGTGAGCCAAAATGAACAACGCTCCTCCCAATGGGTCCTTTTGTCATGTACCTAACTTTGACAAAATGATTATGAAATCCCCATGTCAAAAAACTTGACAAAAATACAATAGGAATGAATGTGCATAGAATCATCGAATAAATGAAAAAAATATGATCTAAAGAATTGAACAAAGATTGTAATTCCTAAAAAATGGCTAACCATGACATCGAATTGAAGGCATTATGAACATCCACTTGTAACACCACCCAATATGGGTGTAAATTTACCATCATTCAAATGCCATGAATGATTGTTTCACATTCACAAAAAGTTGTTGCACCAAATTGATGAAGATTAAAATGCTCCACAATAACATCTTTAAATTGAATAACTAATGTGTGGGTAATTAAACAATAAATCACCTCACTAATCCCAATGGGATATATGCCTCCAAATTGCTTCTCCAATGCTTAGAGTTGAAATGTAAAAAGTAAATGTGCTACTAAAGGTGGAACACAACCTCGAATAATGTGCCCACATACTTTGAAAAAAGGTCGAAATCACTTATATAATCATCTAGGACAAAATAATCTTATAAAAGTTCATACACCATACCTGAAGAAACATCAAAAGAAAGATGTGGTGAACGAACCAGGGCAAAAATAAATGTTTTTTGATCTAAATTAACTTCCATCTCAGAATGAAAATCATCAACAAAAGTAAGGATATCAACCTCAACAAATGGGCGGAAAAGGTAGGATTCCCGTGGTCTCATCAAATGGGGCTATAGGTGTGCTTGGAGTTAATGCACATATTGTTTGAACATAATTCCTTATATGAGCAAGGGCTTATGTGCGATGTAATCTTGTTGATAAAAGTGGAGTAAGATCTAGAATTGACTCCAAACATCTACAAGATTCTGAATCAAATGTTTTAATTGTGTGCTCTTCTTATAATGTCTCTTAGTCGCCCATGTATTGATGCAAGTGAGTGTGAGTTTCTTAGTGGCCTTTCTCACCACTCCATGAAGGAAAAGATAAACACCAAGAAATGAATAATAGAAAAAATGCCAAGTTGTAATATCAAAAGGATTAAATGTTAATTGAAATAGAAGGATATGCAAATCTCGTTGAACATCAACTCAAAAGCATATGGAATATGATGATATCAACAAGGATGAGTTAAACCCAAATGCAACCCATGTCCATGCTAAAGAAAGAAGAAAACATGATAAAGTCAAGGGGTTCCAACATTGCCCTTGAAACATATGCTTATGATCGGTGCATGAAAGCTAATGTTGTGTTAAATGCCCCCCTATTCTGAATAAACAATTAGAAGAGAAACATGGAACTTGTGGTTGTTAAAGAGAGAACGGTACGACAAATATTGGAGAAGCTCTTGGTGGGTGTGGCAGGTAAGGCAAAAAGAAGGTTGATAGACCATGAAAAGATGAGAGGATTGGCCAAAGTAAACTAAAAAGAATGAGAATGATGGGCAAATAGATGGAAGTTGGAGCACAATTGAACATAAGGGTAAAACTAACTACAACTTTCCATCAAGTGCTCATTGGAAAGCTTGGGGTGCCGAACAACACTTTGGGAATGGAAAACCCACAAGATCTGCCATACCTATCGTTAGCCTTGCATATCTCATTTAACACTTGGGCCCTAAACCTCAATCTCAAAAACCCCAACTCCAAATAACCTTTTTAATCCCCCTCAAACCTTATAACTATTGCTCTGAAAAATGAGCAAGTACAAACAAAGTGGAAAAACTAAAAAAGGACATATGAAAGTAGACACATGAAAACCAAAAACTAAAAGTAGACATATGAAAATGGATGAAAATAGCAAATGAACTTAATTGCAAATTTGCCATTGCTCATGTACTTGTGCTACTATTCAAGAACCCTGCTCACCTACCTTGCTTACTCTGCCTTGCCCCTGTCCCGCTTTACCTTGCCCTGCCCTATTTGCTTTGCTTTGCCCTTGCCCCACTTTGTCTTGCCCCAAAAAAACCCAATAATGACCATAGCAATGTCATCATATCCATCATCACCATACTTTCTCTCTCTCCACTTCCTTCTCTCTCTCTCTCTCTCTGCTTATTCTCAAACAAACCACAGAACCCAACCCAGCTCTCTCAAACCCTTAATGCTACCCTGCAAACCAAAATTCTCCTGCAAAAACCGGCTATTTGAGCCGAGCGACTGCTACTGAACTACAGCTCTGCAATCCGAATGGGGCTGTTTCAGAAGGGTAGTTGCGCTTCCTCTACTGCCAGCAGTAAGAGTAACAGTCCTAGCTCCTTACCCCCACTTGAACAACATTGTCATACTCTTCGAAGGTTATACTTCAAAATACAATGCGTGACCAGTGTCTCATGAAAGTCATCGTTCTGGTACCCCCATCCAGATGCCTCAGTCCTGTCAGCGTGTCTGAAGCTCATCAAAGCTCCTTTAGCGTCTATGCAAGACTGCTAAAACACATGTACCGTGGACTTGCGGGACCAGCATACGATGGGGAGGAAGCACAGACGGCAAAACAAAAGTCAAAAAACCGTGGTCTACTCAGCATGAAGAACCCACTACAGGAGTACAGAAGCAAAAAAGTGGGAAGGCCTGGTCACAATTAGCAAGATCTTTTGGACCTCAACTTAATCAGCCTTCGTATAAAATGGGCACTGCCATGTCATTTTGTCGTATGTTTTCAACCCCTCTCTCTCTCTCTCCCATCATGGGTTCCTGAAAGCATGTCCTTATCATGTGCCTGTAAGCTGCCCGACTTGGTGACTTCGATGGTACCGCAAGCCCACAATGCACCTAGCATAATGGTCGACAATGAGCCCATTCCATGACATTTTAATATCTATAATGGTGAATGTTTACACCACGCCATGAAATTAGTATGAGAACTCCATGAGAACAAGAAGGAAACAACTTGGGAATGTCATGTGAACATGATGAGAACATCAGAATAAAATCATGGAAACCTCACTAGAACATGGGAACATCATAGGAATGTGAAAGCTAAATATGAGAACCACCTCTTTTTTAAATACATACTCTTCTACCCTTAAAGATTATGCAATATACTGTTCCACCTCGGAAGACTATGAGTTGTCATTCAAGTGATATGTGCAAGGGATTTCACTAGCAATTTCACTCTGCAGAGCTTCTAATAAGAATACCTATGGCGATGATCGTGATTGTAACACTAAGCATGATCGAGTCTCGACTGGTCCAGTCAGACCGGGTGGGGTTGATGACGGACCCAGCTCCAGGGATTTCTTCTTGACTTCGATCTCCAGAGATAATATATTCATGGCATGAGATGGTGACAAAACTTTAATGCTCAAGTCAATGGCATGGGTCCAGCAACTGTTGGATCAATTTGTTGAATGTCTTCTGCAAAGCTGTGAAGTGCAAGACGAAATTAGCTCCTGAGAGTCTCGTCTAGCCCACGTCTCGACACCGTTGGGAGCTTCTTAATAAAATGCTGGAAATATACCCCCCGGTTATCAGAATGGGTGTGTGCCCCTTTTATTTCCTGGTTTTCACGTCATTCAAAGAACCGGATTTGCCATATGACAGCGATTCTAAAAAATATGAAATTGTCAAAGAACTAGCCGGCGACCTTTCATGAAAACCATTGGTTTCTTTAGGGTTTGAAATAACCAGAAGTAGTGGTTCAGGTGGTTCTTAGGTTCTGAATTTTATTCAAAGAACTGAAAATTTCAAAGAAATGCACAACACCTGTCTCGACCGGTATAAAGGCCAGACGAAGCAGCAGCTAGCTTTCAAGTGCTTCAAACATCACAACAGCTTCTTCTCTCGAGTCCAATATTGCAGAGCCATTCTTTCATGAGCTAGCTAGCAGCTGATGCACAAGTCGGAGTGATAACTGCCCACTACAGCTGCACAACTGAATAATGCTACTGGATAGTACTAGTGGAGCTGTGCAAAAAGCTTCGCTTTCAAGTTCGATTTCTGAACTATGATCACCAAGAGTACTGCAAGAGTTCTTGACTCAGCTCATGCGCGGCAGATCATCATGGGGAAGACGTACTTGATTAAACTGCCAGTGACCTTGTTGCTGCTAGCTGCGTCGTTGGTGGTGCTGGCGCCAGCTTGTCTGATCGAAGCCCGCGGGTTGGTGAACAATTTCTACGCGACTCACGGCTGCCCGATAGCGGAGCGCATCATAAAATCCGCAGTAGCCACTGCAATCGAGCAAAACAGTGCCAATGCCCCTGGCCTCTTGAGAATGTTTTTCAGCGACTGCATTGTTAACGTATGTGAAGAATTTTGAAAACAATTGATATTCAAGTCAGTGCTGTTGCTACTTCCTCTCTATTGCGATATCGTCCTGATCAGGTCGCACTTGATAAGGACATGCTTTAAAATGTAGTTTTTGCTAACTGCTGCTGTTGTAACCTTAATCCAGATTCAGAGAAGTTCTAACATTCGCAAATTTTACTTCTGGTGCCGATAAATTTATGAGGCTGCAGGGTTGCGACGGATCAGTTCTCATTGACTCCCCATCGGAGAAAGATGCTATACCCAACCAGTACCTTCATGGCTTCGACGTTATAGATACGGCGAAGGCCCAAGTAGAGGAAGCTTGCCCCGGCATCGTGTCATGTGCAGACATCCTGGCATTAGCCGCCGAAACAAGCGTGGAGATTGTATGTCCTCTTTCCAATTTTGATAGATTCCATATGGATTCTCAACGGCTATCAAGGATCGATCTATGTGAGAAGCACATATTGAGACTTAGCAGGACCTAGTCCTGATGCATACAGCTCGTGGTTATCAAAATTGTACGGTTTGTAAGGAAACACCTTCATGATGATCCACACTGCAAAACCCATATAAGATTCTGGATAATTCGTTGACTACCAGAAACTGCATACTTGCCATGATCATCTGACCATATGTGTAATTATAGCTGACGAATTTTTCCTGTTGACGTGCTTCTAATACTGCTGCAGACCTCTGGAGGAAAAGTCGCATGGGAGGTGCCGACAGGCCGCAGAGATGGTCTGGTTTCCAGCGCCGAAGCTGCAAACCGAGCCATTCCCCGACCTACTGACACTTTGGCAACACTCAAATCTAAGTTTGCCGCACGTGGTCTTTCGGTACAGCAAATGGTGGCGCTCTCCGGTACTTCAAAAGAACTGATGATTTATACAAAAGAATCATACAACATGCACATAATCCACAGAGCTCGTCATGAATGATCTAGTTCATATTTATTCAACTGCCGGTTAGAACCTAGAGTAGCTTCACCCATAGTCGGCATTTGGCCCTTCAACAACATTTCTCGCATCCAAGTTATCTACTGATCCAAAGCCTCACCTATAAACATGAATGTGTGGAATAGTAAAAGGTCAGAACCTACTAATAACAAATCACCTAGACCAATCAATATATCAATTCAATCAAGCGTAGGTGTTAAACTGTGCTGTTGCTTTTGCCAACCTGAGCATATTGAGCCAAAATGTTGAGTCATAGTCATTTTACTGAGCTTGATGGCAAATTTTTACTGGTCTTAATCGAAAACATGTTGTGCAGTGTGTTGGTGGAGATGCTCTTGGCATCCGTCTTGAAAAAAACTCATGCTAATTATGAAGCTCATAGTTTGATCAAAGCTCTGAATGGAACCATATTGTTACGTGATTCGAAAACCGATTTGCGACAGTGTACTTCTGCTGCAGGTGCGCACACAATTGGAAAAGCACATTGCAGTGCGTTTTGGAACCGTTTGTCTTCCGCATCTGAGCCAACCCTGGATAGAGCATTTGCTCGGTCACTGCTATATCTGTGCCCCCAGGGAAGCAGTACCAACGCTACGGCGGTCCTGGATCTCACCACGCCGACAATATTCGACGCAGCGTACTTCGGGAACTTGCATATGGGTTTGGGGCTTTTGACATCGGATGCGGAGTTGCAGTTCGACTCCGAATCCACTTCAAGACTCGTGCGTGCCAACACCAATTTCGACACTTTCGCCGCCAATTTCAAGAGCTCCATGATTGCCATGGGCAATATCGACGTGGTCACGGGTTCTGCAGGCGAGATTAGATCCAATTGTCGCCGTTTTAACTCTTATTAATCCATAATTAGAAACTTCTCGGCTAAACGGAACTATGATCCTGGGCAAGGTGTAAACACAATGAATAGACCCATAGAATGATTTCTTATTAAACTAGTAAATATATCTAAAAATAGTTTGAATATTATAAAAATGTTTCATGGGTTTCAAAATGAAATTTAAGCAAAATTTGAATTTATTCTCTTGTTTTCTTGAAAATTTGTCTCTTTTTAAACTTGATATTTTTTTGGTCAATTTTTAAAAAACTATATTTTATCATGCTTTATCTTAACAAATATTTAAAACTGAATTTTGGAATCCATTCAAAATTAGATGTTCTTGGAACCCCATTGGAATGAGCCTTGCCATTTGTTTTGATGTATTGTGTTGTTGCAAGCTATCTTAAGACTTTTTTTATAAACTTAAAACAAACATTCAATTGTCAAGTATGTTAGTTTAGGTCTATAGTTAGATTTTAGTTAACTAAGGATAAATTGAGTTAGTTAAGCTAATTAATTAATTTCAAATCAATTTATTTGTGAACGAGATTTGAAATATTTGTTATGAAATATAATCATATCTTGTGTAATCTCGAATTACTTTTAATGATTTGAAAAATTAACTCATTTGCAACAGTGCAAGAATCTAAGCCCAAATTTATATGCGGTGTACCATTCAAAATATTTTTATGTTATATGTTGGAAGTGTGATGACAACACTGATTATAGGTGCCAACATAGAGCACATGCCACAATAATAAACATCAAATCAATAAAGTTATTCATATATTATTTGTAACGAACCCAAAATCTAGGAATTTTGGTTTTGTCTTAGGTTAAAATAGAGGGCAAGAAGGAAGATTGGCAACTAACACATGAAATAACAAAATATGAATTGATCAAACTTCAATGACCACCAAAATTGGTGGTTGGTGGAATTCTATTTTATGTTTTATGTTAAATTTGTGTTTGGATGCAAGTGACAATGTTGGTTTTTTTATTTTTGTGTGTGAGATTTGGATAGACAAGTATTGTATTTTTGTACAATTTAAAAGAGTAGCACAAGTTTTGCACATATAAGAAAAACAATTCTTGGGGTGAACAAATAGAACGAATGATTTATTGTCATTTTTTGCGTATGATTTGGAAAAAAAAATTATTGTCAAATCAAGATGTTGGAAGGTTCCATTCATGTTGGAAGCAGTGTTTTTTTTCTGGCGAACCAGGGCAAAATTTCACCCTCAGCTAGGGAGGTGCAAACCCCACAGCAAGAGTTTATAGCTCCAAATTGCTCTGACACTATTATTGAATGAGGTTTAAGGTGCCAGGTTGCATCTAGTGACAAAGGAATTTTTGTCAGATTTTTATTACATAAGGCAGTTTTTCTGCTAGTTTTTTACTGTTTTGACAGTTTTCTTAATTCTTTTCGCCAATAAGGCTAAACCTTCTGTGGGATCATTGCCACTCATGCTAAATCTCTTGTGGGATGATCGCCACCCAATGTGTCACATCAAAAAAATGAGAAAAAAAAACACAGATAATACGGAGTTGAAATCACAAACAACTTTGTGCTTGTGTGTGTGCATGCACATGTGCACTAATTAGGCAGACAACCAAGAAGTTTTCTCACTTTGGAAAGAGGAGTGGTGAGAGTAGATTTTGTTTCTTTGTGTGTGTGTTTTTTCCCAATTCAAAGTCAGGAATAGTTGCAACAAATTGTGTTGAAATTTGAAAAGAATAACAACTGTATATGAGTTTTTTATTTTTTAATTAGGAGAAAGGAGGTAGGAGAGCACATTTCTTTTGTTTTTAGTGGTCTCATCTTGACATTGATTCCATATTCGGGAGAACTTAAGGATGGTTCAAAACTCAAAATGAAAAGATAAATACAAGCCCAATGCAAATCAACAAGGTGACTTTAATGATAACTTTAATATAAATGTTATTTGCCAGATTTTGAAATCAGTGTAATATGTGTTATTACAACATCCAAGTTCCAACGCCTACTTTGAGAGGAAAAATCATATCCTATTGTAGAAAAACGTAGGATATATTAATTTACTCCTGACCTAATCCTAATGTGACTCAAAGTTGGACTTTGCATCTATAGTTCTTCATTGTTCTGTTTGTGAATCTTCCAACTGACAATACAGTGTCCACTTCCATGACTGAAGATTAGTCACCAGTTATTGTTGAAGTACTGGGCCAATCTGATCTCCCCGGAACCATCTGGACTCTGGCATCGTATGGATTGTGTGACCTAGCACCCACCAGTGCTCCATCCGTTGGAGAACTGTTATGACTCAGTTGCAGATGAACTTGGATGTAAACTACAACTGTGTAACCAAGGTTCCAACTAGCCTTATTATGTGCTAAATACCAAGCCTCTTTGACTCGTGCTCTTCTAGTTAGAAATACAGTGTGTACTGAACGGGATTGGTTTGCTAAGAGCATTTCCAACAGTGCTCAGTATGTGACTCCAGACAGTAAAGTTTATTGCGAAACAGTTAAAAGATGCCAGTTTAGCTCAGGAAATTGGTTTTTTCGCACCAATTTTGTGCAGCTTGCTGACAAAAGGCGCAACACAGTTTTGCACCTCCACACCTCCAAAAAAGAGTGTAATAAATTGGACCTGACTACAGCTCGGTATTTCTCATTGGTTGATCATAATGATTGGTCCAGGTGGTTTGCTATTAGTAGCCCCCCACGTATATGCAGTTCCAGTTACAATTTTATTGGTGGGGTTGCCCAAAAAAAACAGCTCAACTTAGACATTTAATTTTACTATCCAGAGTTACATATTGAGCACCTGTGGAGATGCTCTAAAAGGCAACATCAGAAGTTTGGATGCATGTAGTCATGGACTTTAGCAAGTGTGTTAGAATGCTAGTTTAGATGCATTTACTAGTGGACTCTAGAAATGGTTATCCTCGTGGCCTAGTCTTCCCTTGAGGTTTAAAAGTTGCGTGTAACTCATTTTCAAAAGCACCAAGACTTTACAAGTAAATGATACAGAGTACAACCTGACACACTTTTGGACAGTTAGTCAGGAATTGGGACTACTTCGTCAAATATCTTTTGATGCAATTAGCATGGAAGGTGGCGCCGAGGAATGATGAGAGCTCTAAGGGGTCCAAGCCTTAGATGTGTGGTAAGTAGAAGAGAGGGAGAGGATCTGTTAGCGGAATGTGTTTCTGTGGGGATTTGTTTGCATCTGATTTGTGGTCAGCAGAGTGTTATTTTGTGGAGAATGAGAGGTAGGAGGGGTCTGTGCCTGCGGATCTATTGTGAGGACATGATGGGGCTGTCATTGTGAGAGGATTCGTTGCAAGCTTGGTTTATTATTGGTCCGCATCCGCGACATTAAAGGTTGGTTGCTAGGTTTCTGGCTGCTAGGCTTCAAAATGTGGAGAGTGAGAATAGTGTATAGAGGCAGTGGAGGGATGTGGTTTAGTGGCTCGAGGGATCAAGCGAACATGGAGGGATCTGACCTCGAAGGCATCACCGGAAGTTCCTGTTGCAACCAAGAGGATGTGCATTTTAGATCGAACATGAGACAGTCCTCGATTTGTTAATCTAATTTAAGGCACAGGGATCTGCTCCCTGTGATCCGATGTGTTGATTTTCATTTTGAGCAAATCATTTTTTTCTTGAAGAATCAGGCGTTGTGTGTTGATGAGTTCTGTAGATTGTTAGAGTGGAGTGTGGTGCAGGTCAGAAGATCAGGGAGCTCAGATCCAGTTTGGGTCTGTAAGCTCACCATGTCTGGTGGTTGTCTCTGTGTTTCTGCATAGCTCTCTCTTTTACTCTTTCTCCTCTCTTTTAGGTGACATACCAGCGTGGGTTCACCCTGGCCTGAAAACAAAGGTATATGATTACCCATATTCAATACTAGGAAAAGGAAAGACCCAAGGTTAAAGCTGGGTGAAATACCAGTGTTGAGAGATTCTCTTCTTTTAACAACTGATGAGTAAGGGTCAAGTGTATAGAACCTTGGCTGCCGCATCTAAAAAACCAAAGAACTGGTTCTGAACTGTGTGACTAGCGGTCCTGAAAAAACTATGAAACTCAGTTTGACCCTTGCCTACAGTTCTAAAAGCTTGAACAACCTAGCTTAAACCATCCAGTGCTTGCAAGTTCTTTCATAAAAACCATGAGTTCTTTAAAAAAATTTAAAAACCTGGAATTCAAGGTTCTATTGGTTCTGAATTAATGATTTTCAACCTTTTTTAAAAACCACAGGTTCTTTTTTCTATTTAAAATAATAATAAAACTGGAATTTGTTAACAAAATCACAGAACCGCACAATATTGGTAAATATTTATGTTACAATCTAACTTTTTAGGAAGTCTTTGTCTATAGTTCTTCTCTCATAAAATTCATAAGAATATGCGTATCATGGTGCATAGGACCACCATATCACATGATCATCTTGCGAAATGTTGTTGGATGTTGCAATAAGCTTAATGCATTTTCTATGTGCATTAGATCTCTGGCATGAGTGATTGACTTTTTTCTCATATTTGAATACCACAAGCATAAGCTTAAAAATTTGTAAACATAAGCTACATAATGGTACAACCTATCTACAAGATGCCACAACACCTAACATGCAAATTCAATACAATTGAGCAAAACCATCATATTCCAGGTTGCATTCATATTGCTTATTTAATTGTGGTTGCTATAACCAAAGATTGCAAAAAGGGTTGGGATCGAGTGCACATTTCCCCGTGTCTTCACGAGCCTTTTTGGGTTGTGCATATCACTTCCAAGAGGAGGGGGGAAGGGAATGTGCAAGGTGTCTTAAAGCTTGTACATGGGGTTCTCTACTATGATGTTTGACCAATTGTGATTGAAACTTCTAATTCAAAACAAAGACTCACAACATGTACTACATTTCGATTCTTTTCCTTTGAGGCTTCCATGGAGCTAAAGCAAAGATTTTACTTCCTCACCAATCATACATTATTGTAGAGGCAATGCCTCTTCCACATCAAATTCAATCAAGTGAATGCAATACACCTTTTGTTATGGATATCACAAAATGTCACTTGTAACTTTTCACGATATGTAAAATAAAGTTTCTAACATACTTTTTTGTAAAACATGTTGGCATTTTGGGAAAGGGAACAACTAGTGTTAGGCAGTTCTCAAATGCTGACCTGGTTCTTGACACGATTTTCAGCCTGGTTCTCATTGACCTGGTTCTTGACACAATTTGCAGCTTGGTTCTCACAATGAGAACCAATTGGCACTTTTACATGTGAGAAATGAATTGAAAATTGATCTCAGGTTTTCACATGAATGAAAACCAGTTATGAGAACCAATTCAAATTTATACATTTTATTTTTTTGGAGAACCGGACAAGTTGTCTCATAGAACCCAGATCTGATTCTCGGAATCTTTATATCATTTATGGGTTCCACCTGGTCTTCTTCTCACCTGGGGCTGCTACTATTGGCTCCTCTTGTTCTTCTTCTCACTTGGGGATGCTATTCTTCTCCTGTTGCTCTTTTCTTGTTCTTTTCTTGTTGCTATTACTTTTCTTTTTACTACTATTACTCTTCTACCATTAGTACTCTTCTTTCTTTTATGCTATTATCGTAGTATGGGCGCGACTATGACAGTTCTTAATTGAATAATTAATTTAATTTAAAATTTCTGGTTCAACAGCTATTTTTTAATTCTAATTTTTTTGACATATGTGTAATATATCTAATAAAAAAAATGATCACTTTTAAGATATTCACTGTGTTAGTGGTGAGATGGATGTAAAGTAATTGATTTTTATTAGGCAGGTCCCTGGTTAAAACTGGTTAGCAGCTTTGAATGTGTTTTTGAAATTTTCAACAAAAAAGGCTGAATTTTTTCTACTCGACAAAATTAAAAATTAATTAATTTATGCTAAAACCATTTAAGTACTATGGTACTCTTCTCTTTATTGCTATTATTTTTTCCCCATTTATCTTATTCTTTTCTTGTTGTTACTCTTCTCACATGGTGTTGTTCTTTTTGGGTGATGCAATGATTTAATTATTAAAAATCATTTTAATTAATGAAAATCTTAATAATTAGGTTGTGAAAACCAAATGTGAAAACCGGTTTGTTGTATATATGATAAATCACTTTATCTTATAATCGAATGAATTTGAAAAAAATAAAAAGTTGATAACCTAACTGATTCTCACTAGCCCAAAAACATTATATATTAGAAAACTAAAATCAGCCAATTCTCACAAAAAAGAGAAAATCGCCTGACATTGCTCATGACCTTTTATGAAATATATGAGCTTTCTAAATTTAAGAACTTTTAGATTGATGGTTCTTCAAGTTGTTTTAACAAATGAATTTTCTAAACAATGATAGGTACTCATACACATTTTCATAATAAGATCTATCTATTAAGGTACTTTATTTGTTTTGCATTTTTTTTTTTGTTTTTTTTTTTTTTTTTTTTTTTTTTTTTTTTTTTTTTTTTCTCATTTTTTATTTTTTTTCTCTTTTTTTTTTTTATTTTCAAAAACTTCCTTGTAATGTTTAAAGTTTATTAATGTGTTTCGTTA
>Ga0116227_10007929_pt1 | contig 20376 bp, 24 predicted proteins | sample S1TSphgellanicum_FD_89693 | JGI IMG/M metagenome (GOLD analysis project Ga0116227, IMG submission 89693) | Host-associated microbial communities from peat moss isolated from Minnesota, USA - S1T2_Fb - Sphagnum magellanicum MG | ecosystem: Host-associated > Plants > Peat moss > Unclassified...
GGGTTTTTTATTGCCTGTAGCATCAGATGGTATCAGGAAAAGTCTTGACAGCTAGACCCTATAAGGGTCAGCTTAAGGGTCTACAAGACCCTATAGGGTCTGGAAGCGAGACTTATCCACAATGCGCACTACCAAGCCACTGACTGACGCTGACTGCAAGAACCTCAAACCCAAGCCCGCCGGAAAGGGGCGCATCTATGACGGTGGCGGCTTGTATCTGGAAGCCCTGCCATCAGGCCGCAGGGTCTGGCGCTTTGCTTACCGATTTGGAAGCAAAGAGAACCGCGCCACCTTTGGCGAGTACCCAGCCGTTACCCTTGCCGTTGCCCGCCGCAAGCGTGATGAGTCCAAAGGATTGCTGGCGGATGGGCTAGACATAAACGAAGCCTTTGACCGCAAGAAAGCGATTGAGGCCAATGAAGCCGCCTCCGGCACGTTTGGCGCAGTGGCGGAGCTTTGGTACACCGCTGAAATTGCGTCACTGTCCGACAACCACAAGGCACGCGTCCGGCGCACGCTAGACCGTGACGTACTCCCCTACATCGGGAAACGCTCACTACGAGATATGACGACCCGCGAACTGCTGGGAGTGTTCAACAGGGTCAAGGAACGCGGAGCCGAAGAAATGGCCCGCCGCACACGGACAAACGTCGGCCAGGTGTTCCGGTACGCAATCAGGACGGGCCTGGCAGAGAACGACCCCACCATACCGCTACGCGGCGAAAAGAGAACGACGCCTAAACGTCACTTTGCCGCCTTCACTGAACCCGCAGATGTAGCGCGGCTCATGCAGGCTATCTATGACTACAAAGGCACGCCAGAGGTCAGGGCCGCACTCAAGCTGTCGGCCCTACTCTTTCAGCGCCCCGGCGAGATTCGGCAGATGCAATGGCAGGAAATCGACCTTGATACCGCCCAATGGCGCTACGTGGTCAGCAAGACCAAAACGCCGCACATCGTTCCGCTATCAAGTCAGGCTGTAGAAGTACTGCGCGAATTGCAACTATTGACTGACCACGGCTTGAATCTGCGGTCAGATGCGCCGCGCTATGCATTCCCTTCCCCACGTTCGCGGCTACGCCCAATGAGCGACAACGCCGTAAGGTCGGCGCTACGCAACATGGGCTTTACCAATGACGAAATGACCGCGCACGGCTTCCGAGCGATGGCGCGCAGCCTGTTGGCTGAATTGGGGTGGAAGCCTGACGCCATTGAACGCCAGCTTGCACACAAGGTCAGCGGGCCGCTTGGCGCGGCTTATGACCGTGCCGCCTTCCTGAATGAACGCAAAGCCATGATGCAGGCATGGGCGGATTACCTTGACGTACTCAGGGAGGATCGAAAAGTGATTGTTGGAAATTTTGGGAGAGCCGCATGAGCAGAAGCAAACGCAATACACCGATTGTTCCTGTCACTACTGCAAAGACCGACAAGCCTTATAAAACGACAGAACACCAGCGCGAACGCTCAACGACCAAGCAACTGCTGAAAGGCACAGCAGACGATACCAAGTTGCCAGTAAACAAAGCCTATGGCGACCCTTGGAAGGGCATGAAAGACGGCCACATGTACATTGGCCACCACCAGGCACAGCTTGAGCATGCAAAGCTTATCGCAAAGGGCAACGACGCCAATGATAAGAAGCGCGTGGCTCGGAGCCTCAAGAAGCTGACAGCTAAGTAACCGCGAAGCCCTGTGGCGGATAACAGCAGGGCAATGAGGCGGGCCGGTAGCGTTGGACTAGAACGCCATCGGCCCTAACTCACAACATGGAGTATCACCATGAAGAAAGCTGAGAAGATGGTAATGGCTTACGGCTCTAACGGTCTAGAACCCACGCCCGAAAGTGAAACCGTAAGCATTCCAGTATGTCCAGTGGCAATCGACATGGACAACGGAACGCCGGTAACTCCTGACCTATACCGCTTTTTCAAGCGTGGTAACGAGGGAACGCCGACAAGTCTACGAAACATACAAGGGCCGGGCACGCGCAAACCGAACTATCGGCCATATGTGTACGTTGAGTTTAGTTGCACACGGTTCGTGCGATATACCCTTGATGACATCACTCACTATGGTGATAGCTCCGGCTGTTATGTGCGGCATATGCGAGATGCACTTGATCCGCTTTGGTCAGCATTGAGCGACGGTGAACGCGCCCAAATCATTCAGGCAGTACAGGAGACGTCACATGAGTAGCGCAACATTGAGGGAAGTCATGCAGCACGCCATGGGAAGCATGGAGGAAGAAGATGCAAGGGCGGCAGAAGAAAGGGCGCGACTTCCAGCCAAGCTTGAGGCTGAAAGCGTGTCCAACTGGGTATTAACCCCCAACCTTTCCGCCAATCGCACCGACCCCACGGCATTGCCCCGCTGTGCATGGCTTGGAACTTCCGAAAACGATGATGACCGGCTATATGTCCGCTGGCATCGTGCCGGAGAGTCCATTATTCGGGAACTGCCAATTACCCACCTTGCAAAATGGGAGGAAGAACTGCGCGGCTTTGAGCCATTCGAGGCTTTCCGTATTGGGATGGATTATCAGAGAATGCTTGATCAACGCTGGATGACAAGTGCCGCATAAGGAAACGATCCATGGCCCAACAATCAAACAATAACCAGCAAGCTAAAGCCTCAGTGCTTTCGACGTGGGGCAACGGCATGCTGAATAAGCTGTCAGCCTTGGCGCGTAATTCCCGCAAGCGCCTGGCGAGTAAGAAGCGCCGTCAGTTGGCCTGTAAGGAATTGGAAAACGAGCGCGGCGGCTAACGTTCTAAATTGTCACGGCTAGGCAGGCCAGCCGAACGCGGGAAACCTTCACCCGCTGCCGTGGCAACCTTTTGAGGGGCGCAGGAAGATGCGCATGATTAAGACATATACCGAAGACGCCGAACACTTGGCGGTTATATTTAATCGGCTTCAAAGCGATGCAGCGCGCTTAAATCTCATTGAGCAAATGGCAGAAGTTGCCATACGTGAACTACGCGCCCACGCACCAGAGGCTATGAAGCATCTTGAGCGAATCGGGGCTGAAACCTTCTGCTTTAGCGCCGAGTTTGAATCTCTAAGCCCCGCTACACAGGCAGCGGCCCGGCTACTCCAAAGATGGAGCGTTGCAAAGGCTGATGGCGTTGATCAATCGCTATGGCGGCAAGTACTCGCGTATTACCGTGAGCTAGATCTAGATAACACCCTAACTGGCGAACGCAGACGGAAGCAGGTGGCGGCATACGGACAGAAAGGCCGTGCGGCGGCAACTAAATACTCTTCCGCTGACAAAGAAAAGTGGATTGAAATTGCCAATGAACTAACTGGAACCAAGCGTTATAAGGCAGGCGTAATAGCTAACCGCCTTAACCTCCCTTCATCCGTGTCAGAGACAATACGCAAAGTAATCTAAAAGAATTTGGGTAGTGGGCTTCATGCCTCCCCAGTGTCGGGACTGACTATCTCTTGGCCTCACGGCCGTTCTTGCACTGCATTGCAATATCTTGCAGTGCCGCAGGAACGAATTCAAAGAGAAGACATGACCCAAGAAGACAAGCCTGCCATCCCTAATAGCCTGCTGAACTTTGATTCATTACCTGATGCGGCTTATGTTCGCGCCCCGGTAGTTATGGGCCTGTACGCATGCTCGCCCGCTACGCTCTGGCGCAACGTCCGCAAGGGCATCATCCCCAAACCCAAGAAGCTGTCTGAGCGTGTTACAGCTTGGAATGTCGGCAGTCTGCGCGCCGCGCTGTGCGGCAACGCTGCGTGAACGAGGACATGACAATGACCATCATTGAAATGACCAACGTTTGCTATCCCGACCCATCAACGGTTAAGGGTGAGGTCTTGGCCGACCTGATTAGCGGCAAGCACATCACCGGACTGGATTGCTGGCGCGGTCACGGCAGTAGCCGCCTAGCGTCGCACATCCATGCTCTCTCTAAGCTTGGCTGGCTGATTCATCGTGAAACCGCCAAGGTCACTACCAGCAAGGGCAGGACTGCCGTTATCCGCCAGTATAGCTTGTCTCCCGGACTTATCGCCAACCTTGGCGAACGCGCACAGCAGTTTGTGCGTGACGTGCAGGAGGCGGCCTAATGGCCGCCAAGAAGCGCCGCCGCGCTAAACAGGCAGATGCACACGTCCGGGTCTACGGCTGGGAGCTTTCGCTCCCGGCCTACCGCACGCTTTCAACGGATGCCCGCGCCCTACTGGTTGAGTTTCGCGCCTTGTACGGTGTACGCGAGAACCGCGTGTACATGAGCGTTCGCGAAGCGCAGGCTCGCTTGGGTGAAGTGGGCCAACGCCGCGCACAAGGCGCAATCAAGGAGCTTGTGGAGCGCGGCTGGGTGCGCGTTATCGAAAAGGGCGCGTTCAGCCGCAAGACCAAGAAGGCAACGGTCTACGCCCTGACCAATGAGCCGCTCACCAATAGCGAGGGAGCAACCGCTCCCAAGGATTACACCCACTGGACGCCACGAAAATTCACGGTAGCTGAAATGACTACCAACGGTAGCCCAAACGACTACCGTGAGGTTTCGGAAGGTGGGCAAAAACAGCGAAACAGTAGCCAAAATGACTACTGTAAAAGCGAAAAGGCCCATTTCACGGTAGTCAAAACAGCTACACAGATAGATTACCAAGCGGAGCGTAGCGCCGTGCTGTTGATGCTGTCAGCTTCTAATCTATCAGCCGAGATTCAAACCGCCGCAATTTTCTGCCTGATGCTGGCGCAAGCCTCGTCCGGTATGCGGATGGCGGCATGATTTGCGCGTGCGGTGGCCGTACCTTGCGGCGACGGCTGAAAGAGCATGGAGCCGCACTCGACTTTGAGCAGTGCGGCTCCTGTGGCCGATGCTGCGATTATTCACTAAAAGTTGGCAGCAACCAGGTCGCCAGCGGGCAAGCGGCACGCCGTGCGTTCAGGGACACGGCGCTTATAGAAAGGATTGCCTGTCGCGCAATCAGACAGAGCGCGAGGCCACCAAATTAGTGCGGTCGCGTCTCAGTTTTTTTCAGGAGGCGCACACTCTGCACTAAAGCCCGCCGCACCTTGGGTGTTATGGTTTGTTAAGGTTCTGCTAACCATCTTGGTTACCTGATGGTTTCCTGAGCATTTCTGAGCATAAGTGCCAGCATCTAAAGTAGTGACGAGTAGATGCGGTGGCGCAATCGTCTGCCGAGGTTCTGCCGAGGTGGCTTGCCGCTGTCAACGTTTACCCGCAAGGCGTCAGTAGCGCAGACTATTTGCAGGCATCTCCGCGTGAAAGCACAGCGCCGACATAGCATGAGAAATCTGCCGCTGATGGCTCACCTGGCAATGTATTTCCATCGATAGGGGAATAGTTAATACGAGAAGCTTGTTGGGCAAAAACCACGTTCGTTATTTCAGCTTCTTTAACTTCTGCAACACCACCGACCACACCTCCTTGGTAACTGTCTATACACCCGTAATAGCGACCGCAGTCGGGAACAATCCATTGAACAACCGTGTGAATCAAATACTTTCCTGGCGCCAATCCACTGAACGTGAATCTACCATCAGCGTCAGCAATAGTTGTCCGCCGGGCCGAACTAAACGTCTCGTCTGCCGGAGTTTGCGGATTAAGTACATAGTAGGCGTTGCCGGTATTCCACCACATCGCGCTTAGGCTAGTTAGTGGATCAAGGGTCACTTCCCGACCGGCTGCCTTCTTAGAATCTCCACCCCTAGTCAGCAAGAAAGCTTGACCCACAATCGATCCAGTGCCAGCAACCTTGAATGGCGCGTATTCTGATGGCACAGCAACCGGATAATTTATTTGGATCTGACGAATTGGCCGGTGCTTGCACCCGTCAAGAGCTAAACATACGGCCAATAATGAGAGGGCAACTGCAACTCGTGAACTAATCATTTTATTCTTCCCAAATTTTTAATTTGTTTTTATTCGGGGCACATACTACAACTTGTAGTCACTCCAGCGCGCCAGTTGCGGGCGTCACACCTTGTCACATTTCGTCACGCTGCAAGCAAACGTTTCGCAACGCCAGACAACGCTCCCCGTGCTGCACAAAACTGCATATTGCGCGCCAATTAGCTTTACTGGCCCTTACCAATTTAGCAATGCTCTAGACAATCATAAAATGCTCATAGCGCAGGCGATTGCCCATTACTACACCCCTCTTCTTGAGCGAAAGCTGTAAAGGCACAATTCGGACTTGAAACATTTTTAGCCACGCAAAACGCAACGTTTCACAGCGCCAGACAACACCCTAGGAGCTATTCTTTAGGGTCTGCATAAGGGTCTGAAGAAAATTCAAACTCTAAAAAATACAATACAATCAGCGCAAAATAGGGGGTAGTTATATTGCCCCCGGCCCACCAAACAAAATGACCACCGCAAGGTGGTCTTTTTGTTGGTGATGATTGATGTGATTGAACTCCCGCAGGGGTTCACCCGCTTGCAGGAGCAAGCCGGCACCTCAGCGCATAGCGCGGATGCCCCGAACGGAGCGAGTGGGTGAAGCACATGGATGTGCTGAATCATTCTCCCCGGCTCCACCAGATAAAAATGCCCCCGCAAGGTGGCTTTTTCATGGGTGATGATGAATGCCATTGAACCCCGCAGGGTTGATTCTGTCTGACGCAATGAGATGCCTTATCTACAGTGCGCTCATCTAGCTGTCATGGTCACGCCTTATCCTTTTCACATACAGCATCGACAGGACGTGATGCATCGCCAATCTTTTGCAGAGGCCTCGCATGCACCCTCTTCTCGTTCCACTTTCGCGTGGCAGTAGCCGCCGCGCATTTCTGCAGCAGCTTTTCTTCAGCGCCGGCGCACTGACCGTTGGCGGCGGATTACTGAGCGGCTGCGGGCGCAGCGACGATCCCTCCGGCGTCACCGGACTGGGGCGCTTTGGCAACATCAGCCCCTTGGGCGAACCCAATGAACTGGGCATTCGTGTGCCAGACGGTTTCTCGACCCGTATTGTCGCCATCAGCAACCAGCAGCCGGTCGCCAGCAGCAGCTACCGCTGGCACATTTTTCCGGACGGCGGTGGCGTCATGCCGAAGCCAGACGGCGGCTGGTATTACATCTCCAACAGCGAAGTCCCCGGAGCGGGCTCGCTGGGTTTTCAGTTTCCGGAACTGGCGCCCCTGTCGAACGTCATCGAAGCCTTCACGCCCGGACTCGGCGGCGTGGGCGTCCTTGAATTTGCGCCAGACGGCACGGTCATCAACGCTTATCGCATTCTCGGCAATACCACCTTCAACTGCGCAGGCTGCGTCACACCCTGGAACACCTGGCTGTCCTGCGAAGAGTGGCCCAACGGCCAGGTGTGGGAATGCGATCCCACTGGCCGTAAAAGCGCTGTAGCCCGGCCTACGCTGGGATTCTTCTCGCACGAAGCGACGGCGGTGGACGTTGAGCGCCGCATGATCTACATGACCGAAGACATGCCGGATGGCCGTTTCTATCGCTGGATCGCCGACGAGTCCGACTGGCCGGCAGGCGCTCCACGTCCGGCATTGCAGTCCGGTCGTCTTCAGGTCATGCAGGTGCTTGGAGATGGAACCGAAGGCGCGGGTCAGCGGCCGCAACCGGTGCAATGGCTTGATGTCCTGAAGCCCGATCAGCCACAAGACCAGAACCGTCGACCTGACAGCACTGCCTTCAAGGGTGGCGAGGGGCTGTGGAATCACCACGGCTACGTCTATTTTTCGACCAAGGGCGACGATCGCATCTGGGTCTACGACGCACAACGACAGACACTGGAAATCATCTACGACGTCGCCACCTCCAACAATCCGATTCTTTCCGGCGTCGACAACATCACAGTCTCACCCAAGGGCGATGTGCTGGTCGCGGAGGACGGTGGCGACATGCAGGTGGTGGTGATCCTGCCGGATCGCACGCTCAAACCCCTGCTGCAGGTTGTTGGCCAGGATGGTTCGGAAATCGCCGGCATCGCGTTCTCGCCGGATGGCAAGCGCATGTATTTCACCAGTGACCGCGGCGGGCCACTGCCCGGCGGCGGCTATGGCGCCGGTTTCGGCATCACCTACGAACTGATATTGCCCAACGCGATTTGAAAAGCCCCATATCCACCAATGAAAAAGCCACCCCTTGGGTGGCTTTTTAGGCAACAAACAGCTGATCAGCGCTGAGACCGTTGGCCCTAGGCTGCCTTGGAGACACTGTATGCGCCAGCTGCATTGGCAGGTTCCGCTGCACGCCCATCCACCTGGTGCGCAGTGTCGTCGACCGGCGAGATGCCAACCTTGCGGTTCACCAGGGCCAGACGGGGAGTCCTTGCTTCCAGGGCGGTGAGCAGAGCAGTTCCTCCGAAGACAGCGACGGCAAGGGACAGAACGAAAAGCTCGATGATGACTGAAAGAGTATCCATGGCAGACCTCACATTTGTGATGACGTGAGCCATTTGACCGCAGAATGCTGCAATGCAAAATTGATTTTTATTGCTTCAATCGTTGAGAAAATATAAGGCATGCGCGCTGCGGGTCGCTGCGCATCTCAACAATGCCGCTAATGCAGGCCTTCCTGGACATTCTTGCTCAGGAAGCGACCAATGATCTTGACGTAGACCAGCGCCTGCAGCAGCGCAACTGTGCTGCCCGCCAATACTTCCGCAACCCGCAGCATGGCGTAGTCCAGTTCCTCATGGAATTCGCTGCCATTGGCGGCTGCAGACATCAACACCACGACGGTGGTGGGCGCCAGGCGCCAGTTGGCCGGATAGTTGTGCACCATGAAAGCCGCCAGCACCGCCATGGTGACAGCGACCAGCAAGGCCTCCAGCCCCGAACCGATCAACACCAGCACCACCACGGCGATCACCGTGCCGGTGAACGTGTTGATCATGCGTGCCTTGAAATTGAGGCGCGCCTGCGTCACGTCGGGTTCGGTGACCGTGATGAGGGAAATCAGCGCCCAGTACGGCTGTTCAATGCCGGCGTAGCGCAGGCTGAACCAGAGAATCACCGAGCCCGTCAGAATCTTGACCGTGTAGATCAATGCGTTTTTGTTCGGGCTCAACAACAGCAATTGCATGTATCAGATATCCAGTGAGAAGCGATGCGGCCTAGCGCTTGGGAGGCTTGCCGCGCCCGAACAAGGCATTGAGCCCGGTTTCGACGATGCCGGCACCAAGATCCTTGCCGACACTCATCACCTTGGCCGTCTCTTCAACCAGGCCTGCGGTATGTGATTGCGACAGGGCATCGGTAAACCCGAGCTTCACCTGTTCGCGAAAATCCGGCAGTAGCTCCATGCCCGCATCGCGCACACCTGCTTTGACGCGCGCTTCAAATTCGTCCTGGATCTGCTGCAGTTGCCGATCCAGTCGCGGTTCCAGATAGCGGCGATAGATCAGATAGCCCAGCAATAGCGTAATGGCACTGCTCATCAGAGCGGTCAGCAAGACCAGCATGACATCGTGCACCATGTAATTCTCCTACTCAGTGACAGCCTGTTTCGCGGCATATTCTGCGCGTTAGTGACGGCAAGGGCCATGTCCTGGCGCCATCGTGGCAGGACTTGCGCAATTCACTCAGAATGCGGGCCATACAGAGCGCCCGGGCTACAGGCTCAGGGACGCCAATTATCTGCGAGGAGAGCTTGTGCTGACAGCCGGGAAAATTCTTGAAGGCGTGATTCCACTGGTCTATGCCAAGCGTTGGCTGACGTTTGGCGTGCTGATGCTGGCCACCGTGGCACTGTTCATTGCCGCGCTGGGCCTCAAGCCCGATGCGGGCTATGAAAAGCAGATTCCGCTGGATCATCCCTTCATGCAGGTCTTCAAGAAGTACGAGAAGGCCTTTGGCGGCGCCAACCTGATCTCAATTGCGCTGATCCAGAAAAGCACCAGCAGCAATCCCGACATCTACAACGAGCACTTTCTCGACAAACTCAAGAAAGCCACCGACGAAGTGTTCTTCCTCCCCGGCGTTGACCGCTCACGCGTGCAATCCCTGTTCACGCCCGGCGTACGCTACGTCGAGATCGTGGAAGATGGTTTTGCCGGTGGCGATGTCATTCCACGCAATTACACGCCAGGACCGGAGATGTTCAGCCTGATCCGCGCCAACGTCGGCAAGGCGGGCATCATCGGGCGGCTGGTTTCTGGCGATCAGCGCGGCGCATTGATCACGGCAGAACTCCTCGAGCACGATCCCAGTACGGGTGAGCGCCTGGATTACCGCAAGGTCGCCAACCAGATGGAGGCGATCCGCAAGCAGTTCCAGGACAAGGATATCGACGTCCGCATCATCGGCTTTGCCAAGGTCGTTGGCGATGTGACGGATGCCAGTGTGCAGGTGGTGGGTTTTTTCGTCATCGCCCTGCTGCTGACGCTGGGCCTGTTGTGGCTGTTCTGCGGTTCGTTGCGCCTGTCGCTGCTGCCGCTTTCCGCCGCCATTACCGCAGTGATCTGGGAACTGGGCCTGCTGCGCCTCGCCGGCTTTGGCCTTGATCCTTTCGCGATCCTCGTGCCCTTCCTGATTCTTTCCATTGGCGTCTCGCACGGCGTGCAGTACATCAATGGCTGGGGCAATGAAGTCGCCGTCAACGAGCGCACGCCTTATGAAGCGTCGCTGGAAACCTTCCGCCGCCTGTTCATCCCCGGCAGTGTCGCCATCATCACCAACATCATCGGCTTTGCGACGCTGACCTTCATCAAGATCGAGATCGTGCAGGAAATGGCGATCAACGCCGCACTGGGCATGACCGCCGTGATCATCACCAACAAGGTGATGCTGCCGATCGTGCTGACCTGGGTGAAGCTGGAAGACGCTGCCAAATTCCGCGAGCGCCAGAAGCTACGCCAGGATCTGGGCGACAGGCTGTGGCGACACGTTGCCAATTTTTCCACCGCACGCCTCGCGCTACCGACCCTTGCCGTCGCCCTGCTCGCGCTGGCCTGGGCGATCTGGATGTATCCCAAACTGATCATCGGCGATCAACAGGTGGGCGTGCCGGAACTCCGCCCTGACAGCCGCTACAACCAGGACTCGCGCGCCATCGCCAACAACTTTGTCATTGGCGTTGACCTGCTCAAGGTCATTGCCGAGACCAAGGAATATGGCTGCGTCAATCACGACACCATGGAAGTGATGGACCGCTTTGCCTGGCGGATGCAAAACACCGAAGGCGTGCAGTCGGTGATTTCATTGCCACAGATTGCCAAGTCGCTCAATGTCGCCGTACACGAAGGCTCGCCAGCCTGGTACGTCCTGCCGCGCAACCAGGGTGGACTCGCGCACATTATCGGGCCGGTGCCCTCTTCCGCCGGCCTGCAGAATCCCAACTGCTCGGCAATGCCGATCCTGATCTTTACGCAGGACCATCGCGCAGAAACCATCAGTCGCATCATCAACGCGGCTGAGCGATTCAACGTCGACAACAAAGACTCCGGCGTGAACTTCGCGCTGGCCTCCGGCAATGTCGGCGTAATGGCCGCGACCAACGCGGAGATCAAGGCGCGCGAAATCGTCGTGATCGTCTGGGTGCATCTCACCCTGCTGCTGTTTGTCTGGATCTCATTCCGCTCGCTCGCCGCCGTGGTCTGCATCATTGCGCCACTGGTGCTGTGCTCGCTGCTCACCTATGGCGGGATGGCCACCATTGGCGTCGGCATGAAAGCAGCCACCTTGCCTGTCGCCGCGTTTGGCGTCGGTATCGGCGTTGATGACGGCATTTACCTGTGGAGCGTGCTGGTGATCTACCTGCGCCAGGGCATGCCGCTGCGCGATGCCTACTTCCATGCCCTGCGCCATACCGGCAAGGCGGTGGTGTTTACGTCTCTGTCCCTGATCGTTGCCGTCTTCACCTGGCTGTTCTCGCAACTGCAGTTCCAGGCCGACATGGGCCTGTTGCTGTTATTCATGTTTACCACCAACCTGTTCGGCGCCGTGCTGTTGCTGCCGGCACTGGCGTGGGTGATGGTGCGGCCCGGCAAAGATGCCGGGGAGAACCTTGTGGCAACGTCCAAGTCTTAAATGTGTGCCTTCGAGTGTTATAAAATGATTACTAATATTAAATTAAGCAAGCTTATAGCAACAACGATCTTGCTGGTTCCAGGTTTGGCACTCGCCAAGGTCTCGGCCGATGAAGCCGCCAAGCTCGGCAAGGAACTCACGCCGATTGGCGCCGAAGCAGGCGCCAATAAAGCCGGCACCATTCCCAAATGGGAAGGCGGCCTGCCGCAGCAGGAGATGCCGCGCGGCTCCAATCCGTTTGCCGCCGACAAGCCGCTCTACACCATCACCGCCGCCACCGTGGACAAGTACAAGGACATCCTGACGGAAGGCTACAAGAACCTGTTCAAGACCTATCCCGATTACAAGATGAATGTGTATCCGACGCGCCGCAGTGCGTCGTATCCGCAGTGGTTCTACGACGCCAGCAAGAAGAATGCGACGGCCGTTGAGCTCAACGACAACGGCTATGGTTTCTGCTGCACCACCAGCGGCTATCCCTTCCCGATTCCGAAGAACGGCACGGAAGTGATGTGGAACCACATCATGCGTTACAACACCAAGGGTTTCCGCGGTTATCTGGACTCGGCGGCAACCCAGGCCGACGGCTCCTACGTGATCCAGCGCGATTACCTGGAACTGTCCTACGTCTACAACAACCCGCGGACAACGCTGGACAACATGAAGGGCATGAACGTCTACGCCCTCACCAAAACCATCGCGCCACCCAACCTGGCGGGCGAGGCGCATCTGCTGCACGTGCCGATCGACCGCATCAAGGATCAGACCGGCGTGTGGTTCTTCAGCCCGGCGGTGGGCCGCGTGCGCCGCATCGGCGAGGTGGGCTACGACAACCCGCTGTTCGATGGCCTGATGACGCATGACCAGATCGACATGTTCAATGGCCCACTGGACCGCTACACCATCAAGCTGCTCGGCAAGAAAGAGATGCTGGTGCCGTACAACAGCTACATCCTCTACAGCGACAAGCTCAAGTACAAGGATATCCTCAAGCCCGGCCACATCAACCAGGATCTCGCGCGCTATGAACTGCACCGCGTCTGGATCATCGAAGCCGAAGTGAAGCAAGGCTTTAACCACCGCTATAAAAAGCGCACGTTCTATATTGATGAGGACAGCTGGATCGTCCTGCTGCAGGACATGTACGACGAGCGCAACCAGTTCTGGCGCACCGCGGAATCGCACGCCATCGCCTTTGCCAATGTCCCCGTCGTGGTCAATGGCGTGCAGGTGCATTACGACCTGCAATCGCGTCGCTACGTCATGATCAACATGACCAATGAAGAGAAAAAGCTGATCGATTACGACTGGGAAGCAAAACCCGACTATTTCACCCCGGCATCACTGAAAAAGTTTGCCGAAACCGGACAAAAATAAGTCGCTGCACCTGCCGCTCCGGGCAAGCTTGGTTCCCCTACGCTGCCGGCCACTTTGGCCGGCGGTCTATTTACATAAATACATTCAGTCGGAATTCAGCTTTGGCGCGTAACCTGCATCCATCCCCCAAAAAGCGGGGTTTAAAAGCAAGGAGCAGGAACATGAACAAGCTGACTTTGACCACGACCCTGGTGACCGGCCTGATCGCCGTCACCGCTGCCACTCCGGCACTGGCAGGTCGTTGGGATAACGACGGCGTCGTCTACGCCCAGGTGGTCAGCAGCCGTCCTCTCTATAGCCAGGTTCAGGTTGCCGAACCGCAACAGGTTTGCCGCAACGAACAGGTGGTTTACAACGAACCGGTTTATCGCCAGGGCAACAACCCGGCCGGCACGATCCTGGGCGGCATCATCGGCGGCGTGATCGGTCACCAGTTTGGTGGCGGCCGCGGCAACTCGGTGGCAACCGCGGTCGGCGCCGTCGTTGGCGCTGGCGTCGGCAACCAGGCCGGCAGCTATCAGGGCACCACCCAGCGCGTGTCGTACCAGCAACGTTGCGATGTGGTGAACAACTACCACACCGAACAGCGCATCGACGGCTATGACGTGACCTACAACTATGGCGGTCGCCTTTACAACACCCGCGTTCCATATGATCCGGGCAACCGCATCGCGGTTAACGTTAGCGTCCAACCAGTGCGTTATTGATTCACTCGCACTAAACTAGATCCATGCGCACACGGCGTTACATCTTGGCGGCTATATTGGGCGGACTGCTGATGCAGTCCGCCTTTGCTGCGCCCGGGCATGGTGACGATCGTGAACGCCACATTGAAGCCGAACGCCAGGAACACGCACCCCGCCCTGGCGGCGGACGCATGACCCCCGGCGAAGCAGCCGAGCGGGCACAGAGAAATAACGGCGGCGGCCGCGTCCTCGCTGTCGACCCCACCGGCAATGGTTATCGCGTCAAGCTGCTGCAGCGTGGCGACGTCAATATCGTTTTTGTTCCCGCGGAATAAGAGGGCCTGACATGCGTGCACTGGTCATAGAAGACGATGCGGCGCTGCGCGCGCAGGTCACCAAAATCCTCACCGACGAAGGCTTTGCCGTAGACGTTGCGGCAGACGGCGAGCAAGGCCTGTACATGGCCGAGGAGTATCCGATCGACATCGCCATCGTCGATCTCGGCCTGCCCAAAACCTCCGGCATCGAAATCATCCGCAAGGCCCGCAAAAGCGGCCGCAGCTTTCCGGTCTTGATCCTGACGGCCCGTGATGGCTGGCAGAGCAAGGTCGAAGGACTGGAAGCGGGCGCTGACGACTACCTGGTCAAACCCTTTCACAAGGAAGAACTGCTGGCCCGCACCCGCGCCCTGCTGCGCCGCTCCGGTGGATGGTCGCAGGCCACGCTGGAGTCCGGCCCGATCTCGCTCGACACCACCGCCAAGAGCGTGTCGGTCTCTGGCAAGAACGTGGAGCTCACCAGCTTTGAGTACCGCGTGTTGGAATACCTGCTCACGCATGCAGGCAAGGTGATTTCCAAAACCGAACTCACCGAGCATCTGTATACCGAAGACGAAGAGCGTGACAGCAATGTCATCGAGGTTTTCATCAAGCGCCTGCGTTCCAAACTGGACCCCGAAGCGACGCTCAACCCGATCACCACGCTGCGTGGCCAGGGCTACCGCTGGGATTTGCCACGTCAATAAGGCTCGCGACTCCGGCGCGGCCGAATCTCTACACATCACTACACTAGGCGCATGACCTCTCTCCGCGCACGCCAGTTGTTCGCCGCATCCCTGGTGCTCACCGCGTTCATCGCGCTGTGCGGCGCCGGCCTGGAGCAGGCGTTCAACAGCAGCGCGCTGCAGGCTGAGGAAGACAAGCTGCAGGGCCTCGCCTATGCCCTGCTTGGCGCCGCGGAAGCCAATACCAATGGCGACCTTGCGATCCAGAACACCCGCCTCCCCGACCCTCGCCTGGCCAATCCGCAATCGGGCCTGCAAGCCGCCATCGTCAACGAGCGCGGCGGATTGATCTGGGGCTCACCCAGCCTGGCGGACGACTGGCCACTGACGCTCGCACCACAGGAAGTCGGCACCTGGAAATTCCAGGAACAGGGCAACTGGTTCTCGCTGACCTTTGGCTTGCGCTGGCTGGATCGCGCTGATGCGCCGCGTCGCTACACGCTGCTGATCATTGAAGACAATGCCTCGTTCAGGGCGCAACTTCGGACCTACCGCCGCACCCTGTGGGGCTGGCTGGGTGGCGCGGCGCTGGCCTTGCTCGCCGTGCAATTGCTGGTCTTGCGCTGGAGCCTGACGCCGCTGCGCAAGTTGGCCAAGGAGCTGCACAGCATCGAAGCGGACCAGCAGAACAGCATCGAGGCGACCTATCCCAGTGAACTGACGCCTTTAACCGATGCGCTCAACAGCATGATCCAGGCCGAGCGCAACCAGCAGACCCGCTATCGCAATGCGCTGGGTGACCTGGCCCACAGCCTGAAGACTCCGCTGGCCGTCTTGCATGGCGTTACCGACGAAGATGTAAAAGACAGCACGCTCAAGCAGAAAATTCGCGAGCCACTGTCACGCATCCAGGACATCACCGACTATCAGTTGCGCAAGGCCGCGACCGCTGGCCGCCGCACCTTGTCCGGCCCGGTGGCCATACGCCCGCTCGCCGACAAAATCTCCGGCGCGCTGCAAAAGGTCTACGCCGATAAAGGCGTGCAGTTCAGCATCGATATTTTGCCAAGCCTGCGCATCCGTGCGGATGAGGGTGATCTTTACGAACTACTGGGCAATCTGCTTGATAACGCCGCCAAGTGGTGCAGGAAGCAGGTCGCCATTGGCGTGAATCTGTCCGATCGGATTGTCGAACTGACGATTGACGATGATGGTCCGGGATTTCCCGAGAACGCCGGGAACCTGCTGCAACGCGGCGTGCGCGCCGACAGCCAAGTGCCCGGCCAGGGCATTGGCCTGGCTGCGGTCAATGATCTGATTGGCGTCTACGACGGCAAGATCGAACTGCAGCGCAGCCCCCTTGGCGGTGGCCGCGTGCTGATCCGCATCAAGGCTTAAGAACCTGCTCTAAGGCAGGCGGATAAAATGTTCGCGGTAGTAGCGCAACTCTGCAATGGAGTCACGCACATCGTCCAGCGCCAGATGAGTAGAGTGCTTGCTGAAGCCCTTCGCCACTTCCGGCGCCCAGCGGCCGCAAAGTTCTTTCAGGGTGCTGACGTCCAGATTGCGATAGTGGAAGAATTTTTCCAGCTTGGGCATCCAGCGCGCGAGGAAGCGGCGATCCTGGCAAATGGAGTTGCCACACATCGGTGACTTGCCCGCTGGCACCCACTCCTTCAGAAATGCCAGCATCTGCGCCTCGGCCTGCGCATCATCAATCACGCTGTCACGCACGCGCTGCGTGAGGCCCGAGCGGCCATGCTGGTTGGTGTTCCAGCTATCCATCGCCGCCAGATCCTGCACCGACTGGTGCACGGCGATCACCGGCCCTTCGGCCAGGACATTGAGATGCTGATCGGTCACGATCGTCGCCATTTCAATAATGCGATGGACTTCCGGCACGAGGCCGGTCATTTCGAGGTCGATCCAGATCAGGTTGCTTGCGTTGGCGGTCATGTCATGAACAGTTGGTTGAATGCTGCTATCGTGAGGGAATCAAGCGCCTCACGCAAAGGCGATCCATATTTTACAGGACGAAACTCATGACTGAACTCGCCCAGCGCCGTTGCGTTCCCTGCGAGGGCGGCGTCAAGCCCCATGACCTGGCCACCGCGACTGCGTTGATGCCCAAGCTGCGCAGCGAATGGCAGCTGGTCAACGATGGCAAAGCGATCCAGGCCACGTTCAGCTTCCGCAACTATTACCACACCACCGCTTTCGTGAACGCAGCGGTCTATGTCGCGCATCGCGAAGATCATCACCCCGACATCAGCTTCGGCTACAAGACCTGCACCATCACCTGGTGGACGCACTCGATCAACGGCTTGTCCGACAACGACTTTATCTGCGCAGCAAAAGTTGACGCGCTGCTTTAGCCGGCCACTCTTTTCCTCAGCGCCGATGGCGTGTCCTTGAACCAGCGACGGCAGGCGCGGGTGAATACCGACTGCTCGGCGTAGCCCAGCAAACCTGCAAGCTGACTCAAGGGAATACGTGTTTCCCTCAGGTAGCGCATCGCCATTTCCTTCTGGATGGTCTCGCGCAGGTTCTCGAAGCTGGTGTTCTCTGCGGTGAGGTGCCGCTGCAAGGTTCGCGGATGCATGCCGAGCATGCTCGCCACTTCCGACTTGCCGCCCTGTGGCGTTCCCAGCGTGCGTTGCAGCGCATGACGCACACGCATGCCGACGGTCTGTCCAGGGTTGCCAAAGTTCAAGGCGAGGTAATCCACCGCGATTTTGCGCAGCGCGTGATTGACGCCCTGGAGGTTTTGTTCATACGTGCTGCGCGCAATGTGCAGGCCACCATGACGCTGCTCGAAATGCACAGGCGCGCCAAAAAAACGGCGATAAACGCTAGCTGGCGCTAGCGGCGTATGTGGCAGCGCTACGGCGAGCAGGCCGCTGTGATTGCCTGCCAGCAGTTCCACCATTCGATGAATGTCAGCAAGGCAGACGTCCATGGTTTGCCTGAGCGAGGTCTGCGTGGGCACCTGCAATTCAAAACGCAGTTCCACCGCGTCACGCACCAGCGCGCTGCGCGGATGCACGGTCAGCGACATGCCCGGGCTGTGCACAAACAGGTAACGTGAAATGGTTTCAACCGCGCTCGCCACCGTCGGCGCGTTCTGCATGGCGATGGCGACAGGGCCCAGTACCGAGATGTCCTGCCCTTCGGCGAGCCTCAAACCAAAGCCCGGACATTGCGTGGCACTGGCACTGGCTTCAAACAAATGGACGACCGACCGCAGTGGCAGCAACGCATCGTCGTCCTGCAAAGCTTCCGGCGATATGCGATAACGACGCAGCATCGGGATGGGGTCGGCGCCGAGCTTGCGCATCAGCGCCTCGTAACCCCGCAAACCGCTGGCTCGAACCATGGCCGTCATGTCTCATAAAATCAATTCTTTGTCTCATAATGTCAAGTTTTGATTTGAGCGGACGGGCAAAGTGAGCCTTGATGCATAAGTCCGGACATCACGGACACGATCTGGATAACGAGGAGATTGCTGTGACCCAAACGTATGACGTTTTGATCATTGGTGCCGGGCTGTCCGGCGTTGGTACGGCCTGCCATCTGGCGCGCGAGTGCCCGAACAAGACCGTCGGCATTCTCGAACGCCGCGAGCGCATTGGCGGCACCTGGGACCTGTTCCAGTATCCCGGTATCCGCTCGGATACGGACATGATCAGCTTCTGCTTCAAGTTCCGCCTGTGGGACAAGCTGAAGGTGATGGCCGATGGCAAATCGCTGTGGCAGTACATCAACGATACGGCCCGCGAATACGGCATCGATAAAAAGGTGCAGTTTGGCCTCAAGACCACGGCGATGGACTGGTCGAGCAGCGAACAGCTGTGGACGGTCAGCGCCACGCATGAAGCCACCGGCGAGGTGAAAACCTACAAGGCCAAGTTCCTGGTCGGTGCCACCGGCTATTACAACTATGACCAGGGCTTCCTGCCGGACTTCCCTGGCATGGACAGCTACAAGGGCCAGCGCATCCATCCGCAGTTCTGGCCAAAGGATCTGAACTACACCGGCAAGCGCGTCGTCGTCATCGGCAGCGGCGCCACCGCCGTCACCGTGGTTCCTGCCATGGCCGAGAAAGCCAAGCACGTCACCATGCTGCAGCGTTCGCCCAGCTATGTGTTCTCGCTGCCGGATTTCGATGCCGTTTCCAACATCCTGATGAAGTTCCTGCCAAAGAGCTGGGTGTTCGGCATGGCGCGCAAGCGCAACATCCTCGTGCAGCGCTGCATGTACCTGGCCTCCAAGCGCTGGCCGGAAAAGGCGCGCGCGTTCCTGCTCAACAGCGTCAAGAAACAGCTCGGCCCCAATGCCGACATGACGCACTGGACGCCGCGCTACATGCCCTGGGACGAACGTCTCTGCGCTGTACCGGATGGCGATCTGTTTACGGCGATTCGCGAAGGCCGCGCCTCGGTCGTCACCGACCAGATCGAAACCTTCAACGAAACCGGCCTCAAGTTGAAGTCGGGCAAGCAACTGGATGCTGACATCATCATCACCGCCACTGGCCTGCAGATCCAGCTCCTGGGCGGCGCGCAGTTGAGCATCGACAAGCAGCCTCGCCCCCTGAGCACCGGCATGACTTACAAGGGCACGCTGATGCAGGACATCCCCAACATGGCCTGGATCATTGGCTACACCAATGCCTCGTGGACGCTGAAAGCCGATATCGCCGCTACCTACATCTGCCGCCTGCTCAAGGAAATGGATGCCAAGGGCGTAGCCGTCGCCATCCCGCGTGCACCGGATGGCCAGATGGAAGACGACACCATCCTCGGCTCGCTCGGCTCCGGCTACGTTCAGCGTGGCAAGGCCATGCTGCCCCGCCAGGGTCGCGAGCTGCCCTGGCGCGTACTGCATCACTACGGTAAAGACACCGAGATGTTGCTGAACCAACCCGTCAACGACGGCGCGCTGGAATACCTGCCCGCAAACTCGAAAGCCAAAGCTCCCACTGCACTCGCGGCCTAAGCCGGTCAACACGAATAACCCGTCGACGATTTCGTTACCCAGCGGAATCGTCGAACGGGTTTTTATGTACAGGATGTACGGTATGTAGGCGGGCGCATAGATGCCCGAGAGCCCGCCATTAATTGAGGAAACAATATGTCTCTCAAGAATCACATCGATGGTCTGCTGAAAAAAGCCACGGATGACGGTGATGTTCCAGGCGTTGTCGCGATGGTGACCGACGCCAAGGGCACGATCTACGAAGGTGCTTTCGGCAAACGCTCACTCGACAGCGATGCAGCGATGACGCTGGATACCGTTGGTTTAATCGCGTCGATGACCAA
>Ga0116227_10007930_pt1 | contig 20375 bp, 21 predicted proteins | sample S1TSphgellanicum_FD_89693 | JGI IMG/M metagenome (GOLD analysis project Ga0116227, IMG submission 89693) | Host-associated microbial communities from peat moss isolated from Minnesota, USA - S1T2_Fb - Sphagnum magellanicum MG | ecosystem: Host-associated > Plants > Peat moss > Unclassified...
ACCAAAAAAAAAAAAAAACAATGGTCAGCAACAAAAAGAAATGGATTGTGATGAACCCCATCTAGTGCCAAATGAAAAAACACAACCCATTGAGTGGACAGAACGACCAACTAATGCATTGGTGGCTACTAGTTCATTCTAGCCATAACAAACAATACTTGAACATAATGTTTATTATTCCATCCATTTTCATTGGTATTTCACCTATTTCAAAAGTTTTTAAGGGGGCCATGAATCAATGGTTTTCCCATTCACACTTACGACTAAATCAACGGTGATTGTCTTCCTTCCTTCCATAAGAAGTGCCAAGGTTTCAAACCCTAAAATTTTGAAAAACATTTTGGGAAAAGGTGGTAGGGTAACCAGGCCAGTCATAGTACTAAAGATGAAGAGAAGTCAAATGATTTATTTTACACTCATGAAAACCTAATGAGCACTGGAATCTGAAAAGGAGAAAGGAAGATATAGTTGATGATGATATTTTTAGTGGTTGTGAGTTAGATTGTTTGTCTATTGCAAGGTGGTGTGTATCTGAAATTAGTGTTGTTGCGTGGTGTGAGTTATATCATGGCAATTGCAAAAACAATAATTTGTTTGGTTTCTTTTAATGGAGTTTGGCGATGGTTCAACTCAACATGGGAGGTTGTTTGACATGCTCCCAAGCTCTTGAATAAACTCAAATGTGAGTCTAAGGTGAAAACATCGGAAGGTTCAAGAATTACGACACATTCCTTGGATCGCAACACTTTTGGGGTAAAAGGGCATGCTAGAGCTTCAAGATGGGGACTAGGAAGAGTGACAAGCAATTCAATTACTCACACGGACTTGCACAAACCACACAAGAAGTTGGTTAATGCGTAATTAGAGCACCTTTGGTGCATGGATGAACCACGATCAAACACGGATTCACAAGACTCGCCACGGCCTAGACTTGGAGGAAGCCACCACCTTCCCCCTTATAGTATACTCTGTGCATGGCCATGAGATGAACACCCAAATGTCATTTTGTCCCGAAACTCCCAAGTGGGAGTCCCAAAATTCCCAAAATTAAAACTTTCGTGACTTTGGAGGCCCATAACTTTGTGTGCAGACCTCCAACAAAGTTTTAGCCCTTGTCGAAATCTTTCCAATGGTATGTGACATGCCACCTTCATGCAAGGAAATCAGGGCGATTCTCGACTTTTAATGGTCAAAAGTCAATTTGGCAATTTGACTCCTGGCCTTTCTTTTGGCCATAACTTATGTTTTCAGTGCCCACATGGGTCATGCAAGCCCATTTTATACATTTGTGTTCTAAGAGCTTTCCAACGATATAAGGAACTCTTTAATTCAATGAATTTTGACCCTTGCAATCACCCTCTGAAGATTCGGAAGTCCATTGGGACTCCAACTCCCAAAGTGGGAGCCCACTTGGGAGTGTGAAAGTTCATTTTCTCACACTTTCCTACACTCCTAGCTTTGCACTACCTTTAAAAAAAATTTGTGGGCAATCATTTTGGGCACTTTGTAATTATCCTTTAAAATTTTGACATAGTACCACACAATAAATTATTTTCTTGAACCAAAAGGTTTTTACTTGAATTAAAAAAAAACACTATCATCTGTTGTGTTTCTTTTAGGCTTTTGTAAACATGTGTTTTTAAGGAAAAAGGTTAAGACTTCAAATTCAATGGTGGAAATGTGAATGTGTGCTAATCCCAAGTATTTTACCTCAAAGGATGGGTTTTGTGTTTGTGTTTTAGGAATGTATAGTTATATAATATAGTTGTTTGAACCTAGCTAATAATGATTTACATACAATACATCAAATGAATGTATTCCAAAAGGCCTGAAACAAAAATTGTATATAATATTCATGTCAACATAGATGAATAGAGCCTTACAATAAACCACATAATTTTTTTGCATTCTATAATAGTGATTGCATTATGATGACCCCAAAAGCGATTCTTGAACTTGAATCAACAATCTTATTATTGCCACCTTGCGAATGTTGTTACATCCAAACACATCTCCAAATAAGCTTGGAATCCATATTGACCTTGCATTGCCAAAAGACATTCATGGGTGAATGCCAAATGAAGTTCAAACTTTTTATCCAAATCTTTAAAAGCTAATTCTCCAATTTTGTAAACTTTTATCTCATATGGCAATCACTTCCTGCAACCAAAGTCATAAACATATAGACAATGATTACTTCATTAGTTTACAACTAAGTTACAACCACATTGTTTAGAAATCATCAATGTTGATTTCAATCCGTGATTCTAAAGATCCAATGTATCCATTGGTAATGACAAGGTTGCAATAAATGTTAAATGTCAAATTGATATCATTTGCTATTGAAATAATTATTTTTGGACTAGTTGGCACATAGTTAAGGGATTTCATTATCTTATGGAAAATATTTGAATTTAGTTCTAATTCCAACTTTCTCTCATGAAAATTGTTTTATTTTACATATTTAACATAAAGTGAATGCCACATAAATTCAACTCATGGATGTTGCAAAGCATAATGCTTTGAATGCATACCTAAGTGATATTGTGAAATTGGTCAATAACTTGATTTCAAAGACCTACATCTTCAATCTCTAATGCCATAATTCAACAAAGTTCAATTGTTGTACCATCCAAAGGTGGTAATATTTCTTTACATATATACATAATATGAACAATGTTTGTGCAAATATGTGCATAACATGAGATAAAACTTCACATCCAATTAGAGGTTGTAACAAATGTGCACTGATGATTATACTAAATCATATGCCTAAAAGTTGCATAGTATGTGTGTATTACTTGCTTAAATTCTCTCTCATGAGGTTGGAAGACTTGTGCAAGAACATATGAAATAGAATAAACCTTCCATTTTCTATAATTTTGCGGACCCTATGTACATTCCAAGTAATGACCATTTGGTCCACATCTCTTTGGAATGGTAGTATAAATACAACATGAAGAGAGGCCTTGTAAAATTCATCAAAAATGATTAAATTCCCATTGGGTCCAAACATGATTGAGGTACCTCTTTCGAAACATAAGGACTCATTCCTAAGACTTTCAAATTCAACTTTTTTTTCACTTTTCTTATGACCTATTTAAAATTTCTTATTTCCTTTCATGTCAAATTTTATATAGGCATCTAGAATGTCTAATTTTTTCACTTATGAAAGTAAGAATAATAAAATTTATGCAATGTGAGCCATGTTTTATCAATGGTCCAAAATTCTTACAAATTTCATTTTTTGAATTTTTTACATTACAATAAGGCATTTGGTTTTTGTCACACTCATGCATTTTATGTACATTAGTACTTAAGGTGTTTGTGGTTAGAATCTTGGGCCAAAAAAATTATTTAAACATTTTTTATGAGTCTTTGGACTTTTTTTTCCTCAAAAGACAAAGTTTTAGATTTTTTTCTAGGATTTGATAGGAATGTTGAAACTTATTCAAATTTGACATGTTATGTAGAAAATAGTACCTTAATAATGTATCTATCCATGAAGAAAATCAAACTTTCAATTATGAATGTGCCATTAAATTACAACATGTTTAAATGAAGGGTCCACTGGATATAACAAGAATGGTCATTTTTGGTACCCCAACCATGTTTTGACCCCATTGTCAAACTTGCCATTTTGGTACCCCAAAATGAGAATGTGTTTATAAAAGAAAACTACTTGTGACCATATTTATTACCAAAATTTTTCAATTCTCTACAAGCATACAAAAAAATTTGAATTGAAATGCATTTCACATCATGCACATCCTAAATATGTAAATTGATGTCCAACATTTAAAAACAACCAAACTTGCAAATTAATAAGTCATCAAAATTTGAATAAAGGAAAAACACAACCTTCAAGCAATCATATACCTAACAACAAAACAACGTGAGATTACAACTTTGAATTTTATCTAAAATGAAACAAAGTAATAATGGATATGTATTATGGATTGTGAAAGAAATGCCAATTTGAATCAATATTTCCCCTACAAAGGTTGGACTAACAAAATCATGAATCAATTTTCCACGACTTTATTATTTTTTAATGAATGATCAAAAACAAATTATTTAACAAACACAACACAATTTCAAGAATCAATTATATTTGCACCTGGTTGTGCACTAATGAGTCTATTAAGTAAGGCTTATACACATTAGGTCTAGCACATTCCGTGTCTTTTCACATAAGTGAATGTTTAGTAGCATAACCCAATCGAACTATTATTGGATGTCCATACTTGGCTATTGTTATTGAATACCTAGTAAAAATAGTTTTTTTTTCTTATCAACAAAAACAATAACCCATAACAAGAAATATGACCCCCCATCAATGCCCCCATGCAAGTGAATTTGCCATGGGGTGAATTTATCATATGTTGCCAAGAAAAGTGAAAATTTTAAAATCTCAATTGGATAGACTCCAAGCATAATTTATTGGTAAACCCCAAATGAAAATGGTATTTGTTGAAAGTATTGACTTTTAAAACATGGTAAAACAATCAACATGCACATCCAAATGTTAGTTGTACTTGCAAAACTAGAAAAAACATGCCTTGATACATACACAAAAATCTTCTCTTAAATGTTAATAGCAATAAAAAAAATTTAATTTTGCAATGTGTTTAGGGATTTGAAACTTTGGATCAACTTGAATCTTAAGTTTATAAATCATAGGTAGAATTAAAAAGCAAAATAAATCTCCAAAAATAATTTAGTGAAAATATGTCGATTTATAAAATAAGAAACTAATCAACATTTGACAACAAAATTTATTTTTGTTATATTTAAAAAGTTGGAAATAAACACTTTGATACATTTATATGAAATTTTTTTAGAGATATCAAATACTAAAAATATATATATAATAAATTGCAACATGTGCTTAACAATCCTAAGCTTTAATTAATAATTGATTTCAAGTGTTTGAATCTTTTGATTGAAAATGAAAGTGTATTTAACCCAAAAAAAAAAGTTTGATTGAAAAATGAAACAACACCATGAGATTAAAGTTATGTTTTGCACTTACAATCCATGTATCACATGTGCATTGGTTCTATAATAAAATATTGTTTTTGATATAATCAACCAATATGTTAACACCTTATTTTTGTTGTAATTCATGTAAGGCATTTTTCACTATTGACCTTGGGACCCCCAATGGAATCAACTAAAGAGCTGGTTGAACAGTTTTCATCCCCCAATTGGAACCACCTTTTTGCAAAAGCACATCTGCAAAAATGATATTTTTTAGGTCAAGGATAGGTATGTGGTGGTAAATTACTTGCCATCCATGCCTTTTTAATAGCTTTGACAAGCCCATTTTTGAACACCATGCCGGGTCCTAAATAAAACCAAACATATCAACCAATTAGCCACATCTTCAAATGACAATTACAAAAATGTATGTTCCAAAATAATGAAAGATGAACATCACAATATTTTTGACCAAGAACATGATAAACAACATTTACCAACAAAATCTTTCCCGCTTATCAATTGAATCAAGTTTTCCTCTTCAACCATAAAACTTGAAAATGTTGTAAGTCTTCTTTGTTGGTTTTTTTCAACCAAGTCCTTTACACCAAGTTGAAAAGAGAGAGAGCCTAAAAATGCCATAAGTAGAAAATACTAGATTTCCAAGTTTGTGTGGGAAGTGAAATTGGTCTTAATGGTAACTCTTCTATCAAGGTCTTTTATAATATAATGTGACTCTTATTAATTAATCATCGCAACCCCAAAATTTATTTATTTTCTTTTGTGAGGGGCATCAGTGATTGGCCCACCACAAAAACATTCAATTTAATGGCCAATCCAAATTAAATAAATACATTGTATCCTCTTGATCCTTTTGAACTACAATTTACATAAGTTACATGAATAGATTCTAAGGCAAAGGATATGGACAAATTGATGTGCTATTGGGAACATGTTGGGAACTTAATTGAACACATTGAGAACACCAAATTTTTTAAAAATCCAACACTTCTTAACCCATTAGCCCAAAAGGAAAAAATAAAAACTAAATCGTTTGGTGCATGTTGGTTCATTTCATTAACAACCAATAATTTTTATTTTTGTCTTTGTTCTTTACCATTTGGGCCTAGGTTAATGACGAGTAGGGCAATAATTGTGAAACATAACATATTATATTTTCATTAAAATTCAACCTCCACTACAATCACTTGCATAAATGGAATGCAATTTTATTTAAAACCAATAGAAAGGATTCTTAAATAAATAAGGCAAGGTATTGCATGAGCCCAGAATTTGAGCCTAAAGCCTAAAGTTAGAACTTGAGATTGTAAAATGTTTTTTCCTTTATACACAAGTAAGTAAAACCCAAAAATTTAATCACAAAATGAATGTTATACATGTCAACCTAGAAATAAACATGGGGATGAATGCAAGCATCATCCTCATTATGGATGAAAAACATTAATTGAATTTACATGTTTATAATATATAAAACTTCCATCAAAATTATGGATGGGTGAAAACGCACACAAAAGAGCCAACAAGTACAAGGTTCTTGCATTTTGGAAGGAATGACTATTGTAAAGTTATTTTTACTAGACCACATGGTAGGAAAGGGTGGAGGACAAAATCAATAGTGTAATGAAATAAGGTTGATGAAAATTTCAGGTTTGTTAAATTTTTGCAAGAAAATTCAAATTTCTCAATGGTTTTCTCAGTCGCACTAAGGCACACATGTGATTACATCACATGTGACGGTCGTCTTCTCTAATTAGTCACAAAACCTTTTTGTAAACCCTAAACACTACTCGATGTTACAAATAAACTTGAGCTTTGAGAAAAGCTTGATATTGTAATTTTCTTTCAATCACATACAACAACTTGTTGGCCATGGAGAAATACATCTAAAAAGTTTGAAAGATCAAAGTTAGTTTTGACAAGTTAAGGTAATTAGGGCTTTAAGAGATCCTTCATTGTCAGGGATTTTCTTGGAAATTGTTGTTTCTAAAGACCTTCAATTCTTGTTATAGAATTGCAAAGTTTTGTAAAACTACAACTTGTTCAACGTTCATGAATGCCTTTGACATTGTTGAGTGTCAACTATACCAAGTCATATGTCTTTGGGTTTAAGGTTGTAAATTGTAAACAAGTTTGTTCATTGTGCAAGCCTAAAGTTGATGAAGTTGAAATGGAAGGTTCTCAACTTCCAAAAGGTTGTCAAATTGAAAGTAAGTGTCAAGCAACTTTGTGTGTAATCATAAATCTAAAGTCATATGCACATGTATGGAAGAATTAGAGTATTGAAATTCATTCAAGAATGTAACTACCCTCCATTGAAATTGCTAACATTTTATGTTTGTGAGTTCAAAGAGCAAAAACATGAACGTGATTTCAATGTATTAGTGACGCAATGTGGCGACATTGAACATAACACGATATGGAGATGAGTTATTAGCATGGGGAGATTAATGTGAGCAAGGAGCACGAAATGTTTTACATTCCCCCACAAAGTCCAAAAAAAGGTGAATTAGTTGAACTTGAAGGAATTCAAAGCTCTAAAACATTAGTAGAGAGTACGAAGGCTTCTACTCATCTAGAAGTTGATTCTATCTTTCATGCTACTGTATATAGTTGAACAACTTTGGTCAATGTACTTTGCCAATTCAGTGTAGCATCCTTCATTGAATTACTTGCCAAATTTTCCAGTTCAAAGAATGCATCGTAGGAAACCAAAAGTTGGCAATGCCTTTAGTTTTAGTTTGGTGAATTTCAGTGTGGACATGCAACTTGAACATGAATCCAAATGTAGTTTATATTAGGTTTGTATGCAAGTTTTTCTAATTCTAGAAATTCCAAGCAATTTTGATGCTCACTATTCATGTTTGATTATACATTGTGCAAGTTCATTTGATTTTAGAACTTCCAAGTGCAGAATTAATGGGCTGTTGAATTTTGATTTGTGTGTTCACTCTTGAGAAAGTTCAAATGATTTGCCTCCAGAAATCAAAAAGGTCATTGGGCTCATTAACAAGATATCATTAAACTCAAATGGCTATAAAGTCAAGTGCACAACTTTCATCATTTGATTTTGATGTGCTTTCCAAGTTAAATGTTGGGGCTGAATGTGATGCATATACATGTTTTTATTGGCTATTCTCAAAAATTAGTATTAGGAAATTGATGAAACTTGGAGTACTGTTGATGCTAATAACCTATTTCTAAAAATTGGCAAACAATGAATTTGGATAGATTGTGAATGGAAATAATTCTATGTAGTCATAAAGAAAATGTAGTTGTTAAGAGCTTTCAAGACCATATGTGGTTAATTGTGCCTTTCAATTGCAAGGCTGGGTTCATTTCTAAAATTTTTAATAGTGTAAAGATGGCATTTCTGAAAATTTTGAGTGAAGTCAAGCCTAATGATTTCAAGTGCTCAACAAAAACAAATTGAATGATTATTTATTATAAAATTTTATTTTCAATATATGGATATACATATTTAAATTTTTTGTAATCAATCTAATGAGGAAAAAAATATTCTAAAAGATTTTAAAAACAATTGTAATCATTATTCTTACAATGTAAAAGGATTCATATGTAGTTATTTTTGAATTTTCAAAATAATTTTCAAAATAATTAAAAATATTTTTTAATACTAATTTTAACATAATAATATAAAGATTTTTTAAAAGAAAATTAAATATTTAAGAAAATGATGCCAATTATATATATATATATAGCCATTATATATATATAATGGCTTAAGGGGTGGGTGTAGTTCTTGATTGAATGCTTGCACCCTACAATCACATTTTTTACTAGGGCCATGGCGGGCTTTCCAATGCTAAAATCAATAATGAATTATTGATTTATATGGAATAAAATTCTATGAAGAAGGAATGGACTCGAATGTCTTCAAGCCAATCCCCATTAACAACAAGAAGTTTATAATGATTTTTGTTTATCAAACCAATAATAACATGCATAACAACAAATGTCTTAAGCTCAAAAGAAAACACATTTGAAAAAAAAGTTGCAATAATGTCATGATGGATGAAATGAAAAATGATTAAGAAATTAAGTGTTTTTTCCACCTTGATTATAAGTTTCAATTTTGATAACATGGGGAAAGTCCCTAGTTTCAAACTTACCTTTTTTCCAAGTAAAAAAAAGTTGGAAATTTTGATGTAAGTATTAGGGCACAAAACTTCAAATGAAATGATGCAAAATGATATTTACATGTTGAAATAATGGTGTTAAACACTACTTAAATACCCATAAATACAATGCAAGTAGTTTATTGTAACATTATCTAAATCATATATCCTATTCTATGACATTAGAAAACTTTCAAAATGACCTTTAGATGTTCTCATGGTGGAAATATCATATCAATGGTCAAAATTACGAGGCTCATTTTAGATTTCTTAAAAAGAAAGGCAATTGTTATTTTTCTTATTTGCCTTTAAGAAAATAGATAAAATTTGTTCCAAAATTACATGTCCCAAATAAACAAAAATTATAACATCCTCATTTTAAATCACTTAAAATTTGATCCAATTCAAGAATTGAAACAAAAAAACTCACCTTTTCAAATCATTTAGGTTTTTCAATTGCTTTTACACAAGCACCGAAAATCATTTTTCAAAAGTTCAACTTATAACCAACAAAGCAAAATAACAACTACATTAGTTCAACAACTAGGATTGCTCACAAGTTCAAAAAGAAGAAGTATGTAACAAAATAAAATATTATTTGTTATATACATGCATGGACATCTACATAAAATAATAGATTGCAAAGCTAATTTAGAAGAAAGAAATAAAAACCCTAAAGACCAACTACATGGAATGATGAATTTGTATGAAAAATTGCCTACATAGAATGATGGGTTTTTGGACCAACTACGCATAATGATTCAATTTTCCATTGACTAGGACAATCAAATGATTATGTAAAGTTTGTCCATCCAACAACATTTCCACAATGCCAAACTTCACTGGATATATCAAGTGCCTATATTATATAGCCACCAAAGCAAAAGTGTAGGTCAAGGATTTATTTATATTTAATAATTTTAGGTATTTTCAACTCATTTATGAAAACATTTACTACCACTTTTCTTTTTTGTTTTTCTTTCATGCAAACATTTATAACAAAAACATTTTTGCATGTTACAACTTTATGGACATATTGGAGTCTTCAAATATTACCTAGTTTTGTCCATAAGGGCCAAATTATCATTCATCAACGTATTATAAACCCAAGTGAATGCATACTAAACTTTCATGAGCAACAACCTTGAACACCTTGAACAAGCACCTCAAGTTCACCTTTGAAGTCGTCATTTGCTCATGATGATGTTGTTTTCCAAGTCTAATTCCATTACACAAAAGGATCCAATAACACATTTTCATGTTATGACCTTAATTTAAGATTGTCTATTATTTAAACATGGATGACACAAATATTATTTTGTTTAGATTTGAAACAAAATTTCCATCACCCCTATCCAAAATGCCTTTATCATATCCCATGTAATTTGTCATAACTTGAAGTTCATACACACAATTTTTACTTTTAACTTTATTAGAGTTGACACACACAAACATACTAAAAACCTCCTTCTTTTCCTAAACTAATTATTTTAACCTATCCATTTGGCATGTTTCAAATAATGTTATTGTTTATGTGACAAACTAAACCTTTCAATACCCCTTGACCTAATCAAAACTAATAAGGCTAATTTAACCCAACATATTGGAATGTTTTGGAAGTCTTTTTGGGAGGGATTTTGCCAAGCATTTGACACACCTATTACATTAATGATTAAACTAGTCTTCAATATATTTTTGAAATGTTCCATCAAAATAATCAATGTTTCATTTCCCATGTTGTTTTTGGACAAATCACTATTTTCATTAATTTTGTAATGGTTTTCAACATAATTTTGTTGCTTGGGGGGTCACTATGTGTTACTTTTTCACAATAAGTCAAAAAAGGTATTATTTGAGGGTATTATGTGAAGGAAAGAAATTTATGTTTCCCCACCTTATTATTACTTAAATGTATCATATACACCTATTTAAACTTTTCCAAATATAATTTAAATCTTGTGTTTGCATTGAATTTTGGTACCATGTATTTGTTTCAATTTTTAGTTTTAGTTGAAGGCATGGGGAGTGCTAATAGAAGGAAGGTGAAAATGAAAGCATGATAAAATATACACAAAAAATAGTGTAAACAACAAAATACTGGGGTCCTTAAATAAAAAGATTAATAAAAAGATGATTTTATGAAGATTTTAACAAAGGTTTAGGGTAAGTTGAATTCAAAATTTAAAATACTTTAATATAATAAAATAAGTAACAAGTAATTTTGAAACTAAATAATGAAATATTGATTTTTTTTTCAAAATTAATGGTGCCCTGAAAATCACCTTATGTTTTTGTAATTTATAATATTACTTATTTATCCTTTTATTTGAATTTGCTTGGCTAGTTTCCTACCTTGTCTTTCATTCCCAATGTTCCTTGGATAGTTATTAATAACATCATCATTAGCATCCTCAATTTGAGTTTTAATAATATTAAATATCACATCCAAACTTCAAGGGGTTAGAAGTTGAAAAAACTCCTATAGCCCCGCCCATAACCTTGAAAAAATGTACAATATTAAGTGAGAGATTGTTTAAGTCTCACCACTTGGATTGATCATTATGGTTGATCAATTGAAAATAGTCAAAAACATTGATTTTGTATTTTTTACTCTCTTATATGATTTAAAGGTGTCATGAATAATGGGAGTGGGTTTAAGGAAACAAGCTTTTCCTAGTGAATTTCTTGAATTTCATTACTCTATTCATTAATTTGGTTCATGTTGTTTTATTGGAATTGGTGGGGATGATTTAATGGATGAAATCCTTTTATCATTATTCATTTTCATACATAAAAACATTTAAGAAAACATCCAAAAATTTCTTTTTGACTATTAACATCAAGATGTTAGTTTTCAAATGCAACTACCAAGTGCTAAAACCAACAATCATGGTTCAATTATCAACTATGAATTATAGATTAGATATGAAAATGGGGAATAAGTTAATAAGAGATGGAAGTTGAAAGCTTGTTAAACACTTGATTAAGATTGAAAAACATTTGCATTGTCATAAGAAAATATTGATTGAGAAAGGTACCATTTAAACCTTTGGCATCTCAAGTTTTGTTGTTGTATTTATGCCAAAAGCTATCAACTTGTTTGTGCAAACAAGTAAAACTACCTATTAAAGAAATCCGTAAAGTCACCCTGTCTTTCACCCCCTAACCCCTCTTTTTAGTGGTATCCGTAAAGTAAGGAAATCTCAGTATGAAATGCTGAAACTCAGTGCGAAATGCTGAATCTTGGCATTTGATGCACAAGGTTCGAGAGGAATTATAGTAGCTGTACAGGTAGGAGCAGTGAAAATCTATGTAGCAGCACTGGAGGCGCTGAGGAAAAAAGAAAAGACAGGGTGAAACTCAGAAAACCATCAAATTTTCTGAGTTTACGGATGTTTCTATTGTAACAAAAAAAAATTGTTTTGGGTGTTTTTGTCAATTTGTTTATAACTACAAAACTTTGTATAAAAATGAGATGAGAAAGAAGATTTGATCACGCACAATGTTTGAATGACAATGATCAAATGAATTGAAAAAGACATTGTTTACATTGTTTACGAAATTTGAAAAGGACAATGTTTACGCCATCAAATATATTGACATGTGGGTGAAGGAGTTGCCACTATTCCTAAACCACATGGAAGTTAATATCATATGTAATTACTGGAATTTGTCATACACACATAATGCAAGTGAAAACATCAAACATAATACCATGCATGTTAATAAACTTGGCATTGTAAGTGTATAACAAAATGTGAAGAATATTCATTTGCATTAATATGCTCATTGCAAGCACAACAAAGAAAGTTGGTCATCCAAAATTGAAAGGGATTTAACTTGATTTGAAAAATTGTAACCAAATTGACTAATGAAAGGAACATGGCAAAAATGAAACATTGAAAAAACATGTCATCCTATTAATGAAACTTCTATGCTTTGTATTGAACTTCTCATGTTATTCTTTTGTCCCCAACCTTCCAATAACAATAGCCTTAAAATAACCCCCCCAAAAAATGTGAATGATTAGTAAAATAAATAAATAATAAAATAAAATAAAATAAATTATATGTATCATAGAAGAAGAAATGATTATCATAGCCTAGGGTTATTTTCCACATTGACAAAAAAAATGAATTTTCAAATTTTGAAATTATTATCTTTTCATTATGTACAATAATAGGCTACTATGAGATTGTCATATGAGTAGTGAAATTTTCTCTAAATTATTGTTTGCCATAGTATGGCAGTTTTCAACACCTCAGCTTCATATTTTCACAAAATTTCATTTCAATATTCAAAGGACTAATTAATGACTAAACTGACCCTAGGCTAAGGTAAAAGGTAACAGGGGGAAAAAAAAAAAAAGAGAAAAAAAAAAAACTAAAAATAAAGATAAAAAATAATAAAAAAATATAATGAGAAAAAATGAGACCCAAATTATCTAACTTACTACAAATCACGTCGTCACACGTTTACACGTCGCAGTAAATGTAAGTTTCGTTTATCATTTGATTTACATTTCATAGTTTTACTTTTAGGGTTTGAAGCTCCCTGTGAATTGTGTGTTTGCGTGTCTGTGTGCGCGTTTCTCTCTCTCTCTCTCTCTCTCACATTTGGGCAGAGTTTTGTGCCTTTGCGTAGCTAGCGCGTCTCTCTTCCTTTTGGTTTCTGTTCCTAATCCTGGGAATTGAAGAGATAAAAAGCACGTTGTTACACTACCGTGCACAAAAAGAAAAGAAAAGAACAACAACTTCCACGGCTTTTAGGGTTCGAAGCTTTGTCTAGGGTTTGAGATCATCCCAGATTAAGCTTTCTTTGAGCTTTTGTTTTGATTTCTTTTGGGTTGGGTTTTGGTTTTTTTTTTTTTTGGGGGGGGGTTCATCCAGTTCTCAGGATCTGGAAGCTTTTTTTTTTGTCTTTGTATCTTTGGGATTTTGGGTGGAGACATGGCGGCTTCGGAGGAAATGAGCTCGCTGTTCCCGATCTTTATTCTTTCGGTGATGGGGTTGTTCGTGGTACCATGGACGATCTACCGTATCACCACGGCTTTGACACAACAAAATAAGAACTTGCATTGTCGTTGCTCTGAGTGTATGCGATCTACCAAGTACCAGACATCGCTACTGAATAGGGTGAGTGAGCTGCTCTCTCTGTCTTTTCTCTCTTTCTTTCAGGTCTAATCTGTGTTGTGAATTGGAACTTTCTCAAGATCGATAAGGCGCAATGCTGCTGCTGAGCTCATTCGGCGCTCTTTGTTCACGGAGCAAAGCCATCTTTGTAGCTGTGGTTTGTCTCATCTTTGAGAGGACTCAAAGTGTGTGATCGAAAGGCAGATGGAGACCAAGTGAATGGGGTTTGCAGTTTTTAGGGTTTGAACACACACAAACTAGGATCTGAACTCTCTCAAGGCAGATGTAGATGAAGCAAATATGGTTTGCATTTTTTAGGGTTTGAATACACATACAAACTAGGATCTTGACACCAATTTGGACCTATAGTTTCAGCTCAAAGGTGCTGGGAGGTCAAGAGTCAAAAAGGGAATTGAATCTCCTTCTTGTGAAACCTGATCACATGGTGTGGGTCTTTTGTGGGGCTGGGGGTCACATGTTGAACAGATTGCCAGGGTATCAACATGCAGCAATCTGACAATGGTGTTATTGTGGCTAATTATGGGATTGTTAGTCTACTACATCAAGCTTATGACTCGGGAGGTTTGTGTTCACCACCACTTCCCTTTATTTTGTGATGTGGTTGTTTGTTATTAGTTCACCCTCCCTTCTTCTCTCAGTTTTTTGGAATTCAGGTACCAAGAGTTTTTTCTATTCTTGTTTCCCTGACAAAACCATCTGGAGTTTTCCCCCATACACTCTGCATGGGCCATAACTATTGGGCCTGCATATGATTTAGAGAGACTAATTTTTTGACTAAGGTTTGATAATTGCTTCTTCTGTTTGTATTGGGGACAGAGCCAAATATTTGAGCCATACTCAATCTTGGGCCTTGAATCAGGTGCATCGGATGGAGAAATAAAGAAGGCATACTACAATCTGTCAAGGATGTATCATCCTGATAAAAATAAGGATCCTGGTGTGTTGTTACCATCCTAGATGTCTCACCCATTTGAAACTTCAAAGGTGCTTTGCTTTCCAGAGAAATCTAGAGATGGGGGTACTGGAGGTCACATGCTAGGTTAGATTCTGTGAGAGGTACTTCCTGCCACACATGTTGCTGGGTTATGAGTGCATGTGTTCTTGTTGAGTTAGTTTTAGTTTTTGCTGGAATGGACAGAACAGTTGCCTTCAAATTGTTGTTATGGAATTTGTTTGCAATCTCATACATGTGTTATAATGTGTTGGTTTATTTAAATGCTCATGGAAAACTTAAATTTTAGTACTGGGACGTATGGATATGGAAAGTGGTGGGGTTTGTTTCTGGCATGCTGAATGGTAGTCTTTCGTGCATGTAGAGGCAAACAAGTATTTTGTTGATTACATATCCAAGGCCTACCAGGCACTCACAGATCCAGTATCAAAGGAGAACTATGACAAGTATGGTCATCCAGATGGACGTCAGGTGTGGAGTCAATCCAACTCAGCCCCTGACACTTCTGACAGAACATTTGTTCTTGTTGATTGCTGCTATTGCAAGTGTCAAATTCCATAGCTGTCTGTGTCTTCACAGAACCATCAGAGCAATAACATGGTGAGGATAGCAAGATTTCAAGATTGACCACCAGGGTTTAGTGCTGCCTTCAGTGCTTGTTACTTATTGCAGAAGTTGTGCGATTGGGTTTTGAATTTGAATAATCTGGGATCTGTTTCAGGGGTTGCAAATGGGAATAGCACTTCCTTCCATCTTGCTCAATATACAGGGAGCAGCAGGAGGAGTAATTGTCTTGGCGCTGGTAGGGTTTGGCATCCTACTTCCCCTGCTTGTGGCAGTAGTCTACCTTTCACGCTCATCCAAATACACAGGCAACTATGTGATGCACCAGACACTTTCAACCTACTACTATTTCATTAAGCCATCACTTGCTCCCAGGTTCGTTTCTGGCATAAGCAGGAGTTTTCACAGTGCGATTGAGTTTTTCTTGAGGACTTGTACAAATTGTATGTGCAGTTGAGGATGGAACTGGCCATGGGTGTGCCTCTTGAGATCCCTGATATCTGCAGGTCCAAAATAGAATCATGTAATACTCTTATCTTCCACTGAGATGCCAGAGGGAATTTCTGAACCTGTGAAGTGGATGTATGATGGTTATGGCAGCAAGGTTATGGATGTTTTGATTAAAGCAGCAGAGTATGTGGAGATGCCAGTGCGGCGCAGTGATGATGAGCCATTGCAGCGTCTTTTTGTATTGGTTCGGAGTGAACTCAACCTAGATCCCAAAAACATCAAGCAAGAGCAGGCAAAATTCTGGAAACGTCATCCAGCTCTCATCAAGGTTTGCTGCTTTGTGTTTTTCTCTTGTTTCCTTTTTAAGGGCATAGCTTTGTGGACGTTCAGAAGAAGGGCTCATGCTTGCATAGATCTTTCCAAAATCAGTGTTTTGTGTTGTTCTCTTGTTTCCTCCTCCTTATAAGTCTGTTCTTGAATTCATGCAGTTGAAGAACCAACTGTGACATTGTGTGCCTCTGAAGGGTATACTGTTACTGAGTCTTTTCCATGCCACTAAAGTGTGTTGAGATTTTTAGTAAACTGTAAGCACTGTGATGTTGACAGTGAGTAGCTGAGGTCAAATGAGAAGATTATCTATGCCTTCTCCAACATCTTTACACTGTCTGATTGTTGAATGTGTTGAGAAACAGACAGAGCTGCTGCTCTTGGCACAGCTAACTAGAGAATCTGCAAAAGTGCCTGCTGTTCTGCGTGCTGACTTCCAACATGTGCTCCGACTTACTCCCCGTCTTCTTGAAGAGCTCATGAAGGTATGGAGTTCCTGAAGGTTCTTTGTTGTCTTAGGCCCAGTTGATTCAACTCTTACAGTGAAGAGCCCTCTAACCAATATGAATTGTAGCATACTATAGGCTGATCAGAACTTAGGAGCTGACAGAATACACCTTGGTAACATGGTGTCTTCTCTTACCCAGCTGGGTGGATGTGAAACTTTGAACTGCTCTACAATCAATTTGCTGTAATGTTCTGCAGATGGCAGTGGCAGCTCGGAATGCTGAAGGCCATGGTTGGCTTCGACCTGCCCTTGGAGTCATGGAACTCTCTCAAAGCATTATTCAGGTCCCCCTTCTCTCTGTTCTCTCAAGTCATACTGTGTGATTTCTGGATTTGAAGCTTTATCCTTCCTTTTGAAGAGTCAGAAGGTCAGTAGAGTTTTGGTGTACCACTGGATTGGCAAATCTGTGAACGGCCAGAACTGTTGCAGAGAAGCATCTGTTGTTAGGAACCAAAACTCAGTGTCCACACTGGAGTTTTTTTATGTTCTCAACAATTTCCAGCTAAGTACTAATTGATGGTTCGGAGATCCGGGAGGTGCGGAGGTGTTGTGATGAGGATCAGTTCCTGAGCCCTTCTCATTGACCCCAGTCACTCTCAGATGGATCTTTCTCTAGATTTGCCTCATTGGTAGTAGAGTTACTCTTGTCAATGAGAATGTCAGAAAGCCTGATGACAAATTGGTTCATAGGCAGTGCCATTGAGCGCACGAAAAGTATCAGAAAGAGTGGTTGCAACAGGGGGATCAGCAGATGGAGTTGCTCCATTTCTGCAGTTGCCACGATTTGATGATACAGTTGTGAAGAAACTCAGTCGCAAGGTACATCTTTAACACAAACATTGTGCTCTGAGTGCTGCCATGCTCTGGATTGGATTTTGAGATCTTTGGGTAACTATGCATCTAGTTTGATTCTGGATTAGTTGGCCCATCCGCTCTATAGAGTTGCTTCAATATAAGGATCCCAGAAGTCAACTCACATTTGAGCTTTGTGCTTGCACAGAAAGTACGAACACTGCAGGATCTGCGGGATCTGACCACTGAGGAGCGTTCAGATCTGTTGACAAACACTGCTGGTTTCTCTGCACAAGATGCTGCAGATGTTGAATCAGTGCTGCAGATGATTCCATCTATCAATTTGGATGTGGTGTGTGAGACTGAAGGAGAGGAGGGTGTGCAATCAGGTGACATTGTGACCATGCGTGCATGGATCACACTGCAGCGTGCCAATGGTCTGGTGGCTGCCCATCCACACGCACCACACTTCCCTTACCCTAAGGATGAGCTCTACTGGTTGCTCTTGGCTGACACCAGCCTAAATTCGGTGTGGGTGTTCCAGCGTGTGAACTTCATGGATGAAGCAGGTGGAATAGCTGCAGCTTCAAAGGCCATTCAAGAGTCACTAGAGGGAACTGGTGCCAGTGATGCAGAAGTAACTACTGCTGTTCGTGATGCAGTTGCAAGAGTAAAAGGTGGATCACGTCTGGTGATGGCAAAATTCCAGGCACCTGCAGAGGGTACATACAGTCTCACTGCATTTTGCCTGTCTGATACGTGGATTGGGATTGACCGAAAAGTGAATGTGAAGTTGAAAGTTCTTAAGCGAAGCCGGATTGGCACTCGTGTTGGTGTCACCCCTGAAGAGGGTGCACTAGTTGAGGATGGATCCGACGAGGAAGCCGAAGATACAACTGCCAATGGTGAGTATGATGATGACTATGAGAGTGAGTATAGTGAAGATGAAGATGCAGAGGAGGAGGAAACAGAGAAGACCAAGTCCAAAGAGGCACTGGATGAAGAGGCTACAACAGCAGAGGATTTGGATAATAATAATACAATATGAGCAAAGTTGATCAGAGATGATGTTCACTAACATCATTGATACTTTGGATCTCTCAATTCCAACTACTGAGTTTTGAAGACAAGTGTCATTAAGTTCAAAAGTCTGCCGTTCCTGTATTCACTCCCGGAAAATGGTGGTGCTAGGTTGTATTCTGCAGCACTAATGAAAGTCTGCATTTACCAATTTAGCAGAGAGCACTGATTTTCTTCAGCTGTCTGGTATAGCATAAATCAACAAACCAATGCATATTCACTTCCAGCAAATGGGTAGTGCTAGTTTGTATTCTGTTACTCTTATGAAAGTCTATTTGCCAATTTAGCAGCAGAGAGTTGAGTTTCTTCAGCTGATGGTGGTTACAGCATGTATCAGCCAAATTTGATCTGGGGATGCAGACTTTGTTGCTTCTTGTGTTAAATCTGTGATGGTAATGCTCACTTCTGTATTCAGTAGATGAGTTGAAAAGAGGTAAGGAGGAATAACAATTCCTGAGCAAAATGTGAGACTAGTTGGTATAGTGAGAAGGAGCCACCTGAGGCATGGTTATTGCACTAGCGACTACGTAGATCATCATCACGCACTTGTGGGAAACCCTGAAAATCTGGGAAACATGAATTGAGGGTGCATAAGGATTCATCATCCGATAAGGAAAAATCTGTCAATTTTGAATAAAGATCTGGCATCTTTGAAGCAAGAAAAATCTATTTAGGAGGGCAGTCTGTGAACGATTTCTTACCAGAAGCAGATTGAGTCTGTTAGAATCTGAACTCTCTGTATGCATCATTTCTTACAAGGAGCAATCTGAATCAGTTAGAGCATGGAACTCTCTAGACTCCTCAGATCTCAATAAAACATAGGCACAAACAATTCGGCAGTCGACGGACGGGAGGGCCCCACGCCGATCTCTATACACGCAATCTATAAGGAAGCGCTTCAGGATCCTGTGGCAGGGGGTGTTCTTCTTGTTAGGCTTATTTTCCTCGACCGAGGGAGCCTACCTCTTCTGCTGCAGTGCGGGGGATCATGGCTTTGGCGTTCTCTCCTGTCATGTTTACTGTCGTCGACTCCTCACTTTCTTCCCTCTCCGCATTCGCTAACTGCTCTTGCTCCTCCTCCTCCTCCTCCTCCTCCTCCTCTTCTTCTTTGAGCGCTAGCCATGGATTTCTGCAACAAAGAAGTCGAAGGTTGTCGGGAATAGGAGGAGGGAGCAGCAGCAGCAGCAGCAGGCCACGAAGTCCGAGTCTTTTGGTCGTCCGAGCCAGTGATCTGCTGGGCGATTTTGGAGGTCGAGATCCAACGACAGGTACTTCTCTTGGGACTCCAATCCTTGCCACTGAAAACACTTCGAAACCCTGACAAATTTCTGGAAGAACGGATCATCAAATGCCATATGTTCTTCCTAGGAAAGTAGCCAAGGTTCATGTGTTCTTGACAGGGAGTAGTA
>Ga0116227_10007931_pt1 | contig 20374 bp, 24 predicted proteins | sample S1TSphgellanicum_FD_89693 | JGI IMG/M metagenome (GOLD analysis project Ga0116227, IMG submission 89693) | Host-associated microbial communities from peat moss isolated from Minnesota, USA - S1T2_Fb - Sphagnum magellanicum MG | ecosystem: Host-associated > Plants > Peat moss > Unclassified...
TAGTCATTGCTTTTGCCCAGATCCGCAGTTATCGGAGTGCGGAAACATCCCTCGGTTTTGTATTTCATATAAGGGGCATATGTCATAGTCGCTTTTTAGAAGCTGCAATTAATAATATTCATTGATCGGTTACATCAACTTCAATTATTAATTAAACAACTTCCTAAGTTGTATGAAGTATAAAAATAATAAAATAGCAAATCAATAAATTACAAAATATTTTTCTCAATAACATCATTAATTTTATTCAATGGTGTAGTAAGCATTGTTTTACTTACTTTATTCCACAAATTGATTCTGACATCATTAGTCATCATTCTATAATTTTCATCAATATAATTATTAAATTTATCTTTTATACTAATACATGGGCCAGCCGGTGTGGCATGAATATTTTCAATCTGTCGTTTGGCCCATGGTGACCGTTTGATATTTTCCTTTGTAGTAACGGTTTCAGTTTCCATTGATTCTTCATTTTCAATAATTATTTCCATAATGATCCTTTTTATCTAAAGCTGTCGGTATAATCAAGTAAATATCTTCCAGATCCCTCTTTGAGTACTATACTCCAATTCAATTCAGATGATCCTTTTGAAACTGGCGTACATTTAATTAAAACGTTATCAAAAGGAAATTTATTAACATCATGTCCTTTGATGACAATTGGAGTTGATGAGTATGGAATATTTATAGTTGATTGATGTAATTCTTTATTATACTTGACATCAACAGTATTTTTAAATAATTGCAAATTTCTCTTTTTTCTAAGATCCAACGGCTGCAATAATTGTACTGCAGATGACATATGGCCATTTATATTTTTTTCAGAATCAACAATTGATTTAGCTTGAGGCATTATCCAATGTAATATTTCAATTGCAATTGATCTTCTGATTAATGGATCAATATTTGCGGAAGTTCTAGCAATATCATAAAGCATCATCATTTTATCAGATATAATGATGCGATTGCCATCCACAATCGTTGATCGAAATTCTGTAAATTCAGATGGCCATGATGCTATATCCTTTTTAGCAAAGGATCGTATATCAATACTAGTTTGCGCAATAGTTGCCCAAAGACGTTCATATCTATCTTTTATTGCAAGTATTTCATTTGGGAACACTCGCAATTTTGAATTTAATCCATTAACTAGTTCATTATAATATGTTAATTCATTTGATATGTATCCAAGTAAGTTATGTTTTGTTACTTGGTCTAATTCAATGAAATAACGTCTTTCATTATTTCTTCTTTGCGAAAAATCATATTGTGACATTATTTAGACTCCTAAATATTTCAATGAATTATAATCAAAGAAATATTATATGTCAATTTCCTAACTGAATAAATTAAAAAGGACAATAATGGATCTGGGTCATTGGCGATATCCAAAGGAATTTAATCCAGATGATTGGTTTGGATTTCTATACAGAATAATAGATACTGAAACTAAAAAAGAATATATTGGTAAGAAACAATTTCATGCGCATAGAACTAAAAAAGTTGTTAATAGAAAAAATAGAAAACATTTTACAGTTGATTCAAATTGGAAGAAATATACCAGTTCTTCTGATATCATTAATGAATTAATTTTGGAATTTGGTAAAGAACGTTTTGTATTTTTAATTGAATCATTACATAAAACCAAAGCTTCATTAACTTATGCAGAAGTAAATCAGCTTATAATGGAAAATGCATTACGTGCAAAACTGCCTGATGGTAATAGAAAATATTATAATAAGATTATTCCTGCTATAAAATTTCTTCCACCGGAAGATTTGGATGAAGAACGTAGTTCAAAAATCTGGATGAATGCAACGTCAATTACTCATAATGATTATTTCGATTGGAGCAATCTTTCAGAAGAAGACAAATTGAAATTTCTTCAAAATTACAAAACCAGACTATGATTGAATATAATCATAGTCAAATCGTGTAAATCCATCTTCTTTAATAACAGATAATGTGGATGTTACTCTAGAAAGTAATTCTTCTCTATGAGATATAATGAATATATTTTTACCTCTTTCACGTTCCATTTTCTTTAAAACAGCTATTGATAGTTCAAATCCTGCTGCATCAAGTCCCGAATCAAGTAATTCATCAATGAATACCAAATCAATTGCATTATTAGTTGTTTCAAATATATCTCTAAATGCTAGACTCAAACCAATAATCAATCGAGTTCTTTCCCCACGACTAAGATTATGGAAATCTAGATCCTGACCTAAAAATAATATCTCAGTGGACAAATCATTTAAAAATTTAACACTATATGGTAATCCAAGTTTATCGAGATAATCTTCAAGTCTACTGTTTAAATAGGATAAATTTTGATCAATTATCCTTTTACGAATAAATGAATCTTTATTGGTTAAAAGTTTTAATAAAAATTCTTGATGTTCTCTTGATTTAACCAATGTGTTCAAAATATCATAATTCACTTCCTGTAGAGTATTTGATAATGTTTCAGTTTGATCTGAATATGGATTAATTGCATTCTCTTCTTTTAATAAATCTTTGTATAATTGGTCAAGTGTACTTTTATGTTCAAGAGCTTGTTTTAAAGTTGAATAAAATGCAATGGGTTCTTGCATTGAATCAAAGACGGCGTTTAATGTGTTCAATTCCTCTTGCAACTTTTCTAAATCTGATTTTTCAATATTCAATTGTGAATCCACTGTGGCGATATTGTTTTCTAAATTGTTTAAAATATTATTATGCGTGTGGTCTTTGATTCCCTGCGCACACATTGGGCATGTTTTATTGCTTGCTGTAGTGTATTGTGTCAACAGATTATTCAGTTGACTATCCAATTGAGATACATGACGTTTTTTTGCGAAAATCTCTTTATTAAATTGGTTGATACCTGTTTTTAATTCTTTATAAATTTCGATATCACTATGAATTTTAAGTTCATTCGCAATATCTATTTTTTCAAGTTGATCTATTGCCGTTTTAATATTATCAATTTCAGTTAAATTGTTTACAATCCATTTTTCAACTTTAAACTGAAAGTCACGAATAGTATTTTGTATTTTTTCATTAGATGATTTAATAGTTTGTATTCTAAATTCTTCTCGTTCAATATCTGTTTTAGTTATTTTGATAAGTTCTCTTAGATTGTCAGACTTCTTGGATAATTGTGTAATGCCAAGTAATTCTTCAATTATCTCTCGTTGTTTACTCGCACCAAGATCGAGGAATGGTTCATTGTATGTATTCAATGAAATGATTTGCTTGAATAGAGAATGACTTATACCAAGTATTCGATCTATTTCTACTTGAGTATCTTTATTTTCACCTTGTGCTTCATCTGAATCTTGTTCTTTGATTTGTTGGTCATTGACGATATATTTGAAATAATTTGGTTTACGACCTCTTTCAATTTGATATTTGACGTTATTGACTTCAAAGTTAATACTAACTACCATATTCTTTTGATTAATTTTATTGATAAGGTTGTCTTTTTTAATATTCGTCAGTGGTTGTCCATATAATCCATAGGAAATAGCAGATGATATGGTCGTCTTACCCGCGCCATTACGATTTCCTAATCCACCCAAATCAAGATTTTCACCCAATACCAATGTTATTCCATTTTTATCCAAATCAACAGACTGTTGTACTGCACCAACTGACATAAAATTCTTCATAGTAACATTTTTAATTTTAATCATAACATTCTCTTAGATGGATTGATATATTTTAATTAATTCATTTGAATCTAATGTATTTGACTCAATGCTTTTGAGATGACTAATCACAATTGTGTCTAGACTTTCAAAATTAATGTTGACAGTGTTATCTACTTCAATATCATTTATTTTTTTAGTTGTAAACGTAATTTCTTTTGCCTCTAATTCAACTTCAAGTAATTCCTTAATGAAATTTGCTTCTTCATAGTTAATGTCAATGTCTATCATTATGCGTGCATAAGTCCTATTATCAATATACATTGGTGGATTGGTTAATACTTGGCTTAACATTAGTGTTCTATATTTTGGTGCATCTGGAAATGCTTTAAATCTAGGTTCTTTTCCTGGTTCCCAAAACATCATCCCACGATCATCATCCCATGCGTCCGAATAGTTATGTGGAAAAGCATTGCCAATATAATATATATTATCATAACGTTGCCGCTTGTGAAAATGACCACTGAAAACCTGTCTTTGATTTTTAAAATGATCTTTATTTAATTGACCATGATCTGGCATTACTACGCTTGCGTTCATTTTAAAATTTGGTAATTCAAAATGGCCAAATATATAGGGAGTTTTTATTTTTGAAACCTTTTTCCATTCATCACTAACTAACCATGGAACAAATGTTACATCACCAAATTGTTTAATTTTATCTATAATATGAATATTTGGAAATTGATTGACATAAGGAATACTATGTATCTCAATACGGTCACGAAAATAAACGTCATGATTTCCTAAAACCATAACAACATTATCAAAATACTCATTCAGTAATTTTAAACCACTTACGGAATAATTTAATGTAGATATATTAATTGCACTTCTTGAATGATGAAAATCACCTGAAAAAATTGCTGTTTTGGATCCCCATTCCTTAGCTTGTTCAATCATCCATTTAATGAAATTTTCACATGTGGCATTATGCTCTCTACTATTGTTTTTCATTCCAAGATGTAAATCCGTGAACACAACTGTTTTAGTAAAATCAATGTCTTTTGATGTCATGCAAAATATCCATATAATATATTTTCATTATGCGAAAATGTCTTTTGTAAATCAAATTAGTTGTTTGAACCATAATCCATTACCAGAATTATAAATTCGAACATATCCTGACGATTTTGCTACATCTTCTTCAATAAAATATTCTTTTGTTTTTATATCATACAGACTTCTAAAATATTTATAGTTGGGTTTACTATACCCCATGAATGAAAAACCATTATTATCATATTCTTTACTATAATTCCAGTTTAGATTAACATATGATAATAATGATATATTACCTAGATCTTTCTGAATAAATGATAGAAATTTAGATAGCTGATTAGAAGCAGATGCCATATCACTTGTGGCAAAATTATCAATTATATGATTAGAAATATCATTAACTCTGTTTTTACTAATTGATAATACGGATATTAATTCATCATTACTAAAATATCCATAATAATTTTCACAGTCTTGAAATCCGTCTAAATCATAACTATTTAGAAACATCATTGCTTGATCTACATCTATCCGTTTTATTAATGAATTAAATAAATTGGATCTGTTATTGGAAAATTCCAATAGATGCGATAATTTGTCAAAAACCAAACTTTGATTAAATTCAAGATCTTGTTCCCAGATTTGAATCAATCTAATTTTCTTTTCTTTTGCCAATAGGAATTTTCGAAAATGATAATTTGGATCTGGTCTGACTCTTTCAGAATGCCAGTATATACCATTGAATTCAATTCCAATATTATACTCGGGCATAAAAAAATCAATATGATATGGTTTTATTTTATTTGTATCTGATTTGATATATTTGATGTCATGCGCTTCCAACCAGATGCGTATTATTCTTTCACCACTTGATTCATACAAGGGATAGCAAGTTGGGCACTTACAGTTTCGAATGATGTGTTTGAATTCAGTATCACAATCATCACATCGCCATTCAAACTCTGTATCACCTGAACCAGAAACATATTTTTCTATATCAAATAAAGCAGTTAAAGTTGGTCTATTTTCAAGTACTTGAGCAAATTTATGAGTTCGATTTTGAATAATGAGTTCATTATTTCTATCTGGATTTTGTGTATGATGCGCGTATCCAGTTCGTTCCTTATTCTTTTGTTTGGTTTGCTCTTGAATATCCTTGCTTTGTGCTGGATATTCAACTCCATAAGTTAATAGATTTGTTTCAACAGTTCTTACTCTTTTTTCTTTTGTTTTTGAATAATGATCTACGCCAAACTTTTTATTAGATGTGATTTTTACTTGCGTTCGATAGTTTTCTGTTTGAGTATGATGAACACCACCATGATTTTTCTTAGACGTTTCAACGGCCTGTAAACAGGTATATATTGCGGTACACTTTCGACTGCAGAAATCCCTATAATTCGTATGATGCCATTTGAGTTTATTACCACAATGACATTTTGGTATTGTATCAATATTATTTGTTGCGTGGTATAAAATCTGTCTGGCTAAAGATATATCAAGATCTGATGAAATTTTTAAAAATATATTTGCAAAAATACTTTTGTTTAATTCAGAATTCGTTATTCTTTTTCCATTCCATAGTCGATTGCATTCATTTACTAAATTAGACATAGATACCTTATTTTTTATTCTTTTTTTCTTCTAGAACCGCATCTGCGTGTTTGCGTTGAGCTATTTCATTATCAGTTGTTCTAGTATAACTGGCTGCAGATCCATTCATAGTAAGCAAATCATCACGTATATTTTGATTCTTTTTTTCAATATTTAAAACTCTTGTGAAACTGTTGCTCACTATAGTTGTCATGTAGGCGAATCCATTTGAACTTCTACTTTCATCGAACTGCAATCCTACTTGTGCGAGCTGCATTATTGCTTGTGATCTGAATTCGTCTACATAACTATTGCCAGTTAGATATACTTTTCCATTATGTCTTACCACAAAAGATCCATATTCAGTTTCTGGACACCAAACTATTCCTTTATAATAAGTTGTTGGTTCATTAGTAAGATGAATATTCTGCCCATCAACATCTAATTTGATAGTATTCAATTTTAATGATGATGCTTTTTTAATATCGTTTTTAGAAGATCTAATTGCTGCAATATAATAATATGTTTCTTTTCCAAATGACATATAGTTTGTTATTAATTTACAATTAGCTCTTAACCCCAATAATGCACTTAATGCTATAAACATATCCATTCTATTTTTATCCTTTTGTGTGAATGTAATGCCACCAGTTCGGCACCCATCGCCATCAACAAGTGTGTTTAAAAGTAATTCACGTTGATCTCGTGTTAAGTCAAGTAAAAAATGCATTGGAATATTTTTATTTGGAAATAATAATTCTAAAAATTTTGAATCTTTTCTGTTGATACCAAAACAAAGGTTATGATTTCGTCTTTCACCCTCATGAAATTTATAACTTAAAGTATTAAGACAATTTCTTATACGATCTGCTTTTGGACCCATATTTTGCCAAATTCTTATCTGTCGAAGTTTTTCATTTCTATATTCATAGTTTCCTTCAGTAATTATCCAGCCTGCCAATTCAACAAGAGAATCTGAATATTTCTTTACATTTGGACAGTCAACAGCATCGCCAATCATAATTATGTTATCTTCTGCAGTAATATATTCAATTGGTACTAATCCACGATCAGTAACTAATTTATGATTTGGGGTTATCAATGCATTCATTTCACTTGAAGTTATATCATACATCAATCCGTCAAAGTCTCCTCGATAAATAGATTTAATATTTGACCAAATTAGTTTTTTATTGTCTTGATTATATGAAAGTATTTTATCACTTTCGGTTATTTCATCATATTTTAACCAGCCACGATCAGTAAGTGCTTCCGTATCAGCGTGAACGCAATAGCCTCTCCAGTTTCCTTTATGACTATATCTTTCAACTAGAGTCATAAACATCATTCCCAATTTATTTGTCATTCTACCATGTGTCACACAAAATTCACCATTTTCCATACCACCTTTCCAGTGACTTTTGCCAACGCAAATGAATTCATTATCTTTAAATATAAAATGTTGGAATGGAGGGAAATTGCACCTCATGTGTTTATCAGCCAATGTTTTTGCTTTACCAATTTTTTCTTCATTAATTGGTATATGATCAAAAGTCATCAAACGTATAACAATTGACGATTCCGGTACATCATCCAGTGTATAATTGATAACCGGATTTTTGATTCCCTTTGCGATCATTTCTTTTTTTGTTTTATTGACATGATCCGTAAATTTTTTATTTCTGGCATTTTCGATTATTTCCTTTGTAACATCCTTAAGATCTGTTACAATTATATCATAATCTTCAAATTCCTTATCTATGAATTCACTATACGTTTTTTTACTATTATGTATTTCTGCCAGTAAATCCTTATTTGTTAAGTATTTAATTCTATTATTTGGTGTAATCATAATAATCCTTTATTCATAATATAATATTATTTTACTTCCAAAATTTCTAATAATCAATAAAATGGCAATAATTTAGGTTGATTTATTTTGAATAACGTATTATATATTTTAACGATTCTTTGATTCATATAAAATATGAAGGCATTACAAGATGACTGAAGAAGAACAAATAAAAATAATTCGAAAAAATCCGTTTAATATAAAACATATCAATAATCCAACTAAAGAAGTTCAATTAGTAGCAGTCAATCAAGATGGATATACAATTCATTATATAAATGATCCATATGAAGAAGTTCAATTAGCAGCAATAAATCAACACGTATCTTCAATTCATTATATTAAGTATCCATCAAAAGATGCATTAATTACTGCTTTATTAATAATATTGAAAGATGGTGATATTAATGCTATTGATGCTGTTGAAGAGTTATTGGAGAAATATTCAGATAGAAATTATCCTGAATTAATAGCCATCAATAATTATAGAAGGCATTACAATATGACTGAAGAAGAACAAATAAGAAGAATTAGCAAAAATCCATATTATATTAGATATATTAAAAATCCATCTGAAAAAGTACAATTGGCTGCAGTACAAGATAATGCAAAAGCAATTCGATTTATAGATAATCCATCTGAAGAAGTTCAATTAATTGCAGTTAGGAAAGATGCATATGCAATTTTTTATATTAAAAATCCAACAAAGAAGGTATTAATTACTGCTTTATTAATAATAGTAAAAGATGGCAATTATGAGTATGTTGAAGAATTTTTGGACAATTATTCAAATAAAAATTATCCTGAATTAATTGCCATTAATAATTATATGAAAGTATTAATTGGATGATGACTGAAGAAGAAGTACTAAAATTGATCCATAATTATGGTGGATATTATATTATGCATATTCAAAATCCATCTGAACTTGTTCAGATGGCTGCAGTCAAATCATATTTGCCCATTATTGAATATATTGATAATCCATCTGAGGAAGTACAACTATATGCAGTAACACAACTACCATATTTAATTGAGTACATTGACAGTCCATCTGAACGAGTTCAACTAGCTGCCGTTGAACAGGATGGGTATGCAATTAAACATATTAAGGATCCAACAAAAAGCGTTTTAATTATTAGTTTATTAAAATTGTTACAATACGGTGATTTTTATTATTTAAAAATTATATCATTACGAAAATATGGGAATAGAAATTATCCTGAATTGATCGCCATTCGAAGTTATATTAAGAATAAGTTTAAATAATATGAGTGAAAAAGAACAAATCAAAGCTGTTTCAATTAATCCATATAATATAAGATATATTGATAATCCATCTGAAGAAGTCCAATTTGCTGCTATTAATCAAGATCCATCTGTATTTCAATATATCAAAAATCCATCTGAAGAGGTTCAAATAGCAGCGGTTAGGCAAAATGGGTATAGAATCCGGCATATCGACAATCCTTTTGAAACCGTGCAATTTGCTGCGGTTAGTAAACATGGACAGGTAATTGATTTTATTACGAATCCAACAAAAGACGTTTTAATTATTAGTTTATTGACATTATTAAAAGATGATAGTATTGGTTCTGTTGAATATTTTTTGAAGAAATATTCAGATAGAAATTATCCTGAATTAATTGCTATTCGCAATCATATTGAGAGGATAAATGAAAAATTTGAACGAGATGTCTGAAGAGGAACAAATTAAATATTTAAACCTTTATCCATCTGCCATAAGAAGGATTATAAATCCATCAGAAACAGTCAAATTAACCGCAGTAAATAAAAATGGTTATTTAATCAGATTTATAAAAGATCCATCTGACGAGGTTCAATTAGCCGCAGTCAAACAGATACTATTTTCCATAGATATTATTCAAAACCCATCTAAAGACGTAATTATGTTTGCTTTATTGGAAATGGTTTTTAGATTGATTAATGAACGAATACTTAATATGAGGTATGTTGATGAATTATTGGATAAATTTTCGTATAGAAACTATCCTGAAATAATTGCCATTCGAACTTATACAAGGAACCCAATATTATAACATTGCAGCTGATCTTTGATCAAATTGCAAACTAAAAGTATTAATAACATTATATGGTATATATAGAAGATCTGCTTGAATTTGAATACCTTGATCATATTGAGTAACTGTTAATGACTGTACTTGTACTCTTGAATCATTATTGAATATATTTTGACATTCATCTATTATAGCATCTTTGATGACATCATCAAATGGTTCAAAAAGAAGATCCCATATTCCACATCCATATGTGGGCATCATTACTCTTTCTCCAGGTCTTGTATAAAAATTATTTAATAAATCACGTTTAATAAGTTCTATATCAGAAAATTGCTGAACTTTACTTGAAGTATCAACTGTGCTGTACCCGGTAAATAATTTCTGTCGTTGAATCACTGCCATTTTAAATCCAAAATATATTTATATATTTATTGCAATAAATATTATCGAAATTGGAAAGATTTTAAAAATGAAAAAAAACAAAAGATATGACTGATATGACTGAAGAAGAACAAATTGCAACCGTCAAAAGAGATCCAAATTCAATAAAATATATTACGAATCCATCTGAACGAGTTCAGCTTATGGCTGTCAATCAAAGTATATATGCTATTCAAGATATAGAAAATCCAACCGAAAATGTTAAATCATTGGCTGTCAAAAGAGATGCATATTCAATTAATTGTATTAAAGATCCTTCCAAAGATTTATTAATTTTTGCTTTGTTACAACTGATGAAAGATGGACATATTAGCGATGTTAATAAATTAATGAATAAATTCTCAAATAGAAATTATCCTGAATTTAATATCATTAGGCAATCAATTAATAATTATAGATAAATTATTATACTGATATTTTTAAAGAAGGAAAAATTAAAATATATGAGAAAAGATCCATATATGATTCAATATATAGAAAATCCAATAAAAGAATTTCTAATGGTTAGTTTATTAAAAATATTAAAAAATGGCGATATTGACTATGTTGAAGAATTGTTGAATAAATATTCAAATAGAAATTATCCTGAAATTGCAATAATTCGCCAATCAATTGAGAATGATAAATGAAAAATTTAAATGATATGAGTGAAGAAGAACAAATTAATTTTATAACAAGCAGTCCTTCCAATGTTAAAATAATACAACGTATTTTAAATCCATCTGAAGCTGTTCAATTAGCTGCGGTACAAAATAATGAAAATAATTTTCAATATATTAAAAATCCATCTGAAAAAGTACAATTGGCTGCAGTCAAACGACATGGGCTTATTATTGAATTTATCAAAAATCCATCTGAACGAGTTCAATTGGCTGCCGTTACGAAAAGTGGATATGCAATTGGTTATATTAATAATCCAACAAAAGAAGTTCTAATTTTTAGTTTATTAAAAATATTGCAGTATGGTGATACTGAATTTGTCAAAATCATGTTAGAAAGATATTCAGATAGAAATTATCCAGAATTTGCAATAATTCGCCAATCAATCGAGGCAGATAAATGAATATCATTTGATCCACCACTAAATATATGAAAAAGGTATTATAGTGGCAGATTCTTCAGGCGGTTCAGGTTCTTTTTCAAATGATAGTGATGCATCAGGACGACGCGTAAGACTTCGTCCAAAACCATCGGCTATATCACAGATTTATGGTGGCAGTGGATTATTGACACCATTACGGCAAACCAATGGTCTCGTATTTCCCTACCAACCCACTATTCAATATGCACAAGATGTTTCATATACCACAGTTGATATGGTTCATACCAATCAAGAATTATATGCGTATTCAAGAACAAATGCAGTTAAATTATCAATATCAGGTCAATTTTCCTGTCAAAATCAAACAGAAGGATTATATTCACTGGCTGCAATACATTTTCTAAGAACAGTCGTTAAAATGTATTTTGGAGCAAGTGCCAATCCAGGAACACCACCACCAGTATTACTATTTGATGCATACGGACAATATATTTTTAATTCACTTCCTGTTATTGTAACTACGTTTAATATTGGGCTACCAAATGATGTTGATTATGTACCAATTGATTTGTCCAATGTACCAAATTCCTCTGGACAAAATTCAAACTCAAATTTATCATCAATGACACCCATGTTAAATTCTGCCATGAATAATTTAAATTTATCCAATACTGCCACACAACTTTTACAAAGTGGGTTAAGTAGTTCAGATGGATATGTATGGTTACCTTCATTATTTACAATTGATGTATCAATTATTGTTCAAAATACGCCATCTAGATTAAGACAATTTGATTTGGATCAATTTAGAACGGGTGCATTATTAAAAGGAGGGATGTGGATATGACAATTACATATTCAAAATCAAGTCCATATTACAAAACACCACAAGTCAACAAATATGTCAATTATTTGGATTATTGGAAATCAATAACAATTAATCCAGCATCAAATGACACCTTAATTCAGTTGGATTCAAAATATAATAATCGCCCAGATTTACTAAGTTATGATTATTATGGAACTCCAAATCTATGGTGGGTTTTTATTGTTCGAAATCCAGACGTTTTAAAAGATCCAATATATGATTTTGTAACTGATATATATATAAACGTTCCAGACAAATCTACGTTGGGAGCGTATCTATGAAAATTGACGATGTTAGAAAAAACATAAATGATATGTCTGAAAAAGACCAAATTAAATATTTGAAAATATTAAAGCCTTCTTCTCTAATAATGTATATTCAAAATTCATCTATTGCGGTTCAAATGACTGCAGTGATTAAAAATCCATTTTCAATTACTTATATTAAAAACCCATCTAAAGACGTTCAATTGATAGCAGTTCGCCAAGACGGGTTTTCAATATATTACATTAAAAATCCATCTGATGTAGTATTGATTACTGCTTTACAACAAATGTTAATTTCTGAAAAAATTGACTTGGCAAAAAGTATATTGAAAAAATATCCAAATAGGAATAATTTAGAATTGGATCTAATTAGACAGACAATACAAGATGGGAAATGAGCAAATGAATATAAATGACATGAGTGAAGAAGATTAAATTAAAGAAATTATTAAAAATGAAAATAATTTTCAATATATTAAAAATCCATCTGAAAAAGTACAATTGGCTGCAGTCAAAAAAATGGATTTTTAATATATTATATCAAAAATCCTTCTGAAGAAGTTCAGATGGCTGCAGTTAATAATTATCATGTTGCAATCAAATATATTAATAATCCAACGAAAGATGTTTTGATTTCTGCTTTATTGAAACTTTTGAAAAATGTAAATATAAATGAAGCTATCATTGATGGTTTATTAAATAAATACTCAGATAGAAATTACCCTGAATTTGATATAAATAGAAAATCATATGGAGAAATCAAATGAACATAAATGACATGAGTGAAGACGAGCAAATCGAAATATGCATGAAGAATGAAAAGAACATCCTTCGTATACGAAATCCATCTGAAAAAGTTCAAATGGCAGCCGTGAGGGCAAATACATACGCAATTATCTATATTGAACATCCTACAGAAAAAGTAGTCATATATGTGTTACTTTGGTGTTTGTCAAATAATAGATTTGAACAAGCTAAGGATACTTTTCAACAATATAAAAATAAATTCAAATCTCCTGAATTTGAGGTAATTAGAAAATCTTTTGAAGCGGGGATATGAGATTACATGTTATTGACAATATTTTCGTATTATTATATAATTTATAATCAAACAAGGAGAAGTATATCATGTTTGACAAATTATCCGATAAAAATAAGAAAAAGTTAGCAGAATTGTCTCGCCGTGCACGAAATCAATCCATTCAGTTGCAATTGTTTAGAAAGATGTTAGCCGATGGAAACTTTGATGAAGAAGTACTAAAAGAGTCACAAAAGAATTAATTTTATGATACTAAGTATCCTTGAAAAGTAAATGTATTATGTTTGAATATTTGTCTGAAAAAGATAAAGTAATATTAATTAAAAAATATCAGATATTTCAAAACGATCTCGTGAACATACACGTAAACTAAAAATTTTTAGAAAATTATTTTCTGATCTAGCATCTGGAAAAATATCAGACGTTGAATTTCAAAAATTACTGATAAAAGACAATTAGATTTAAATAATAATTAATCAAAATACTACTCGAATATTAGCCATAAATACATTATGGCTTTACTGACTCCAACTCAACAATCTCGACTTAATCAATCAATTAATAGTGGGCAATCACCAATTGCACCAACTAATATCAATGTGCAACCCGACGATTCAAATCAAACGACTATTTTACAAAATACAAATAATCCTATTAATTTATTGGGTGCAAATGCAACTCAAAATACAAATGATGTACCAACATCAAGTAATACGACTACAAGTATTTTAACAAATTCATCATCACAATCCACTACCTCAAATGGTGTAACATTCACACCAACCGTCAATCCATTGAATGTGTATGCAAATTATACATATCATATCAGATGGTTTATTATGAGTGATGCTGATGCATATAATATAGATGAATCAAATCCAAATGTTGATAATTTTAGTAAAACTATTATTGCTGAAAGTGGTGTTACTGCAACATATAATATAATAGATTTTGAAATAAAAAATACGGTTAGTACTAATCGATCAACTCTAAATACAGATAATATATCATGGACTATGACAGTTGTTGAACCATTTGGTATATCATTAATTGATAAAATACGAGCAGTATCCAAAGGTGCCAGTACAAGACAGAACTACATGCGTGCGCCAACATTCATTGATATTTGGTTCACTGGTTATAATGAAGATGGATCAATAGTTGCGACTAAACTTTTTTATCAACTGTACCGTGTTAATGTTCTTGACATGAACGTTAATCTATCTGAATCCGGTAGTCGATATGATATCACTGGAATCATGGATGGAGCAATGGGACACAGTAATGAATTATCATTTAGTGGTGCATTATCTGAAATAACAGCGACGACGGTAGGTGATTTTTTTACAAAATTAACCGCAATTTTAAATTCACAACAAAAATCACAACAAGAACAAAATCGCGGATTGGTACAATATGCATTCAATATTCCGCCTGAAATTGTTTCATGGCCATTGCGAAATGCAGATGTATTAAAGCAAAATAATCGAAATGCAGACATGTCTGCCAGTTTAATAAATGGTTCAATGGCTATTAAAATTAACAGAGGCATGGCCGTTGAAAATATTGTTAATTATGTGTTATCAATGAGTCCAAATGCTGATAAATGGCTAAAAGGATCTTCAAATGGAACTGTTATTGGCGGTGCTGATTTGCAATCGACGGGCTTAGCGACTTGGATAAATGTTCATAGTTCAACAAAAATTATAGATTGGGATGCCGCAAGTAGAGATTATATTCGAGAAATTACATTTAGTCTTGTTCCATATAAATCAATAAAAGCAAGTGCAGATTTAGCAACGATTACTAAACTTGAGACACAAAGTGTTCAACAAGCAAAAATTAATTATCTATCTAATTCATCTAATAGAGCACTAACACGGTTATATCAATACATTTATACAGGTGAGAATACCGAAGTTCTTAAATTTGATATCAAAGTCGATGGTATGTGGAATATTATATTGCCACAGTGGGAAGCAACAAATACATATAGTAATTATACAGTTGGTCCTGAATTGGATACTACAGCCGTGGGCACTAAGAAAATTCTAAATCAATATACCAAACAACAATCAATACAAAATCTTCAAAATCGAATACAAAATCTTGATAATCAGTTATCATCAAATCCTGCTATTGATAGTGTGTCTAATTCATTATTGGAAGCCAAGGGAGCTTATCAGCAACAACTGGCTGCTTTGACCTCACAGCCATCTACCAGTTCAACGTCATCTGTGCTTAATGTACTTGCAACTAGAGCAACCCCATCGTCACAGTCAAGTGCCGTTACGGATAGCGCAACTCAAAATAAAGCAGATGCATATGTTGAAGATGTCCAGCTTATCGCAACAACAGATATTGATCCATTACAAATAGTTGTACGACCTGATACTGAACCCAATGCGCAAATAGCTGAACAAGGTGGTGACAGTAATAGGGCAAAGGCAACAACCAGTATACAGATATTGCCCGATGGAAGAAGTTTTATTGGATCTATTCTTGGCAATATGTATAATCAATCAGGATATTTTGTTCAAATTAATTTGGAAATTCGAGGTGATCCATACTGGATGGGTCAGGGGAATGTTAGAACCAATAATATAGCAAAAACATTTGGACAAGATAATGGTGATCTAAATTTTGCCAACTTTACTGTTCATGATAATTTATTTGTATTAAGTTTTAAATCAGGTTCAAATTATAGTGAAGATACTGGATTAATGGAATTTAACACAACAAATGAATTCTTTAATGGTGCATATGGGGTTTTAACTGTTTCAAATAATTTTAAAAATGGTTCATTTACACAAAATATAGAAGCATTCAAGGATCCATTCGCACAAAAAGTGTCTGGTGATTTAACTTCAAAATAAAATTGGAAAAATATGAGTTTTAAACGTACAGTAAATAGTCCACGTGGATATGACTTAGCAGGAACTGGTAGAAGTACTCAGCTTAACAGCATCTATGTTGGGTTCGTTAAACAAGTAGATGATAAACAGCGAATGGGAAGACTTAAAGTTTGGATTCCTGAATTAAGTGGTGAACCAACTGATTCTGGTACTTGGTTTACTTGTAACTATGCGAGTCCATTTGCAGGAGCAACCAACGTATACGATAATACAAATGGAAATACATGGGATGCATCACAGCAAAGTTATGGATTTTGGTTTGTGCCACCTGATTTGGAAAATGAAGTATTAGTTTGTTTTATCAATGGTGATCCTGGACGCGGCATATGGTTTGGATGTCTTTTTCAACAAAATATGAATAATATGGTACCTGGCATACCAGGAAATAATTCACAACCCGGTTTACCAGTTTCTGAATATAATAAAAATATTGATAGCAATGTAAATATTGAAAATCCAAATAGACCCGTTTTTTCACCACTTGCTGATCAATTAAAACTTCAAGGATTGGATCAAGACACAGTAAGAGGCATAAGCAGCTCTGGTGCCCGTCGTGATAACCCCATAAATTCCAGCTACGGGATATTAACACCTGGCGGTACACAGATAGTTTTAGATGATAATCTAGAGAATAGATTTATTAGATTACGAACCAGATTGGGTGCACAAATACTTATTAATGATTCCGTTGGAAGTATTTATATGAATAGTCGTGACGGAAAAAATTGGGTTGAAATGTCCGCTGGTGGCGCAATTGATGTATTTGCTGAAGATGACATAAGTTTGCGCACAAATGGATCATTTAATTTGAGAGCAGATTTAGATATCAATATTGAAGCAGGTAGAAATATCAGTATTTCCTCATCAAATGACGCACCAGCACAGGCTTCTAATACTTTGTCAACTCCATTAAATGGTATAATTAAAATTAATACGCCTGTAGATATTAATATCAATAGTGGTAATTTATATACTACTTCTACATATGAACATTCGATTACTGGAAATAATGTATATGTAAATAGTAATAATAATGTATATGTGGATTCATCACGTGATATTATACTTGGGGCAGTTACTGATTTATCTTTCTATGCTGGAAAAAATAATCCACCCGGTGAAGAAGGTAGAATATGGTACGCATCAAAAGATTCTAAAAATAATGATCAGGATACACCACCCACTGTACTTGGTACAATTGCAGCCACACCAACCGTAATTACTCAAAAAGACAATCAAGTTCAACCAGATGGATCATTTAAATTTATAACAAGAAATACGATATTATATCATATGCCGTATCATGAACCATTTGATGGACATGCTGCAAATATTCCTGGAACAAATACTCATGTTACTCAAAATACTGGTGCTGCTGCAGACCCATATAGTGGAGCTATAATTCCATTGGGCAGTATTGTACCAAATCAAATAACTCCATTAAATTTGATTGGAACACCCAAAGCAGGGATGCAGCCTGGAATATATATTGGAATGGGTTATGACACAAACAATAATCCATTATATGCATTTAACGGATCGTCATCACTATTACAATCTTCGGGTAGTTATCAAATATCTAATAATGGTATTCAATTTATTGTTAGTTATGAAGGCATTACTAACATGGTATATCAGGATGTAGCTGGGCTAAAACAAATTGGTATAGGGCATTTATTGACACCAACTGAAATTGCAGGAAATTTTGTTACAGTTGGTCAAACCAATATACCATTAACAACTGCGTTATCAGATATACAATGTTATACATTATTAAATCAAGACTTGATTATGAAACAACAAACGGTACGTAATTCAGTAACGGTTAACATTACACAAAATCAATTTGATGCTTTAGTAAGTTTATGTTTCAATATTGGCGATAGCAGTTTTAAATCCAGTTCTCTTGTGAAGAATATAAATGCTGGAAATTTTGATTTGGCTACAAATGGATTCTTATCATGGATAGTTGTTAATGGATCTAATTCACCAGGACTTTTAAATAGACGCAGAGCAGAAGCAGGAAATTTCAGAGGATTTGTTACTGCTATTCAATAATCATAAAGTGGATTATTGAATTTAGTTTTATCCTGAGTGGCATAAAGTCGTAACCAATTCAAGCATACCCCATCTGAATCAACTTTGTTTGAATAATGGTCATTATAGGTTAACAAATAGCAATATCTACTTGATTGATATTTCAAAGGATCGAAATCATACATATAATAGCAATCTTCAGTATCAATAATAGTTGGTGTCAAATTAGATTTTGGTAAAATGGTATTCCATATCTTTTTAGAAAATTCAGAATTAACAAAATCTCCTTGAATGTTCATTGTGCACAAATTTTTGCATACCCCGTATAAACCAGGAATATATGCATTTGATGAATATTCATTGAAGGTCCATGCTTCCCGCGCTATCCATAATATATCTGATATATGAGGTTGTTGCTCAAAACAAGCAAATGCCACAATTTCATTGGTACGTTTACTTACAAGAAAGAATATAATTTCAATACCGGATAAAAAATAATATGCATTTTCACCACATATATCTATTGGTAATTTTTTAGAAGATTTAAATAGTTCCTTAATAAATTCTAATTTCATATTGCGGTAAAATAATCTTGTAATGTATTTTAGATCATTGGCGCGATCCACATTGAGTGTTGGTAACATAATTAACATCACTTTCAGGATTTCCCTCCGTAATGACACAGGTATTGATATCTAAATCTTCGATATCAATGTAAGCATCATTAGAACTCGTAGAATCCATAATCTGAATCACATGAGTTATAAGGGCATGATTCACTGGTAATAATCTACCAGGAATTCGGGAACAACCTTCCCTACGTATATTAATCGCAGCATTCACATCTCTATCCCCAATATATCCACATGTACTACACTCATATGTGCGGATGGGCAACGGTAATGATGGTTTTATGTGACCACAATTACTACATGTTTTAGATGATGGATAATAACGATCTATTTTAATAAAGGTCTTACCCATATCCTCACATTTATACTCCAACTGGGAAATAAAGATCCCCATTGAAGCATTAGCTATCTTTCTTGCCATATGAGGATTTTTCATCATCTCAGCGATAGCCAGGTCTTCTACTATTATAGCATCAGATGATGATACTATTTGTTTTGATACTTTATGTAAATGATTACGTCTGCGATTTGCTTGTTTACGGCTTTTCGTTTGTAATTTATTTAAAGTTTTTATGTATTTCCTACTTCTTTTATCTCGTTTTTTAGCTTTATGCGCTTCCTGTTTTTTAGCTAATTTCCTTTGCAGGTTCTTTATACCTATTTCTATTCGTTCATCTAGATATACTTCGTAAGCATCTCCATCAGAAGTAACGGCTATATTATTAATACCGCAATCTACGCCTGTTATTTTATTAATTTGGATTTTTGGTACATCTGGTAAGATGTAACATACTATGGCATAATATTTGCCAAGTATTTTCTTAATAGTTATTTTTTGGATTTTATTACCAAAATATTTATTTTTATGGGATTTATATTTTATTTTACCAATAATAGGCATCTTGATATGAGTACTATCAACAGATATACCCTGTGAAGCAGTAATA
>Ga0116227_10007932_pt1 | contig 20372 bp, 12 predicted proteins | sample S1TSphgellanicum_FD_89693 | JGI IMG/M metagenome (GOLD analysis project Ga0116227, IMG submission 89693) | Host-associated microbial communities from peat moss isolated from Minnesota, USA - S1T2_Fb - Sphagnum magellanicum MG | ecosystem: Host-associated > Plants > Peat moss > Unclassified...
CGCGCCCGAGGTGATCGGCACGTAGGGCAGCGGCGCCTGACTGTAATTGAACATGCTCGAAAGGTCGTCCGACCGCGCATCCGACGTGCCGAGACTGCCGAGGCCGAAGGTCGACTCGATGAAGCGTAAGACGCTTCCCATGTAGTGCGTCGTGTGATCGACCGTGCCGCGCCGCGCGTAGGGTGAGTCGACGACCAGCGGTATCCGGAAGCCGGCTTCAAACGCGTTGAACGTTGCCGGCTTTACCTCGTCGTACCAGCCGCCCCAATCGTCGTACGTGAAGATGATGGCCGTCGAATTCCAGAATTTGCTCTCTCCGACCGCGTTCTCGACCATTTTCACCCACGCGGGCCCGTTGGAACTCGGCACGGTTTGCCCGGCATGGTCGCTGTTGACGAACTGGCCGACGACGTAGGTCACGTTCGCGAGTTTACCGTTTGCGATGTCGGTGAAGAGTTGCGTCTCGGGAGAGATCACGTTCGTGGTCCACTGCGCGCCGTTACGGACGCTCTTAATCGGAGCGAAACTGCTCGCGGCGCCGTCGCGGTCCGAACTTGGAATGTAGTAGGTCCAGGTCTTGGCCTTTGCGTTCAAGAGATCGGCGATCGTCTCGTACGTAAAACAGGACGTGTACTGCTGATCTTCGGCGCCCGTCATGATGTTGACGGCAGTTCCGGTCCCGGGCGAAGAACAACCATCGCCGCCGCTTGGGTTTTCGGCGGCGTAGTAGTCCGGCAATGCTGCCGTGATCGGGCCCGACGCGCCGGCGATTGGGAATTGATGCCCCGCGAAGCTCTGCGAACGATGGTCGGCAAACGTTTCGTCGCCGAGGACGCCGTTCGTCGCCATGTCCCAATACGGTTGGACGTCCGACTGCATCGAGTAGGAGTAGGCGAAATCGGTGGGCGCGCCGCTTCCGTAATCGAGCGTCTCGTGGTTGAAGCCGTCCATTTTGCCGTTGTCGTATTCGGTCAGCCAATTGGAGTACTGGTGGCTCGGATCCCACGATGTCATCAAGTGAATCGGTTTGAGCGTAACGGGATTGCCGTTGGAATCGAGACCTTGCGAGACGGTCGATGCGCCGGGATACCCGTGAAAGATGTTCTCGAGCGTGCGGTTCTCTTGCAGGACGATGACGACGTGCGAGATCGGCGTCGTCCCGGGCGAACTCGTCGACGTGGCCGTCGGGGTCGGACTCGGGTGCCCGGTCGCAGTTGCGGTCGGCGTCGGGCTTGGGTGGGTCGTGGACGTCGAGGTCGGCGACGGTGACGGTGTCGGCGAAGCGCTCGTCGTCAGCGAGACGTCGTCGACGTAAAGATCGACGTACGCGCCGTTGTAGCCGTTGCCTCGCACGCCTGCGTATACGAAGAGCGTTTGGCCCGCGTACGCGCTGACGTCGCACGACTTTTGCGTCCAGGTCGTGGTGCTGACCAGAATCTTGAAGCACGAGAAGACGACTTTCCCGGTCGAGTCGAGCAAACCGGCTTCCTGATCCGCGTACTCGATCGTATCGTCGGTTTTGCCTTGGACGTCCATCGAAAGGCTCGCGCCCGTCGGAATGGTGACGCTCTGCTCGATACCGACGAGCCCATCGCTCTCCGGGGCCCTCGAGGTGCCCATAAAAGCCGAATACGTCCCGGAGTGCGCCTTGGCCGACGTTACGATCGCCGCACCTCTTCCCGTGCCGACTTGCGTCCACGGCGTTAACGCGCCGCTCTCGAAGCCGCCGTTTTGCAGCGCGTTTGCGGCGGCGGGCTGCAGCAGTTGCGCCGCCGAGTGAGCCGCCGCGCGTGCGGCCGGGATCTGCGCGGTCGACTGGCCGCTATTGCCGCCGTTGCACGCACTTACGGCGAGCGCTAGAGAAGCGATGACGTACAACGCGAAGAGGCGACGCATAGTGGCACGCTCCACACCAGAACGGCGGACGTTGCATTTCGAAGATTGCTCTCGGGGGGCAATAATTTCGCTTCAGTCTGCAATTCCTGCGTTAAGGCGAATTAAGGTTTAACTCGCGGTGCGACCAACTCCTAAGCGGACGCGCTTACCGGCACCGTCCGTGAGCCGCGGAACCTATTCCCACAAGAACTGAAGTATTTGCACGGGTGCGCCCGGGTTTGAAACCTATTGCGTAACGCGAACCATCATGCGGGGCGGACGGACTCCTCACGAGCATCGTCCGACCGAAAGAAGAACTTCGTGAAAATCCCGATCATTCAGTCCCTTGCTATCGCGGCGCTCGCCCTTGCGGCGCTCGGCGGCGCTACTCCGGCCGCCGCGGCGCACGCCGCGCCGACGTGGGCGCTCCTGCGCGTCGACGTTTCGGCGCGAGGCGATGTCGAAGGCGTCCGCTTGCGCTATGCATCCGGTAACCGCTCCTTCGACCGGGCCGCTTTGGAAGCGGCGTCGAGTACCGTTTTCGCGCCGGCGTATCATCTGAGCGGGCCGGCCGCCTTCGATTATCTGATCTTACGCGATGCGCGCGGGCGCCACGCGCGAATCGTCCCGGTGCTTACCGGATATCAAGGTTCGGCGCGTTCGCCGGTTCGCGTCGTACGCGGCCGGGACGCATCGACCTCGACGTAGCAGCCGATCGAAGACCCGGCTCGCGCTTAACCCGCGAAGGCCGGGCGGCGGCGCTCCATGAACGCCGTAATGCCTTCACGGGCGTTTGCCGAAGCTGCGTTTGCGACGATGAACTGCCGTTCGAGTTCGAGCATCTCGGCGTGCGACGTCGTCGCCGCGGCGTTGACCAGCTTTTTGACCGCGGCGTGCGAGCCCGCAGGCAGTGCCGCGATCTTCGCAGCCAGCAGGTTCGCTTCGGCTTGCAAGGCATCGTCCGGCACGACTTTGGTGACGAGCCCGAGCGCGAGCGCCTCGTCCGCATCGATGAAGCGATTCGTGAAGAGGAACTCTTTCGCGCGTTGCGGTCCGATGAGGCGGGTGAGATGGAACGACGTGCCGGCATCGGGTGAGAGTCCGATCGCTGCATAACCCGCGCGGAACCGGGCCGACTGGGCGGCGATGAGCACGTCGGCGGTCAGAGCGAGGCCGATCCCGCCGCCCGCGACCGGACCGTTGAGCGCAGTGATGACGGGGCACGGAAGCGCCGCGAGGGCGAGCAGCGTTTCGTTGAGTCCTCCGAGCGAGACCTGGATCGACGGAGCGAGCCGTTCGCCGAGCGCGATGAACTGGCGGATGTCGCCGCCCGCGCAAAACATGCTGCCGGTGCCGGTGACGATCACGACGCGCACGCTCGGATCCGCGGCGAGCGTCTTCACCGCCGCCCCGAGTTCGCTTGCGGCTTCCGCCGTGAGGGCGTTCGAGAGATCGGGCCGGTCGAGCGTCAGGCGGGCGATCCCGTCTTCAACTGCAAGAACCACAGACGCTTGGGGCATGAACGAACTCCTTTGATTCCCCGGATGTTACCGAGAGGAAGAACGTACTGTCAAGCGGTAGGAGGCGCGATGCCATCCAAAGCGGCGCCGGTGCGCGCGCGGCCTCTCGTCCGCAAACCCCTGCGCTGGAACGGTTTCGTCGCCGGCGACGACGAGCAGCGCGACCTCAAGCGTCGCGCTATTCTCGAGGCCGCGGCGAAGATGTTCGTCGAAAACGGCTATCACGAAACCTCGCTCGCCGATATCGCGGATAGTCTGCACGTCACCAAACCGACGCTCTATTATTACGTCTCGAGCAAAGAAGAGATGCTCGCGCAAATCGCGAGCAGCGCGCTTGCGGGCAGCGAGGAGATGTTCCGGGATGCGAGCGAACGCGGCACCGATGCGCTCGATTCGCTGCGGCTCTTCATGCGGGCCTACGTGCGAGCGATGAACGACGACTTCGGGCGCTGTCTCTTGGCGGCCCGGCATATGCGTTTAGCGCCGGAAACGCAGGCGAAGCTGACGGCGGGTTTCCGGCGCATCGATTCGTTCGCGCGCGAATTGCTCGAGCGTGGGGTGCGCGACGGCTCGATGGTTCGCAGCGACGTGCGCATGGCGGCGTTTGTCCTCTATGGCGCCGTGAATTGGATCCCGCACTGGTATCGCGAGGCCGGCGGGTTGCCGCCGGAAGAGGCGGGCGAGGCCATGTTCGACGTCATCGCCCGCGGTCTCGCGAAGAAGCGCGTGCCGGCGTGAACTCGAGTGCGACGCCGGTTGCGGCCGCCATCCGTTACGAACTGCGCGAGCGCGCCGCGTGGCTCACGATCGATCGCGCCGAGAGCCGCAACGCTCTCAACCCGGCCGCGGTCGCCCAGATGCGCGCCGGACTCGCTCGCGCGCAAGCCGATCCGGGCGTCCGCGTCATCGTCCTTACCGGCGCCGGGGAACGCGCCTTCTGCGCGGGGGCCGATCTCAAACCGGCGAGCGGCTCGTTCGAGCCCGATTTCTCGCAAACGACCAACGATTTTGCGCAACTGCTGCGCGAGGGTCGCGCGTGTTCGGTACCGCTGATCGCGCGCGTCAACGGTCATTGTTTGGCCGGCGGCATGGGGCTGCTCGCGATGTGCGATCTCGCCGTGGCGGCCGAAAGCGCGCTCTTCGGTTTGCCGGAGGTCAAGGTGGGCTTATTTCCGATGCAGGTGATCGCGGTTTTGCGCGAGCTCGTTCCTCCGCGCGTGTTGGCGGAGATGTGTCTGACGGGTGAACCGCTGACCGCCGCCGACGCGCGCGCGGCCGGACTCGTCAATTACGTCGCATCGCCGGAAACGCTCGACGATAAGCTCGCGTGGCTGCTCGAACGGCTCGTCGATAAATCGCCGACAGCCCAACGTCGCGGCAAGTACGCGCTGCGCGCCTCGGCGGGGATGGACTTCTCCGAAGCGCTCGCCTTTCTTGAAGGGCAAATCGCGACGCTCGCCCTAACCGAGGATGCTCGCGAGGGCCGGCGCGCCTTCGGCGAACGCCGCGCGCCGCAGTGGACGAACCGGTGAAGCGCGTTCGCATCGGCGGCGCTTCGGCTTTTTGGGGCGATAGCGCGGTGTCCGTGCCCCAGCTCGTACGCGGCGGCGAGCTGGACTTTCTCTCGTTCGACTATTTGGCCGAGCTCACGATGTCCATTCTGGCGCGCGCTCGCGCGAAAGATCCTTCTGCCGGTTGGGCGACCGATTTCGTGGACGGCGCACTCGCCGGCACGCTTGCCGAGATCGCGTCGCGCCGCATTCGCATCGTGAGCAACGCGGGTGGCGTGAATCCGCGCGCGTGCGCGGCCGCGCTCGAGCGGCACGCCGCGGAAGCCGGCGTGTCTTTGCGCGTCGCCGTCGTCGAAGGCGACGACGTTCTCGCGCTGGCCGACGGCCTGCGCGCCAGGGGCACCGCGGATATGTTTAGCGGCAAACCGTTGCCGCCGCGGCTGCTCAGCGCGAACGCGTATCTCGGCGCGTTCCCGATTGCGGCGGCGCTCGATCGCGGCGCCGACATCGTCATCACCGGCCGCTGCGTCGATAGCGCGCTCCCGCTCGGTGCGTTGATCAGCGAATTCGGTTGGAAGCGCGATGACTGGGACCTCTTGGCCTCGGGCAGCCTCGTCGGGCACATCTTGGAGTGCGGCGCGCAAGGCTCGGGCGGCCTGCACACCGATTGGGAACGCGTCGAACGCTGGGACGACATCGGCTATCCGATCGCCGAAGTCTCGCCCGACGGCAGTTTTATCGTGACGAAAGTTCCGGGAACCGGTGGTTTGATCGCGCGCGCCGCCGTCGCCGAGCAGATGCTCTACGAAACCGGCGACCCTGCCGCGTACGTGCTTCCCGACGTCGTCTGCGACTTCTCGGGCGTGACGATGGCCCAAGACGGCGCCGACCGCGTGCGCGTATCACCCGCCCGCGGCCGGCCGTGCACCGCAACCTATAAGGTCAGCGCGACGTATGCCGACGGTTTGCGATCAATCGGCGTGCTCACGATCATCGGCATCGACGCGGCAGCGAAAGCGCGCCGTACCGCCGAGGCGATCCTCGCGCGCACCCGGCGCATTTTTGCCGAACGCGGGCTCGCCGACTACCGTGACACGCTCATCGAATTGCTCGGCGCGGAAAGCGTCTACGGCCCGCACGCGCGGGTGCCGCAGGCGCGTGAAGTCGTGATGCGTCTGTCGGTCGAACACGACGACCGTCGCGCGCTCGACATCTTCTCGCGCGAGATATCACCGGCAGGCACCTCGTGGTCGCCGGGAACCACCGGGTTCGGCAGCGGTCGCCCGAAAGCCGCACCCATCGTTCGCCTCACCTCGTTTCTTCTACCCAAGAGCGACGTGCAGATTTCGATCGAAGTGGACGGCGTTCGCGAGCCGGTGGACGTCGTCGTGTCTGCCGCCGCTCCGAACGGGCATGCCCCCGAGGCGCAAGCGCCGCAGAACGCGGCCGGCGGGGTTATGGCCCCGGGCTCTGCCGCAGATCCGGAAACCATTTTGGTACCGCTCGTCGCGCTCGCCTGGGGACGCAGCGGCGACAAAGGCGACACCGCAAATATCGGCGTGATCGCACGCGACCCGGCGTACCTGCCGATCCTGCGCGAGCAGTTAACGGCGGAATCGGTCGCCGCTTACTTCGCCCATCTCCTGCGCGGCGCCGTGAAGCGCTTCGATCTGCCCGGCATCGGCGCGTTCAACTTCACGCTCGACGAGGCGCTCGGCGGCGGGGGCATGGCGTCGATGCGAATCGACCCGCTCGCCAAGGGCATGGCGCAGATGCTGCTCGACATCCCAATCCGCGTCCCCGTTTCACTGCTCGCCCCCGCGGAGCCCGCCGCCCTTACGAACGGAGTCATATGATCTACGGACCCGAACACCGCGAACTGCAAGCATCGCTTTCGCGGCTCATCGCAAGCGACATCAATCCCCACGTCGAGGAATGGGAAGCGGCGGGCGCCTTTCCCGCGCACGACGTGTTCCGCAAACTCGGCAAACAGTCGATGCTCGGCATCAATAAGCCGGTCGAATTCGGCGGCCTCGGGCTCGATTACAGTTACGCGACCGCGTTTCACGAAGCGCTCGGCGAAATTCGCTGCGGCGGCGTGCCGATGGCGATCGGGGTGCAGACCGACATGGCGACGCCCGCCCTCGCCAAGCACGGCTCCGACGCCCTGCGCGAAGAGTTTCTGCAGCCCTCGATCAGCGGCGAAGTCGTCGCCTGTCTCGGCGTTTCGGAAACCGGCGCGGGGTCCGACGTGGCCTCGATTCAGACCCGGGCGCGCAAGGACGGGGACGACTACGTGATCGATGGCGGCAAGATGTGGACGACCAACGGCGCGCAGGCCGATTGGATGTGCGCGCTCGTCAACACGTCGGACGGCGCGCCGCACCGCTCGAAATCCCTCGTCGTCATTCCGATGAACGCAAAGGGCGTGTCGCACTCCAAAAAGTTCGATAAGCTCGGGATGCGGTCATCGGATACGGTCCAGGTGTTCTTCGACGGCGTCCGGATCCCGCAGCGCAACCGGATCGGCGAAGAGGGCATGGGCTTCATCTATCAGATGGAGCAGTTTCAAGAGGAACGTCTCTTCGCCGCCTCGAGCGGTCTGCGCAGCCTCGACATCGCGCTCGACGATACGGTCGCCTACGTTCGTCAACGAGTCATCTTCGGCCGGCCGATTCTCGACAATCAATACGTGCATTTCCGCCTCGCGGAGCTCAAGACGGAGATCGAACTGTTGCGGTCCTTAGTGTATCGCGCGGTCGAAGAGTACGTCGCCGGCGGTAACGTGCTGACGCTCGCCTCGATGGCAAAATTGAAGATCGGGCGGCTCAATCGCGAGCTCGCCGACGCTTGCCTGCAGTACTTCGGCGGCATGGGCTACATGAACGAAACGCCGATTTCGCGCTTCTATCGCGACACGCGCTTATCGTCGATCGGCGGCGGTGCCGACGAAGTGATGCTCGGAATCATCAGCAAGAATATGGGGATCGCGCCGCGCCCGCCCAAGCCCGCGGCCGCGATCGGGAGCGTGCCGTGATGGAATGGACCAACGCAATCTCACCCGACGTGCCGGGTCCCGGCCCGATCGGGCGCATCGCGCTCGGCGACATCATCCGGCGTAGCGCCCGCAAGTATCCGGCAAAAACGGCGGTCGTCGACGGGCCGATCCGCTTCACGTACGCGGAACTCGATGCCGACGTCGACCGCTTGGCAAACGCGCTGCTCGGCCGCGGCCTGCGCAAAGGCGATCGCGTCGCGACGCTCTGCGCGAACTCGTATCAGTACGCGGTCGCGATGTTCGGCATCCAGCGCGCGGGCCTCGTTTGGCTGCCGATCAATCAGAATTTGCGTCCCGATGACGTCGAGTATATCGTCGGGCACGCGGGACCGAAATTCGCGATCGTCGACGATGCGATCTACGCCGGGCCGCTGCGCCCGGTCCTCGACGCGCGCTTCGGCGCACGCGGCATCGCGCTCGTGCCGTACGAGCCGAACCTGTCCTCGGCGCACCCCCTCTTCGAAGAGTTGCTCCGGGAAGGCGCCGCGAGCGATCCCGGCGTCGACATCGACGATCGCGACGTCTGCCAGATCATGTACACGAGCGGCACGACCGGCCGTCCGAAGGGCGTGATGCATTCGCATCTTTCCGTGTATCTGCCGCTGCTCGGCAACGTGATCGACTACGGCACGCGCGCCTCGGACGTCTCCAACGTCACGCTGCCGCTCTTCCATTGCGCGCAGCACTGTTCGCTCGCGGGCGCGTTTCTCGTCGGCTCGACGGCCGTCATGATGCGCACGGTCGATCCGGCCGCGCTGCTCGAAGCGATCGAGCGCGAAAAGATCACGGTGATCCTCTCGCTGCCGCCGATTTACGCGCTCATGCTCGATCACCCGGCGCGCGCCGGCAAGGATCTCTCGAGCTTGCGGCTGTGCGTCTACGGCATGATGCAGATGTCCGAACCGCTCTTGAAACGGTTAGTCGCGGAGATCTGCCCCAACTTCATGCTCGGTTCCGGCCAAACGGAGATGTATCCGAGCACCGTGACGTTCAAGCCGCATCAGCAACTCGTTCGCTTTGGACCATATTGGGGCGACTCGTGCGTCGGCACGGAAACGGCGATCATGGACGACGCCGGCAATTTATTGCCGGCGGGCGAGGTCGGGGAGATCGTGCACCGCGGTCCGGGCGTGATGACGGGGTATTTCCGCGACCCAGAAGCGACGGCAAAGGCGCGCGCGTTCGGCTGGCACCACACCGGGGACCTCGGAACCTTCGACGATGCGGGTCAGCTTATTTTCACCGACCGCAAGAAAGACATGATCAAGAGCGGCGGCGAGAACGTCGCATCCATCGTGGTCGAACGCGCCCTGCTCGCCCACCCGGCCGTCGCCGCGGCGGCGGCGATCGGATTGCCGCATCCGCGTTGGGGCGAAGCCGTAACGGCGGTCGTGCTTCGCAAGCCCGGCGCGAGCGCAAGTGAAGCGGAACTCGTGGCCCACGCGAAAGCGAACCTTTCCGAGCACGAGGTTCCCAAGGCGATTTGCTTCGTCGAGCAATTTCCGCTCACGGGCACGGGAAAAATTCAAAAGAATCTCTTGCGCGAACAGTTTGCCGCGCTCTACACGCAAGGAGCGCCCGCCTGATGGCCTGGGTCAACGCGATCTCGCCGGACGTTCCCGGACCCGGCGCCATCGGCCGCGTCGCCGTGCCCGATATCGTGCGCCGCAGCGCCCGCAAGTTTCCGCTCAAGGTCGCGATCGTCGATGGGCCGCTGCGCGCGACCTACGCCGAATTGGATGCCGACGTCGACCGGCTGGCGAACGCGTTGCTCGCGCGCGGCTTGCGGAAGGGCGAGCGCGTTGCGACGCTGTGCGCGAACTCGTATCAGTTGACGGTCGCCATGTTCGGCATCCAGCGCGCCGGACTCGTTTGGCTGCCGGTAAACCACAACTTGCAGCCGGCCGACGTCGAGTTCATCCTGGGCCATGCGGCACCGAAGTTCGCGATCGTCGACGACACGATCTACGCGGGGGCCCTCGGGGCCGTGCTCGAGTCGTTCGTCGCGTCGTTCGCGCTCGTGCGTTACGATTCGCCGGGCACGCACGTGCATCCGCCGGTCGCGCACGCGCATCCGTCATTCGAAGAACTGCTGGCCGTGGGCGATGCGGCCGAACCGCTCGTCGAAATCGAAGATCGCGATCCGTGCCAGATCATGTATACGAGCGGAACGACCGGGCGGCCCAAAGGCGTGATGCACACGCATCTCTCGATCTACACCGCGCTCCTCAATAACGTGATCGATTTCGAGATGCGCCCCGCGGACGTGTCGAACGCGATGCTGCCGCTCTTTCATGCAGCCCAGCACTGCCTTTCAAGCAGCATGTACGTCGTCGGCGGAACGGTCGTCATCATGCGCACCATCGACCCCGGCCGCTTGATCGAAACGATCGCTCGGGAACGGGTTACGGTCGCCCTCTCGTTGCCGCCGATCTACGCGGCGATGCTCGATCATCCCGCGCGCGCCGGGAACGAGCTCTCGAGTTTGCGCGTCTGCGTCTACGGCATGATGCAGATGCCCGAACCGGTCTTGCGCCGCGCGATCGAAGAGATCTGTGCGAACTTCCAGCTCGGCAGCGGTCAGACGGAAATGTATCCGTGCACGACGACGTTCAAGCCCGAGCAGCATTTAGCGCGGATCGGTTCGTATTGGGGCGACTCGTGCGTCTCGACGGAGACGGCAATCATGGACGACGCGGGCAATCTTCTCGGGCAAGGGGAACCCGGCGAAATCGTACATCGCGGGCCGAACGTGATGGCAGGCTATTTCCGCGACCCGGAGGCGACCGAAAAGGCCAGAGCCTTCGGCTGGCATCACACGGGCGATCTCGGCGCGTTCGATGCGGACGGCCAACTGATCTTCACCGATCGCAAGAAAGACATGATCAAGAGCGGCGGCGAGAACGTCGCTTCCATCGTTGTCGAGCGGGCGTTGCTCGCGCATCCCGCGGTGGCCGCCGCCGCCGCCATCGGCCTGCCGCACGACCGCTGGTTCGAAGCGGTGACTGCCGTCGTGCTGTGCAAACCGGCTACCGTCGCAAGTGAAGCCGAGATCTTGGCGCATTGCAAGGCGACGCTCTCGCCGCATGAAGTGCCGAAGGCGGTCTGCTTCGTTGAGGAATTCCCGCTGACGGCGACGGGTAAGATTCAAAAGGTTTTGCTGCGCGAACGCTTCGCGCGACTGTACGAGGAGGCCGGGACGGCCGTTCGTTAGTCGCGATGCCTGCGATCGTCTCGAAACTCAGTCCGGCCGGAAGCGATTTCGGCCGCAACCGGACGGCGATGCTGCGCCACGTCGAGCGCCTGCGCGAACTCGAAGCGCGCGCCCGCGCGAAGTCCGATGCGAGCCGCCCGTCGTTTGAGAAGCGCGGCGCGCTCTTGCCGCGCGAGCGCATCGGCCGGCTCCTCGATCTTGGATCGCCTTGGCTCGAACTCTCGCCGCTCGCGGGCTACGGCGTCGATACGCCGGACCCGGAAAAGAGCGTCCCGGGCTCGGGCGTGCTCTCGGGAATCGGTTACGTTTCGGGAGTTCGCTGCGTGATCGTCGCCAGCGATTCGGGGATCAACGCGGGTGCGATCGGCCCGATGGGCGGCGAAAAACTCTTACGCGCACAAGACATCGCGCTCGAGAACAAGATGCCGTTCGTCTATCTCGTCGAGTCGGCCGGCGCGAATCTGATGAAGTACCGCGTCGAGGGTTTCGTCAACGGCGGCGCGATCTTCCGCAACCTCGCGCGGCTCTCGGGTGCGGGCGTGCCGGTCGTCACGGTGGTCCACGGTTCGTCGACGGCCGGCGGCGCATACTTCCCCGGTCTCTCCGATTACGTGATCATGGTGCGCGGTCGCGCGCGCGCCTTTCTCGCCGGACCGCCCTTGCTCAAAGCGGCGACGGGCGAGATCGCGACCGAAGAAGAGCTCGGCGGCGCCGAGATGCACGCGCGCGTGTCGGGCCTCGCGGAATACGTTGCGGAGAACGACGGCGACGCCATTGCGATCGCCCGCGATGTGGTCGCGCGTTTACCGTGGGGCCGGGTTCCGGCGCCCTCCGGGCCGGCGCCGCGCTTTGCCGAGGAAGAATTGCTCGGCGTGATGCCGGCCGACCCGAAGCGGCAGGTCGACATGCGCGAGGTGATCGCGCGCATCGTCGACGACTCCGATTTTCTCGAATTCAAATCGGAATACGGCCCGGCGACGGTCACCGGTCACGCTGCGATCGAAGGCATTCGCGTCGGCATCATCACGAACAACGGGCCGCTCGACCCGAACGGCGCGACCAAAGCGACGCACTTCATCCAGGCCTGCTGTCAAGCCGATATTCCGCTGCTCTATCTCCAGAACACGACGGGGTACATCGTCGGTAAGGCATCCGAGAGCGGCGGCATGATCAAGCACGGCTCGAAGATGATCCAAGCCGTGACGCTTGCGAACGTGCCGCAGATCACGTTGATGTGCGGCGCGTCTTTCGGCGCTGGGAATTACGGCATGTGCGGCCGCGGGTTCGAGCCCGACTTTCTCTTCAGCTGGCCGAACGCGCAGACGGCCGTGATGGGCGGCGAGCAGGCGGCAAGCGTCATGGCGATGGTGACGGAGGAAGGCGCGAAGCGGCGCGGGATCGCCGTTCCGGCGGAGCAGATCGCCGCACTCAAAGCGCAGATCGTGCAGACCTTCGACAGTCAGATGTCCGCTTTTCACACATCGGGCCAACTGCTCGACGACGGCGTGATCGACCCGCGCGATACGCGCCGGGTGCTGTCGCTCGCACTCTCGATCGTGCTCGAAGCGCGCGTGCGGCGCGTCTCGCCGGTCCAGTTCGCGGTGGCTCGTCCGTGAAGCGTCTCCTCATAGCGAATCGTGGCGAAATCGCGCTTCGCATCGCGTCGAGCGCGCGTGACCTGGGTTTGGAAATCGTCGCCGTGTATTCCGATGCCGATGCCGGCGCGCCGCACGTGCGCGACGCCGACTACGCTGCGCGCCTTGGGCCCGCTGAGCCGAGCGCGTCGTATCTCGATATCGATGCCGTGTTGCGGGCCGCCGAGGCCACGGGCGCCGATGCCGTTCACCCGGGATACGGTTTTCTCGCCGAGAGTCCGGAGTTCGCGGAACGCTGCGTCGCTGCCGGGCTCACCTTCGTCGGGCCGCCGGCGAACGCGATGCGCGCGCTCGGCAACAAAGCGAGTTCGAAACGGTTGCTCGCCGGTTCGAACGTTCCGTTTCTGCCGGGATATCACGGGGAAGATCAAAGTGACGACGCGTTCGTCGCGGCCGCCGCCGAAGTCGGTTATCCGCTGATGATCAAGGCTTCCGCGGGCGGCGGGGGTCGCGGGATGCGGCTGGTGACGGACGGCGCGCGCTTGTCGGATTCGTTGCGTTCCGCGCGGTCGGAAGCCGCGGCGGCCTTCGGCAACGGCGATCTTCTGCTCGAACGCGCGCTCGTGGGCCCGCGCCACATCGAGGTGCAAATCTTTGCCGATGCGTTCGGCAACGTCGTCCATCTCGGTGAACGCGATTGCAGCGTCCAGCGCCGCCATCAGAAGCTCCTCGAAGAGGCGCCGTCGCCCGCGGTCGATGCCGCACTGCGCGAACGGCTCGGCGCCGTGGCGGTCGAAGTCGCGCGAGCCGCAACCTACGTCGGAGCCGGAACCGTCGAGTTCTTGCTCGACGCGAGCGGCGCGTTCTTTTTCATCGAAATGAACACCCGGCTGCAGGTGGAGCACCCCGTTACCGAAGCGATCTTCGGCGTCGATCTCGTCGCGTGGCAACTGCGGGTGGCTCGCGGCGAGCCGCTGCCGCTCTTGCAGGACCAGCTCCGTTCGTACGGTCACGCGATCGAAGCGCGCCTGTGCGCGGAAGATCCCGCCCACGACTTCTTGCCGCAGAGCGGAACGCTGGTCGCCTGGAAGGCGCCCCCCGGCATCCGCGTGGAGCACGCGCTCGAGTCGGGAATCGTTCTTTCGCCATATTACGATTCGATGATCGCGAAGCTCATCGCCCATGGCGCAACCCGCGAGGATGCACGGCGCAAGCTCGTCCGGGCACTCGAAGAATGCGTCGCCTTCGGCATTCCGACCAATCGCGCGGCGCTCGTCGCCTATGTTCGCGACGAACGATTCGTCGCCGGTGCGGCGACGACGCGGTTCATCGAGGAACGGCCGAATACGGGCGGAGTCGAAGCGGAACCACCCGCTTCGGCAGTTGCGCTCGCGGCGACCCTGCTCTTCGTTCGAGCGAGCGCGCGCGGTGGATTCGGTTCGTGGACTGCTTGGAGTTCGTCGCATCTTCCCGTGGCCACGATAACGCTCTCGATCGACGATGGCCCCGCGCGCTCGATTTCGCTTGCGGTGCAGGGGCCGAGTGACGTCGTCGCGACGATCGATGGAAGCGAATTCCGCATCACGATCGCGCCGCTCGACGCAGCGAGTTCTCGCGGGCGCTATCGCCTCGAGGACGGCCCGTGGCGAACGCTAGCGTTCGCGGAATCCGGCCGCCGGACGTTTTTCGAAGTCGAAGGCCGAACCTTCGCCGTAATCGATCGCGGCGGTGAACTCGCCGCTTCCGCTCTCGCGGGCGGCCCCGGCGACGGCTTCCTGCGCGCCCCGATGAGCGGCCGCGTCGTCACGATCGCCGCCGCCGGCGACGTGGTCAAAGCCGGCACGTCCCTCGTCGTCCTCGAAGCCATGAAGATGGAACACGTCCTCGCGCTACCGGTCGACGCCGCCCTCCGCGAAGTCACCGCCGCAGTCGGGCTGCAAGTTCACGCTAACGATATTCTTCTGACGTACGAGCCGGTAGCGGCACCATAGTTACATCGAGTCGGCAGCATGCACGGTACCCGGCGCGCCACAGGTCTTTACGGCGTGGCAACGAGCATCGTGAGCGACTGCGCCGGAAACGTGACGGACAACGTGTTTCCGGCGGGAAGTGACGGCGCGGCAACGATCGACGCCGGATTCGCAGCGGTGTAGTTGTAGACTTGTATGGGCTTGGTGACCGTAACGTGAGCGAGGCTCAGCGTACTCGTAAGGTCCGTGGTGGTTTGGTTGACGACGAGGATGGTTAACGCCGAATCGCTCGAACGACGCGCGGCGTAGATCGTGAGCGCGGCCGCCGACGCCGTGGTAGCGGACACGGCGACGTTGCCGAACCGTGCGCCGTGGCCGTCGTAGTCGCGGAACATCAGGAAGGCGAAGGCACTCGGATACGACGGGTCGTCGAGGCCCCAGAAGCTCGCGAGATCGACGCCGGTGCGTCCCATGACGCCGAGGCCGTCGGCGGTGGCCAGGGCGTTCGTAAAGCCGTTGCCCGTGCCGCGATTCCACTCGTCGTACGCCAGTTTCGTACCGGGGTAGGCTTTCGCGATCCAACTCTCGTGGCGATGGATCGCCGTGACCATGTCGTCGAGCGTGCCGTTGACTTGGAAGCAGCAGCTCCCCGGATAGTGCATCGAATAGTAGTCGAGTAAGCGCGGCTGCTGTTTCGCGAACTGCCGCAAGTAGTAGAGCCCGAGCGGCGTGCCGCCGTGGTTTCCGGCCTGATCGTTGTTGCACGTCCCCGGCATGCCGCCCGAATTGCAGTTCTCGTCGGCCGGGGCGATGTCGCCGGGGCCGAGGACGAGGGCCGTCGGGTCGGCGGCCTTGATCGCCTTCGCGTAGTTGATCGAGCGCCGCAGCAGTTCCGTGTAGCCGATGTTCTCGGGCCGAACGTCGTGGTGCACGGCGATCCAGCCGTTGGGTTCGTTGTCGAGTTCGTAAATGGGAACGCCGCCGTTTACCGCGCTTCCGAACTTCGCGACGAGATGGCGAATCCAGGCGCCTTGGATCGAGCTCTCGTTGGGAATATCCGTGGCGCCGACGTCGGTGTCGGCGATGTACTGACCGGTTGCAGCGGACGTCCCATTGCCGCAGTTGTCGCCGTTTGGATGGACGTAGGGATTGTAGGACTGCTGGCCGGGATACACCGATTCCGGATAGCTGCAGTGCCAGGCCGCGGCGTTGTTGATGTCGCCGATGATCGGGACGGTAATGATCGATTTCGTCTTGGTGGGCTGATTATAGCCGATGATTGCGTCGACCGACGCGCCCGGCACCGGATTGGTGACACCGCTGCCTGCCATGAAATACCAGTCGCTGCCGGCGTTGGATGAATCGACGTTCCAGTTATAGCGCGTCGTCCCGTCCCCGCCATAACGGTTCACCGGCAAGCCGACCTCGCGCGCGAAGGTTTGCAGCGCACCAAAGTTCGAAGCCGACGAATTCCAGAAGATCGTTACGCCATAGATATCGGGACTGATCGCATGCTCGAGCGCCGTCGCGTCGACAGCGAGCGCCGGCCCCTGCCCGGTCCGGCCCGTTGCCCGCGTCGCAGCGGCAACCGGCACCGCAACGGCCAGCGCAAGAGCTGCCGCGAATACGAAGGACGCATTGGAAGCGGCACCGAGACGATACATCATAGACGGTCATTGGTCCCCGGAATCGAGGATCCCCCGGCGGCCTGCGCTCGGAATGGCAATGTGCGCGGGCTCCGCCGAGCGCAAGAAGAAGCCCGCGCGAGAGGCGCGAAACCACGGGTGTGTTTCGTCAGACATTGCTTTATGCCGCCGCAGCGGCGGCTGCGCTTTTCTGGCTGGCCGCCGCTCCGTCGCTTCGGGCGGCCGACGATGCGCGCTTGATCGACGCGGGCGCGCATGTCGACGATTGGATGCTTCCCGGCTCAACGTACGCCAACACGCACTTCTCGGCGCTCGTGCAGATCGACCGCAGCAACGTTTCCCACCTGCGGCCGCGCTGGACGTATCACAGCGGCTCTCCCGGCGGCTTCGAGACGACGCCAATCGTCGTCGACGGCATTATGTATGCGACGATTCCCGGTGACGACGTCGTTGCGCTTGATGCGGCGACCGGCAACCCGTTGTGGCGCTATCGTCACACGATGCTGCATACGCCGTGCTGCGGTGTCGCCAATCGCGGCGCGGCCGTCGGATATGGCCGGGTCTATATCGCAACCGCGGATGCACAGCTCATCGCGCTCGACGCGAAGACAGGCGCCCTGATGTGGCGCAAGCCGCTCGATACCGAACGTCCGAGCCGCATCGAAAGATCGGCGGATCTCGCCGCCGCCGACAAGCTGCGCGACGCACCCGTCATCGGGCAAAGCGGCGTCTTCGCGAACATGGCGCCGCAGATCTACGACGGCAACGTCATCGTCGGAATCACCGGCGTCGGTTACGGGCTGCACGTCGGAACGAACGGCAAACCGGATCAGTTGACCAGCGGGGTCGTCGGCCTCGCGGGAGACTACGGCACGCGCGGGTACTACGCGGCGTTCGACGCGATGACAGGTGCCGAGAAGTGGCGCTGGCACACCGTTCCGGACCGCGGCTGGGAAGGTGCATTCTCTGCGACCACACCGGACGGCGACGCGCTGCCGCGCGACGTCGAGGCCGAACGCGCGGCAGCAAACCAATACCCCGATGCCGCGAAGAGCGGCGGCGGCTCGGCCTGGACGACTCCGGCGATCGACCCGAAGCTGGGCCTGATGTACGTCGGCGTCGGCAACCCGTCGCCTCAATTTGAAGACAAGTCCCGGCCGGGAGACAACTTGTACAGCGTCTCACTCGTTGCGCTCGATATCCGGACCGGAAAACTGCGCTGGGCGTACCAGCAAGTGCCGCACGACCTTTGGGGCTACGATGTAGCGAGTCCGCCGGTGCTGCTTGATGTTAACGTGAACGGGCAAAGCGTTCCCGCGGTGATGCAAGCCGGCAAAACCGGCTGGCTTTACATCAACGATCGGCGGACTGGTGCGCTGATCCGCAAATCAGCGCCGTTCGTTCCGCAGCAAAATCTCTTTGTCCGACCGACTACCGCCGGCGTCGTCATCGCCCCCGGCGCCTTCGGAGGCGCGTCGTGGTCGCCGGTCGCCTACGACGCCTCGAGTGGTCTAGCGTATGTCGCAGCAGTTCATCTGCCGATGCTCTACCGCACACGAAGTGCCACCGCCGCGAACGGGACCCAGATCGACTATAGCGAGGCGACACCCGATAAAGCGTCCCCGCGCTTCGGTACGCTCTCCGCGATCGACCCGCAGACCGGTGAACTTCGCTGGCAGCAAAAGCTTGCGCAGCCGCTTGTCGGCGGCGTGCTCGCGACCGCCGGCGGCCTGACCTTTACCGGTGAGGGAAGCGGCGCGTTCGACGCCTTCGATTCGACTACCGGTAAAGAGTTGTGGACCTACGCCTGCGGCGCGGGGGTCGACGCGCCGCCCATCACCTATCGGGCCGGCGGAACGCAGTTCGTTGCGGTCGCGGCGGGCGGCAATGTTCTCTTCGGCTATGCGAAGGGCGATGCGATATTCAGCTTCGCCCTTACCGGCAGCGGCGAAGCTATTCGATCGGGCGTTCGTTAGACGGAGAATCTCCGGCATCACGCCGGGATTACCGCCGCATCGAGTGTCGCGAGTTCGCGGCGCATGATCTTTCCGGTGGACGTCTTCGGCAAATCCGGAACGAACCGCACCGAACGCGGCAACTTGTAGGCAGCCAGATGCGGGCGGCAATGTTCGAGAATCTCGCTTTCGCTCGAACTCGTGCCGGGTTTGAGGACGACGTAGGCGCGGGCTACTTCGCCCTTGAGGTCGTCGGCGAGGCGGCCGACGGCGACCATCGCAACGGCCGGATGCGTCGAGACGACGCGTTCGATCTCAGCCGGATACACGTTGTAGCCGCCCGTGATGATCATGTCTTTGAGCCGGTCGACGACGAAGAAATAGCCGTCCGCGTTCGCGTATGCGACGTCGCCCGTGTGCAGCCAGCCGTCGGCATCGATCGTCTCGGCCGTCCAGTCGGGCCGGCCGTAGTAGCCGAGCATGTTGAGCGGGCCGCGCACGCAGAGTTCGCCCGGCTCGTTCGTTTTCGCGGCCTGCAGGCGTTGCTCGAGCGAGCCGACGCGAACCTCGACTCCCGGTAACGCGACGCCGATCGAGCCGTGAACGTTCGGCGCATGCAGCGCGTGCGTCGTGCCGAGGCCCGCGATCTCGGTCATGCCCCAGAGTTCGAGCAGCGGCGCGCCGTGCGTGCGGCGTTCCCATTCGCGGATGACGGTGGTCGAAATGGTTTGGCCGCCGACGGTCGAGCGCCGCAGCGACGACAGTTCGGCCCCTTCGATTTCGGGCGCCGCCAGCATCATCGCGTACATCGTCGGCACGCCTTCGATCAACGTCGCCCGATGCTCGTCGACCAGTGCGAGCGCTTCGGCCGCGTTGAAGCGCTCCATCAAGACGACGGTTCCACCGGCGAGAAAGGTCCCGTTGATTGCGACGTTGCCGTAGACGTGCGGGGCGGGTAAGGCCGTCACGACGACGTCGCGTTCGTCCCGGCCGTGCATCGTGGCCGTCAGCGCGCAATTCAAGAGGACGGCGCGGTGCGACTGCATCGCGCCCTTCGGGCGGCCGGTCGTTCCCGAGGTGTAGCCGATCGTGCACAGCCCGAGCCAATCCGGCGTCGCAGGCTCGAAGCCCGCGGCGTCGCGTTCGATCAAGGCTGCGAATGCGGTCACGCCGGGAGCTTCACCATCGAAGCTAATGACGTGCTGAAGCGACGTTACGTCGGTCGCGAGCGCCGCGATTGCTTCGGCGCGCGCGGCTTCGCAAAGTATCGCCGTCGCGCCGCAATCGCCCGCGATGTACGCGACCTCCTCGTTCGTCAGCATCACGTTGAGCGGATTGACGACGGCCCCCGCTTTCAGGACGCCGTGATAGGCGACGATCCATTCCCAGCGGTTCTGCGCGAGGATCGAGACGCGGTCGCCGGGTTCGATGCCGCGGGCACGCAGCGCCGCCGCCAGGCGATTCGCGAGCTCGTCGAGTTCTGCAAACGTGAGCGTGCGCCGCGCGGCGATCAGCGCCGTCTTCGTTCCGTAGCGGCCGGCGGCCGCTGCGAGAATGTCCCCGGGTCCCGTCATCATGAGCTCCCTCATCGAGTCGGCCGCGGATCTCGCGCGAACCGATTACCACCATACGATGCCGCGACGTCGAGCAACGAGCGCGGCTCCCCCGATAGTTTCAAGCGAGTTGCAGCCGGCGGTTCTCTTGCTCTTGGAGTTCGCGCCATTGGACTTTGCCCGTGCCCGAGCGCGGGAGCGCGTCGACGAATTCGATGACCGACGGCACCTTGTAATTCGCCATCTCGCCGCGCGCCCACGCGATGATTTGGTCGCCTGTCACGTCCGTGCCCTCGCGGCGCACCACCAGCGCCTTCACGGTTTCGCCCTTGCGCGGGTCGAGCGAGCCGATCACGCAAGCCTCTTTGACGGCGGGGTGGGCGAAGAGCTTCGTCTCGACTTCGGCGGGCCACACTTTGAAGCCGGCGGCGTTGATCATCCGCTTGAGGCGATCGACCATGAAGAAGTAGCCTTC
>Ga0116227_10007933_pt1 | contig 20372 bp, 20 predicted proteins | sample S1TSphgellanicum_FD_89693 | JGI IMG/M metagenome (GOLD analysis project Ga0116227, IMG submission 89693) | Host-associated microbial communities from peat moss isolated from Minnesota, USA - S1T2_Fb - Sphagnum magellanicum MG | ecosystem: Host-associated > Plants > Peat moss > Unclassified...
CCAACTGAGCTACGTGGGCCGATCCATTTGGAGCGGGTGATGGGAATCGAACCCACGTGATCAGCTTGGAAGGCTGACGTTCTACCATTGAACTACACCCGCATTCCGCTTAAAGCCAATGGCACGAACCCCATCCTCAGCTGGTGGAGGGGGTAGGATTCGAACCTACGAAGGCATAAGCCAGCAGATTTACAGTCTGCCCCCGTTGGCCGCTTGGGTACCCCTCCTCAAAATGAGCCGCGTATTCTGCGGCGCGCATCACGCAGTGTCAATGTCAACTCACCCTTAAAAGTGCCTCAGGCTTCGCAACCATTGACACTATCGTATGATACATATATCTTAAGATATGTTTTTAAACACATCGAGCGATATATGCATCGTCATTCTCTCCGCCATCGCGGTCACTCAGGCTTCGGTCACTTCGGTAAAGGCTTCATGGAAGGCGGAGGCATGGGAGGCCGCGGTTTCGGCATGGGCCGCAAATTGGCCTCGGTCGATCTACAGCTGCTGATACTACGCCTTCTGGAGGAGAAGCCGCGCCACGGCTACGAAGTAATCAAGGAATTGGACGAGCGCTCCAAGGGCTTCTATGTACCGAGCCCCGGTATGGTATATCCCGCGCTGACCTACCTAGAAGAGATCGGCCATGCCACCGTCGAGGCCGTCGGGACCCGCAAGCTTTACAGCATTACGCCAGCCGGCGGTGCGCATCTGGAAGCCAATCGCGGCACCGCAGAGCGCTTGTTGGAGCAATTCGAACGAGTCGGCGACCGCATGGACCGCGTGCGTCGCGCCATCGACATCGAGGATGGCGGCAAGGGACATGATTCCAGCGAGCTGCACCGGGCTCGACGCCAACTCAGGCAGGCGCTCAGCGACAAGGCCGGCAGCTCCAAGGAAGAAGACCAGCGCATCGCGTTGATCCTGCAGCGGGCGGCGGCCGAGATCGCCGGCAGCTAAATTTTGCATGCCGCACGTCACTCGAGGTGCAGACGGAACAGACGGTCGATGCGTTTGTATTCATCCAGCCACGAATCGGCATTGCTGAAGGAGTGTCTATCCAGAGGATAAGGTGAGATCTCGAAATCGTCCTTATGCAGTTCGATCAGGCGCTGATACAAACGCATCGAATCCTCGAATAACACGTTGTCGTCGATGACCCCATGACAAATGAGTAGAGGATCACGCAGCGCGGCGGCATACTCGATGGGAGAGGAACGCTGATAGGCGATCGGATCGATCTGCGGATCATTCAGGATCTGCGACGTATAACCATCGTCATACTGCATCCAGTCGGTTACGGGCCGCAGCGCCGCCCCTGCCGCAAACTCCCCGGGCGCCCGAAACAGGGCCATCAGGGTCATGAAGCCGCCGTACGACCCGCCATAGACGCCGACTTTCCGGGGGTCCACGCCGTCCTGCTCGACCAGCCATTTCTTGACGTCGAGCATATCCTCGAGTTCGGGAAAACCCATCTGCCGATAGATGGCGGTGCGCCAATCGCGCCCGTAGCCTGCCGAAGCCCTGTAGTCCAAGTCAACGACGGTGTAGCCGCGCTGCGCCAGCAGATTGTTGAACATCTGTTCTCGAAAGTAGTAGGAGAAGCGCAGCGTGACGTCCTGCAAGTACCCGGCGCCGTGGACGAAGATGACCGCGGGATGGTGTGCGGGGTGCTGTTGCGCAGGGTCGACGCCGGCGACCCGATAGACTTTGGCATAGATTGCGCCGTTGAAATGCGTCGACGGGATGCGAAGGATCTCGGGATCGATCCAGTGCATCGATTTGTACTCTTGCGTACGCGTGTCGAGCAACTCGCGCCCGGCCCCTGACCCATCGGCGGCCTGCAGCGCCAGTTGCGAGCGTATGTAGGGAGCTGAATGCTCGATCAGCAGCTGCTTGCCGTTCGGCGACAGCGCGAAATGCTCGACGCCTTGCAAACGGCTGAGGCGTTGCATCTGGCCGCCCTGGCTAGGCACGCGGTAAACATCGTAGGAGTACGGCGCCGTGGCGTTGCTGAGCACATAAAACCAGCGGCCGTCCATCGACAACACCGGACTTGAGACTTCGAACTTACCTTCGGTCAGCGCACGCTGACGGCCCCCGATCTGCTGGGTGTAAAGATGCGCAAAACCCGATTCCTCCGACATGAACCACAGCGTGTGATCGTCGTTCAGCCAACCGAACTCATTGAAGGCATCGTTGATCCAAGCGGCATCGGTCAGGCGATGCTGAGTGAGCAGCGAATAATTCGTAAAATCGACGCTGACCAGCCAACGATCCTTGTTGTCGACGGACAGCAATTGAATGGCCAGCGAATGACCGTTGGCGCTCCACTGGATACCGCCGGCCCCGCCGCTGTCCGGCTCGTCCGAAGTCACCCATAAAGCGCGCTGCTTGGGTTCGCCCTCCGCCGCGCTTAGGCTTACTTCGGCAGGCATCTTGGCGTTCTCTTGGCGAACGCCCTTCAGTGGATCGTCATGGATGCCGGGCAGGCTTTCGAGCGACAGCGGATGCTGGCTATGGTCCTCAAGGTTGAGCAGCAGCAGCGACTGCGGAGCCGGCGGATTTCTTCCCACGCGCAGGCGTTCGGTTTCGAATTCCTCGTATCCGGATTCGGTCACGTACCGGGTCAGCTTGCCTTCCCGGCCACGCAGCGCGGCCTTCGGCGAGGTGACGACCAGCAGCCAACGCGCATCGGGGGACAGGGACGTGGCCTGGATGATGACTGCGTCGCCCAGATAAAACGGCACCGCGGCGCGCGTCGCATCCGCGCTGCGCACTTCGTCCGCATGCTGCTTGGCCGCCTCGGATTCCTCGTGCAGCCGCTTCAGCGTGGAAAAAGTGCGTAATTGCATGTCGCGCAAGTCGTCGGCCGGCGGCGGCGCATTTGGATCCGCCTCGGCCTTGACGACGGCCAAAGGTGTGGTCAGCGCCGCATCGAAATCATGCACGAACCAGTCGTTGCCGACCCGAAAACTCAACTTCCTGCCGTCAGCGGAAAACTGCGGTGAGCTCTTGGCCTCCGGCGAGCGGGTGATTTGTTGCAGTCGGCCGCTGGAAAGTTCTCGCACGAACACATCGCCATTGCGCACGAAGGCGGCACGCTTGCCCGCATGGTCGTAAACAGCCGGTGCATCCGCGTCCGCGGCGTCGGCAGGCCGGAGCAAATGGTCCTTCGCATCATGCACCGATACGCGATGCTGATCGGAAATCGAGGAGCCGGCACGCTTCTGCGAGTAGTACACCGACTTGCCGTCGGTCGACCAGAAAGGATCGCGCGCGGGCGCACCGATCCAATCCGGATCGGCCATTATCTTCTCCAGAGTGAGGTCCGACACGCCCGCCCACGCAGCGGAGACGAAAAAACCGCCCAAACAATACAAAGCCGGCGCCGCAAGGCACGCAGCCAATGAGATTTTCAATCCTACCTGCCCTCGAGCCAATTTTCTGCGCGCGCCATCAGGCGTACTCGTCGATGAGGGATTTGGGCGGGCGGGGTGCGGGGGCGTCGTGCGACTCGGGGGACTTGGCCGGGGGTTTGTCAGGCGCTTCGTCCGAGCGCTGCCGGCGATCCTTGTCGTCCTTGGATGATCGCCGATCCGCGATGGGAAGGGCCGGGTATAGGCCAGAGTTGCTTAAGCGGTCAACTTCACTCATTGCGTGACCTCGCTCATTCAGGTTTGGGCTGCTCAGGGGGTTGTGCTGGGGACTCTTTCATCAAGACGGTTTTTTCCAGGGACGCCGGTGAAACCCGTCCCGCCAGACGATTGGTGGCGCTGCCCCCGTCGGCGGTTTGTACACCCTCGCCGTCGGTGACGGGCGTCTGCTCGCTCTCGCGTGCCGTCGTGGCATCGCCCGGCGAAACCGCCTCGAGCACCAGCACGGCGACGCGGCGATTGGCATTGCGGTGTTCGGCCGAATCGTTGGGTTGCCGCGGGTGAAATTCACCGAAACCGACGATCTCCAGACGCAGAGGATCGATGCCTTGCTTGGTGAATTGATGCACCACGCTGGCGGCACGTGCAGCGGACAATTCCCAGTTGGAGGGAAATGCTCCGGTATGGATGGGACGATCGTCGGTGTGGCCTTCGACGCGGATGGGATTCGGGAACGGCTTCAACACCTCGGCGAGCTTGTCGAGCACGGGCTCGGCAATCGGCGCAAATTCCCCGGCGCCGCTCGGAAACAGGATGTCGGTGTTGATTTCGATCTCGAGCCACATGCTTTCGCGTTTGACGGTGACCAGTTTGGCGTCGATCAACGCCTGCATGGCATCTTGCACCTGGCGTTCCATGCGAATCAAGGCGCCGGGCAGATCGGCCGACTCGGCGCCCTCGGTCACGTTCGGTGCGCGCGGCGTCAAATTACCATCCTTGGTGACAGGGTCCTTGAGTTTCATCAGCGCGGTCGGCGTGATACCCACCAAAGGTTTGTCGCCGCCCTTGCCTGGCTGCTTGTCGCCGATGTTGACCGGCTGCATGCTCTTCGGCGCGCCGTGAAACGCGGCGATCATGGAGTCGGACAGCACCCGAAACTTGCCCTCGTTGACCGAGGACATGGCGTACATCACGGTGAACAAGGCAAACAACAAAGTCACGAGATCGCCATAGGGAATGGCCCAAGCCTCCGCGTTTACGTGCTCTTCATGTTTTTTCTTGCGCGCCATGGGACTTTATCAGTGGTGGAAATACCCTTGCAGCTTGGACTCGATGTTGCGCGGATTCTCGCCCTGCGCAATGGCGATGATTCCTTCGATCACCATGGTGCGCACCTGCGATTGTCCATGGATGACCGATTTCAATTTGTTGCCCATCGGCAGGAACAGCAGGTTCGCGAAGGCGATGCCGTAAATGGTCGCGATGAAGGCCGCCGCGATGCCATGGCCGAGCTTGGAGGGATCGGCGAGATTCTGCATCACGGCCATCAAACCCATGACGGCACCGATGATCCCCAAGGTCGGCGAGTACACGCCCATGGCCTCGAATACCTTGGCAGCCTGCGTGTCGAAATGTTCCATGGTGTCCAATTCGATTTCCATGCTGGAGCGGATCGCGTCCGGTTCGCCGCCGTCGACCAGCGACTGCAGGCCCTTCTTCAGAAATGCATCCTTCTCGCCTTCCACGGCCGATTCCAATCCGAGCAGACCCTGTTTGCGCGCGATATTGCTCCACTCGACGATTTTTTCGATGACGGCCGCCGGGTTGTTGACCGGCGGCATGAACACCCATTTGACGATGCTCCAGGCCCGCAGAAACGTGGCCATGGGTGTCTGCACCAGACTCGCCGCCAGGGTGCCCACCACCACGATGACGAAGGCCGCGCTGCCGACCAGCGCGCCGGCGCTGCTGCCTTTGAGAATTGCGCCGCCGATGATGGCGATGAGCGCGAGAACGATGCCGACGACGCTTAGGATGTCCATGAAATCATTCCGGCGTCAGCCACTCCGATAAGCGAGCCCGCAATCGCACCAGAGCCTGGCCGTGAATTTGACAGACGCGCGATTCCGACACCTCGAGAACTTCGCCGATTTCGCGCAAATTCATGTCCTCGTCGTAGTAGAGGGACAGGACCAGTTTTTCCCGTTCCGGCAGCACGTTGATGGCGCCGGCCAGGGCGCCGCGAAAGCCGGCATCCTCGATGTCGTCGAACGGGCCCGGACGCTCATCGCGGGCGTGGTCGGCGGGGCTGGACTCATCCTCGCTCGAACCCATCTGATCGAAGCTGAACAGCCGGCAGCTGGCGGCGTCCATCACCAGCTTGTGGTATTCCTCGATCGGCACGCCCAGACCTTCGGCAATGTCCGAGGCTGTGGCATCCTGACCTTTGGCATTTTCGATCTTGCGCACCACGTCCGCCATCTGACGCATGTTTCGATGCACGGAGCGGGGCGTCCAATCGGACTTGCGCACCTCATCGAGCATGGCGCCACGGATGCGTATGCCGGCATAGGTCTCGAAGTTGGCGCCCTTGTTGGCCGAATAGTGCTTGGCCGCGTCCAACAATCCGAGCATGCCGGATTGAATCAGATCGTCGACTTCCACATTCGGCGGCATGCGGCTGACCAAGTGGTAGGCGATACGTTTCACCAAATCGGCGTGTCTCAACACCAATTCATGCTGCGGCACCTGGTCGACCGGGACATTGTCATCCGCGAGCGGTTTTGGGCTGCGTTTCTGCGTGTTCGTGTACTGTGTGCTTGCTCTCATTGCAATACCGTAGAGGGAGCGATCCTCACCCCCACCATTCGTTCGACGAAGAACTCCAAGTGCCCTCGTGCCCCTTGCGGCACTGACCACTTATCGGCTTTCGCTGCGAGATTCTTGAGCGCTATGGATGAAATAGACGCTGGAAACGCGTCCACCACGGCGCTCTGACGCTGCACCGCACGACGCAAATAGTCGTCGTAGGGCACCGAGCCGGCGAATTCCAAGGTCACATTGAGAAATCGGTCACAAACCCGCGCGATCTTTTGAAACAGATCCGGACCCTCGCCCGAACGACGGGTTTGATTCGCCAGAATCTGAAAACGCTGCACGCCATGCTCACGGCTCAGGACCTTGATCAGCGCATAGGCGTCGGTGATGGAAGCCGGTTCATCGCAAACCACCACGACCACGTGATGCGCCGCCTGGCTGAAAGTCATGACGCTGTCATGCAGTCCGGCCGCCGTGTCCACGACCAATACTTCGACCTGGTGATACAAATCGCTGAAGGCACGAATGATGCCGGCATGTTCCGCCGGAGTGAGGGTCGCCATGCGCTTGATGCCCGAGGCAGCCGGCACGATCTGCAGTCCATGCGGCCCGGTTACGATGGCATCCTCCAGCGCGCACTCGCCGTTGACCACATGCCCCAGGTGAAAGCGGGTGTGCAATCCTAAGACCACATCGACGTTCGCCAGTCCAAGATCCGCATCGACCAGCATGACGTCGCGGCCTTGCGCCGCAATAGATACCGCCAGGTTGGCCGACACCGTGGTCTTGCCCACACCGCCCTTGCCGCCGGTGACGGCGATGACCTTGACCGGACGTGAGGAATTCAATTCGGCCAGCGCCTCGGCCCGTTCGCGCGGTAATCTGAAGTCACGCATGGGCGGGCACTCGGCCAAAATGACGGGCGAGATAAGCCTCGTCGCGGTGCGGCGCACCCCGCTGCTTCATCTGCAAGGCGGCTCGCACCAGCCAGACGCGCTTTTGATGCGCCGCGTGCAAGTCCTCCGGTACCTTCTGTCCGTTGCACACATAGGCGATCTTCAGCCGGTGCCGCAGCGCCGCGGAGATCACCGCGCCCAAACTGGCTGCCTCGTCGACTTTGGTGATGATGCAGCCGACCGGATTGATGCGCGCGAAAGCGCGCACGATCTCGTCCAACGCATGCCCTTCGCCTTGTGCCGGCAGAGCCAGCAACACCTTGGCGCGTGCCGCACCGAGCTTCAGAGCCGACAATTGTGCGGTCAAACGCACGTCGCGCGGCCCCATGCCGGCCGTGTCGATCAGAATCAGTTTCTTGGCTTTGAGCCGCTCCAGTACCCGCGCCAATTCCTTGCCACTGTTCGCCGCGTGCATCGGGGCGCCGAGAATCCTGGCGTAAGTGTTCAGTTGTTCGCGCGCGCCGATTCGATAGCCATCGGTACTCACCAGCGCCAGATCCTGGCTGCCGTGCAGCATGCACCAGCGCGCGGCCAGCTTCGCGATGGTGGTGGTCTTACCGGCGCCGGTCGGACCGACCACCGCGGTGATGCCGCCGGTCACGCTGGTCAAATCGTGCAACATGGGCAGGTGACGGCATAACAGCGCCATGGGGATGTGCGACGGATTTTCGAGTGCGGTGCGGCGCGGTGTCAGCGCGGCCAGCGCCATGGCAACATCCGGGGCGATGTCCATGGCCGACAGCTCCTCGAGCACACGCGCCTGCAACGGCTCGCGCAAACGCTTGTCGCTCCATGTCATGCCCGCAAGTCCGGTCTCGAGCAAGCGGCGTAGGTCCTTGAGTTCGCGCTGCATGGCCGCGCCGTATTCTGGTGATGCGGGCGCTTGCTGCGACGGTGCGCGTGCCGGCGCCGGTGCTCGTGCTGTCGCCGGTGCTGGTGCCGGCGTAGGCGCCCGCGCAGGGGCTTGTGCTGCGTGCACCGGCGCACGACGCGCGGCGGGTGCGGGTGCGGGTGCCGGCGCGGGCGGCGCCGAGGGCGGGGTCGGTGCCGGGGTCGCACTCGCGGCACGTTGCCGTGTCGCGTCGGCGAACAAGGCCTCGTCGTAGTCGACGGCTGCGATGACTTCGATTCCATCCTCGCCGCGGCGGCTCGAGAGGATGACGGCGTCGGGCCCTTGTTCGGAGCGCACCAGCGCGAGCGCCGCGCGCATGCTGGCCGCCGTATAGCGTTTGATCTTCATGTCAACCTCCGTCCATCATGCAATTCATTGGCGGCCCACCGCGGCAATCACGCGGATGCGCCGGTTTTCAGGGATTTCGTTGTACGCCAGCACGGCCAGCGACGGCGTCGAGTGGCGCATCAGCCGGGCTATCCACGGGCGAATCTTTGGAGCGACCAGCAGCACCGCCGGCTCGCCCGCCGCTTCCTGGCGACGCGTGCTGTCGCCGAGTGCCGTCTGAATGCGGTCCGCAAGACCCGGTTCAAATCCCGGGGATGACTCGCCGCCGCCGGCCATCGAATCTTGCAGCACCTGCTCGAGTGCGGGATCGAGGGTGATCACCGGCAGTTCCTGGCGCAGGCCGCCCACGGTCTGCACGATGCTGCGGCCCAGTGCGACGCGCACCGCGGCCACCAAGGTGACCGGGTCTTGAGACTTGGGAGCCAGCTCGGCCAGCGTCTCGCAGATGGTGCGCAGGTTGCGGATTGGCACGCGTTCGAGCAGCAGGTATTGCAGCACTTTGACGACTGCGCTCATGGGCAGGAGCTTGGGTACCAGGTCCTCGATGAGCTTCGGCGCGCTCTTGGCCAGGCGATTCAGCAGCTGCTGAACTTCTTCGTGGCCCAACAGCTCATGCGCATGCGATTGCAGCAGGTGACTCAAGTGGGTGGCGATGACGCTGCTGGCATCCACCACGGTGTAGCCTTGCGCTTGAGCTTGTTCGCGCCGGCCTTTGTCGATCCAGACGGCATCCAAGCCGAACGCCGGGTCCTTGGTCGCTGAACCCGGCAGCGTACCGGACACTTGCCCGGGGTTGATGGCCAGTTCACGGTCGGGAAACACTTCCGACTCCCCCACCGGCGCACCCAGTATGGTGATGCGATAGGAGTTTGGCCCGAGTTCCAGGTTGTCGCGGATATGCACTGCCTGCACCAGAAACCCCAATTCTTCGGAAAGCTTTTTGCGCACACCCTTGATGCGGCCCATCAACTCGCCGCCTTGATTGCGGTCGACCAGCGGGATCAATCGATAGCCCACCTCCAAGCCGATCAAGTCCACCTGTTCCACATCGTCCCAGGACAGTTCGCGCTGCTCGGCGGGCACGGCCGGCGTGGCAGCAGGCCCGGCCGCCAGCTTGACGGCCGCGCTTCTGGTTGCGGTGCGGCGCTGACTCAGTGTGTAAGCGCCATAGGCGGCGGCTGCCGCCATGGACAGGAACACCACATTGGGCATGCCGGGAATCACGCCCAGCAACGTAAGAATGCCCGCCGTCACTCCCAACGCCTTGGGCTCGCTCAACACTTGCGAGAAAATCTGTTGGCCCATGTCGTGGGGACGCGATACGCGGGTGACGAGGATGGCCACCGCCACCGACAGCAGCAGCGCCGGAATCTGCGCCACCAGCCCATCGCCGATGGTCAACAGGGCATAGGTGCGGCCGGCGTCGGCCAGGGACATGCCGTGCTGCGCCGCGCCGATGATGGTGCCGCCGAACAGATTGATGAACACGATCAAGATGCCGGCGATGGCATCGCCACGTACGAATTTGCTGGCGCCGTCCATGGCGCCGTAGAAATCCGCCTCTTCGCGCACCTCTTGGCGACGGGTGATGGCCTCCGGCTGCGTGATGATGCCGGCATTCAAATCGGCATCGATGGCCATCTGCCGCCCCGGCATGGCATCCAGGGTAAATCGCGCGCTGACTTCCGAAATGCGCCCGGCTCCCTTGGTGATGACGACAAAGTTGATGATCACCAAGACAATGAAGACCACCATGCCCACGGCGTAGTTGCCGCCAACCACGAACTGCCCGAAAGCCGCGATCACGTGGCCGGCCGCATGCGCGCCCGTGTGTCCATTGATGAGCACGATGCGAGTCGAGGCCACGTTCAACCCGAGGCGCAACAACGTGGCGCCGAGCAGCACGGTCGGGAAGGTCGCGAACTCCAGCGCGCGGCGCACGTAGATCACCGCCAGCAGAATCAGCAGCGACAAGGAAATATTGAAGGTGAAGAACACGTCCAGCAGGAATGCCGGCAACGGCAGCACCATCATGGCGAGCACCACCATCACCAGCAAGGGCACGCCCAGGCCGTTGCGAGCAAAGTCGCCGAAAGTGCTGATCGCGCCGCGAGCCGTCATGGGGTCTCGTACTCATCGCCAACCTGGGGATTCGGGCGTGCCAGTCGCGCCGCCAGCGTCGGATTCAAGGTCTTGATCCGGAAGATGTACGACAACACCTGTGCAACCGCCATGTACAAGCCAGTCGGGATCTCCTTGTCCAAATCGGTGGAGCGGTACAGCGCGCGCGTCAGCTTCGGCGATTCGAAAATCGGCACGCGGTGCTCCTCGGCGATACGGCGAATATTTGCCGCGATCAGATCGGCGCCCTTGGCGAGCACGCGCGGCGCGCGCATCTTCTTCGGGTCATATTTCAACGCGACCGCAAAGTGCGTCGGGTTGACCAGCACGACATCGGCGGTCGGCACCTTGTGCAACATGCGGCGCCGCGCCAGCATTTGCTGCATTTGACGAATGCGCTGTTTGGTTTCGGGCCGTCCGTCCAGCTCCTTCGATTCATCGCGCAGCTCCTGGCGGGTCATGCGCAGCTGCCGCTTGAACTGGAACAGCTGCAGCGGCACGTCGATCATCGCCACCAGCGCCAACGAAGCACACAGCCAGACGAAGGCCCAGCTGAGCAGCCCCGCGCCCCGGCCGATCGCCGCGCGCGGCGCCATGCGCGCGAGGGCCAGCACATCGGCGAACAACCAAGACACGATGCCGGCGCAGACACCCCCCACCACCAGCAATTTGAGCAGCGCCTTGCCGAGTTCCGACACGCCGTGCAAACCGAACAGCCGTTTGATGCCTGACAAGGGACTGAGGCGCGTGAAATCCGGCGCCATGGCACCCGGGCTGAAATTCCAGCCGCCGAGCACCACGGATGCCAGCAGCACCAAGCCGATCAATGCACCGAATACCGGCAGCAAGGCCGTGACCGCGGTCATCGCCGCGTTGGTCAGAAGCAGGACCATGGAATCGCTGCCGCGCAGCGCCTCGCCGTCGATGCTCAGACCGCTGCGCATCAGCTGCGACAGGTGAGCGGCCAGTGAGCCGCCGATGGCTACCAAGGTCGCGCTGCCGCCGAGCATGGTGGCGAAATTCGTGAGTTCGCGGGAGCGCGGAATTTGACCGCGCTCGCGCGCTTCCTGCAGGCGTCGCTGCGAAGGTTCTTCGGTGCGTTCGCCGCCGGTTTCAGCCTCCTGCGCCATCAATGCACCCCGGGGGCCGGGGCGCTGAGCAGTTCCCCGGCGGCGCCGAGCGCGCTGTTGATGAGGCCGAAGATCCCCGCCATGATGCCGTCCAGTCCGGCGATCAGCACGAAGAAGCCGCTCAGCAAGGTGATGGTGAAGCCGATGCCGAACAGATTCAGTTGCGGCGCGGCGCGCGTCACCACACCCAGCGCAAGATTGACGATCACCAGCGCGATCACGGCAGGCAGAGCGATCAGCATGCCCGTGTCGAAAACTCTGGCTCCCCAGAGCACCACCGACAGCAGGAAATGGCGGTCAACCGGCGCGCTGCCGATCGGCAGGCTGTGAAAACTCTCGGCCAGCGCGGCCAACAACATCAAGTGACCGTTCATCGCGAGATAGGTGAGGGTACCGAAGATCATGAACATCTGGCCGAGCACCGGCGTCTGCGCGCCGCGCTGTGGGTCGACCAACGTGGCGAAGCCCAGACCCATGGTCAATGAAATGGTCTGCCCGGAGAACACCAGCGCTTCGAACGCGACCTGCACGACCATGCCGATGGCAACGCCGATGAGCACCTCGGTGAGGGCGGCGAGCATCCCGGCTGGCGTGAAAATCGACAGTCCGGCGGGTTCCTGCACCAGTGGCGCCAGCAGGAACGCCAGCGCCAGCGTCAGCACTATTTTCACCAGCCGCGGCACCGTGGCCTCGCTCGCGATGGGCGCGGTCAGGACAAACCCGCCGACCCGCAGTGCCGGCCACCACAAGCGACCGACCCACATCTGCACATCGGCGGCACTCAATGTGAGCGGCTGCATGGAATCAGCCCACCATGCTCGGGATGCTGGCGTACAGCTCGCGGGTGAAATCGATGAGTACGCGCAAGATCCACGGACCGGCCGCAAACAGCGTCAACACCAGAAGCAGCAGCTTGGGAATGAAGCTCAAGGTCGATTCGTTGATCTGGGTCGCCGCTTGCAGCATGCCGATCACCAAACCCGCGATCAGCGCGATCAGCAGCAACGGCGCGGCGATCATGGAGGTCACCAGCAGCGTCTTGTGCGCGAGATCCATCACGTTTTCCGGCGTCATTGGTGAAAGCTCGAGGCCAGGGTTCCCATCAGCAGCGTCCAGCCGTCCACCACCACGAACAGCATGATCTTGAACGGCAGCGACACCAGCACGGGCGAGAGCATCATCATGCCCATCGATATCAGCACGCTGGCCACCACCAGATCGATGACCAGGAAGGGAATGAAGATCATGAATCCGATCTGGAACGCGGTCTTCAGTTCGCTGGTGATGAAGGTTGGCACCAGCACGGTAATGGGCACATCGTCGGCGCTGTTGAACTGCGCCTTGCCGGACAATTTGGCAAACAGTTGCAGATCGTTCTCGCGCGTCTGGGCCAGCATGAATTTCTTCAAGGGCGCCACGGTTCGCTCGATCGCGACCTCGCCCGCCAGCTGTCCGTCCATATAAGGCTTGATGCCGCCCGCATAGGATTGCTCGAGCGTCGCACCCATGACGAAGAACGTCATGAATAGCGCAAGTCCGGTCAGCACCTGATTGGACGGCGTGGTCGCCATGCCCAATGCCTGGCGCAATATGGACAGCACGATGATGATGCGCGTGAACGCCGTCATCGCCAACAGGATGGCCGGCAGCAGCGTCAGCACCGTCATCAGTATGAGGATCTGGAAGGTCAGTGAATAAGTCTGCGCGCCGTCGGCCGCGGTCTTGATGGCCACCGCGGGCAAGGCCACCTGCGCCGCATCGGCGGCGGCGAGTCCCAGCGGCAGCAGCGCGAGGGCCAGCACAGCCGCCGATTTGCACCATGCGTGGGTACGGGCGGCGCTCATGCCTGACGCTTCATCATGTCGCGCAGCCGCTCGGCGAAGGGCGGCGTGGGCGCGCCCGACTTCACCACGATGGGTGTGCTCAAGGGCGTCAAGCTCACCATGCCGGCCGCACCCACGCCGATCAGCACGTGGGCATCGCCGACACGCACCAGCACGATACGCTCGCGCGGGCCGATACTGAGTTCATCGAGCACCGCGCTGTTACCCGAGCTGCGCGGCACCGCCAGCTTGAATCGCTTGAGTACCCAGCCGATGGCGAAGATCAGCAGCACGATGGCCAACAAGCTCAAGGACAGCTGCATCAAGCTGCCGGCCGAAACAGCCGAGGCCGGTGGCGCCATCTCCGTCATTTGGCGTGCTCCATCCTCTCCGTGGCGCTCACCACCTCGGTGAGGCGGATGCCGAATTTTTCGTTCACCACCACGACCTCGCCACGGGCGATTCTCACGCCGTTCACCAGCACATCGAGCGGCTCGCCGGCGAGGCGATCCAATTCCACCACCGCCCCGGGGGCCAAGGCGAGCAATTCGCGCACCGACATCTTGGCGCGGCCGACTTCCAGCGCGAGCGTGACCGCGACATCGAGAATCAGGTTCAAATTCATTTCCTGTCCGACCGCGGCGGCGGCGTTCGGACTCAAATCGCCGAACTTGGCGCGTGCCACGGCTTTGGGATCCGGCGTGCTCATACGAGGACTCCTGAGACAATTTTCAGCGCGTTGCGGCCCTGCGAGATGCCGAAGCGTCCTTGATACAGCGGCACCTCGCCGGCCAGCAGCGTGACGTGCTGGGGCGCCTCGATGGGAATAATGTCGCCGGGATTGAGGGTCACCAACTCGCGCAAACTGATTTGCGCCTGGGCGAGCACCGCGCGCGTGTCCAGCTGCGCATCCTTCAGTGCGTTGGTGAGCGCAGGACCCCACGGCTCTTGCTTGCGCGTCGGGGCCGCTTCGGTTTCGCCCGACAGCGCGCCGCGCACCGGCGACAGCAAGGCTTCGGGCAGCAACCAATCGATGCGGCCGCTGCGCGCCGCGAATTCAACCGTGAACTTGGCCACGATCACCGGATCTTGGGGGTTGCCCAGCTGCAGCAGCCGAGGATTGGTCTCTTGCTTCACCAGCTCGAGCTCCAGCGCCGCCGCCGGCGCCCAGGCCGCGGTCACATCGGCCGCAAAGCTGCGCACCATCAACGCCTGGAAACGTTGCGCCGCGGGCGCGGTCGCCGCCTGAGTGTCGGTGTTCGGCCGGCCCGTGCCGCCGAAAAATCCGTCGAGCAAGGTCAGCAGCAGCGCCGGCTCGACGCTGATATAGGCGAATCCATTCAACGGCTTGAGGCGCACCACCGCCAGGCATGCGGGCACCGGCAATGAAACCTGCAGGTCCGCGGTTTTGACCGATTCCATCGAATCGAAGTGCATCGTGGCGGTGCGGCCCAACAAGCCGGATAGGGAAACGGCGGCGCGGTCGGCCAAATTCTTGTTGATCACATCGAGCAACGGCAGCTCGGTGCGATTGATGCGTTGCGCCGTGAAGTCATAGGGCCGCACCGCCCCCGCGTCATCCTTGTGCGGCGGCGCCTTCTCCAGCAGCGCTTCCACTTCTTCGTTCGAAATGGCCATCACTGCACCACGAAGCTGGTGAACAGCAGATCGTCGATGTCCCCGCCGCCGGATTTCTTCTGCACGGCGCGGACCTCCGTCAGCGCTTCCTGGCGCAGCTTTTCTTTGCCCTCGCGCGACATCATCGACTGATAATTTCGATTGCTCATCAGCAGCAGCAGGTTGTTGCGGATCAGCGGAATGTTCTTCTGCACGCTATCGAGCGCCTTTTGGTCGTGGGCTGAGATCTCCATGCTGATTTGCAGGAAGCGCACCACCGAGCCGTCCTCGAAGTTCACCACCAACGGTGGATCGATGGCGTAGTACAGGGACGGCTTGCCGCCGCCCTCGCCGCCCTCGCCGTGGCCTCCCGCGGCTGCCACCGGCACGATCGCCGTGATCTTGCCGTCCTTGTCAAGCATCAAGTCAGGCATGGGATGCAATTTGGCATTGACGAAGCCGCCGACGATGACGGCGAGCAATGCGAATACGAATGTCGCCAAGCCGTTCACGATGGCGCCCATGGCGCCTCCGGATTTTTTCGGCGGAGGTGCGGTTTTTTCTTCGGCGGCGTCAGCCATGGTCGATTCCCAATGTCGCGGTCGTATGCCGCGAAGGGAACGGAGCAAGTTCTATGCCAGGCTGCTAATACGTATTTTTTTCTTCTATTTCAATGAGTTGCAATAGGCGCGGTGCCCTCATCCACCGCCGGCAATTTGACGCTTTTTTAAGATCGCCGGCTACCAGATGATGACCCGCTGCTCCGGCGGCAGGTACATCTTGTCGCCCGGCTTTAAATTGAACGCCTTGTAAAACCCGGTCTGATTGCGCAACGGGGCCACACCTCGCACCGCGGCAGGGGAGTGAGGATCAGTCTTGATGCGCTGAATCAGTTCCGCCTCGCGCGCCTTGCCGCGCCATACCTGCACCCAACCGAGATATAGACGCTGATCGCCGGAAAAACCGCCGATTTGCGGGGAATCATGCAAACCCAATGACAGGTAATAAGCGCGATAGGCAATCGCCAATCCGGAGTTGTCGGCGATGTTTTCGCCCAAGGTCAGAGCGCCGTTGACGTGGTAGTCGGGCACCGGTTCATAGGCATCGTATTGCGCCACCAGCGCCTTGGTCTTGGCCGCGAATTTCTCGTGGTCTTCCGGGGTGAACCAGTCGTGCAGATTGCCGTCGGCATCGTATTGGCTGCCACGGTCATCGAAACCATGGCTCAATTCATGTCCGATGACGGCGCCGATGCCGCCGTAATTGACTGCATCTTCCGCGTTGGCGTCGAAAAACGGCGGCCGCAGGATGGCGGCCGGAAACACGATCTCGTTCTTGGTCGGGTTGTAATACGCGTTGACCGTTTGCGGCGTCATGCCCCACTCGGTGCGGTCCACCGGTTTGCCCAATTTGTCGACATTGCGCCAGTACTCGAATTCCACGGCGCGCACCACATTGCCGAGCAAATCATCGCGCGCGATGCGCAGAGTACTGTAGTCGCGCCAGTGATCCGGGTAGCCGATCTTCGGCGACACCTTGGCGAGTTTTTCCTGCGCGCCGACTTTGGTGTCCGGACTCATCCAGTCCAGTTTGTCGATGTCGCGGCGATAGGCCTCGAGCACGTTGCGCACCAGCAGTTGCATGCGCAGCTTGTTTTGCGGCGGGAAGTATCGTTCGACAAAGCGTTTGCCCAATGCTTCACCCAAACTGCGGTCGATCAGGTTGATGCCGCGCTTCCAGCGTGGTTGATCCTCCGGCACGTCGCGCAACACGGTGCCGTTGAAGGCGAAACGTTCCTCGACGAAGGCCTTGGACAGATAGGGCGCAGCGGCCGACAGCACACGCCATTTGAAGTAGGCCTTCCACACGGACAGCGGCGTCGAGGACAATATCTTGCCCAAGCCGCCAAAATAGCTCGGCTGGCTGATGATCAGCGACTGGGTCTTGATGTCCACGCCGGTGCCGTGCAGGTAGCTGCGCCAGTCGTAGCCCGGCATCAGTTGCGGCAGTTCGGCGTAGGTTTTCTTGTTGTAAGTCTTGATCGGGTCGCGGCTCTCGACCCGCGTCCATTGCACCTGTGCGATCGCTGTTTCCAGCGCGAGAATCGCCGCGGCATCGGTTTGCGCCTGCGCATCACCGGACAAGGCGAGCATCCGACCGATGTGTGCCACATACTTCTCGCGCGTGGCTTTGAGTTTGGCGTCGTCCTTCAAATAATAGTCTCGATCCGGCATGCCTAAGCCGCTCTGCGACAGCGTGACCGCGTACTGCGTGGAGTCCCGGGAATCCACGCCCACCGATAAACTGAAGGGGCCACCGGCCCCCGTCTTGGCCAGATGCGCCATCATCGCGGGCAGTGCGGCGGAGTCCTTCAAGGCATCGATGGCCGCAAACTCGTTCCTGAGCGGCGCCAAGCCCAGCGCCTCCAATCGCGGCTCGTCCATGAAGCTGGCGTACAGGTCCGCCACTTTCTGGGTGTCATCGTCGCCGCCGCTTTGCGGCAGGCCTTCGATGATGCCGCGCAGTTCGAGCTGAATCGAATCGTCGATGCCGGTGAACGATCCATACACGGCTTTGTCAGGCGGAATCTGAAAGGTCTTGAGCCACCCGCCGTTCAAATATCGATACAGGTCGTCCTGCGGCCGCACCGACTTGTCCACCCATTGCAAGTCGATGCCGGATTGAAGTTTCGGTTGTGCATCGTCCACCGCCTGAGGGGTGTGTCCGGCGCAGCCCACCACCGCTGCGCTGACGGCAGAGATCCAGAATCGCGACATGACTACTCCTGCACCACGTTCGTATCAGAACTTCATCGAGACCTTCAAGCCGGGGGCTGCATCGTCCAGCACCAGACGCGCGCCGTGCAATTTTGTCACCGCGGCCACCAACGACAAGCCCAGACCCGATCCGGGCACATTACGCGCCTCATCCAGTCGGACGCGGCGGCCGAGCACTATTTCGCGCTTGTCCGCGGGAATGCCTGGCCCGTTGTCCTCGACCGTCACCTCCGGCGTGCTGGCCGAGCCGCGCAGCGCGACCCGGATCCGGCCGCCGTCGGGGGTGAATTTGATGGCATTGTCGATGAGATTGGCGAGCGCTTGCGCCAGCAGTTGCCGATTGCCCTGCACGTGCGCGCCGGCGGCCACTGAACTTTCCAACACGATGCCGCGCTCCTCGCTCACCGGCGCGTACAGCTCCACCACGCTGCCGACCAGTTCGGATAAATCCACCGGCTCGCGCGCCACAGTGCCGGTCTCCGCCAGCGCGATTCGCAGCAGTGCATCCAACGTGCTGCGCATGTGATCGACCTCGGACGTCACCCGCTCCAGCACGCGGCGCTCCGGGGAACCCAACGCCAAGGTACTCATGGCGCCTTCCGCCGTGGCCTGCAAACGGTTCAGCGGCGTGCGCAGGTCATGGGCAGCGCTGTCGAGCACCGTGCGCATACCCAAGGTCAACTGCTCGATCTTATCGAGCATGGTGTTGATCTCCCGCGCCAGCGTGTTGATCTCATCGTCGGCGTTGCGCACCGGCAGACGCTGCGACAAATCGCCGCGCATGATCTGGGTGGCAACCGCGGAAATCGCACCGGCTTGCGCCAGAATGCGCCGTCCCATCCAAAATCCGCCGCCGAGGCCCAGCAGCAGGGTCAACAATACGGCCGTGATCAAACCGCGCATCATCAAGCTCTTGACGTCCTGGCGCTCCTGTACGTCATGCCCCACCAGCATGCGGTAATTGCCGGGCAGCGGAAAACGCTGCGCGCGCATTTCATGCTCGCGGGTTTCATCGCCGAATGGCACGGAAACCTTGAACATGAACCACTTGCTGCCGCTGGCATCGTCCTTGGGCCAAGCCGGCACATTGCCGGCAACGGGGCGCAGTTGCGGGTCAACCATCAAATAAACCGCGCCGCGTACGTCTTGGTCCTGCGAGCGTTGTTCGACCAGCTCGATGAAGTCGCTGCGTGACAGCACCAGCATCTGTTCGCGCAAGCCCTGCACCTCCGCTTCGATCAAATTGTCGGTGCTGCCGTCGACCACGCGCGAAACCGCAAAATCCACGGCCCCGAGCAGCGCCGCGGCGCCGCAGGCAAAGGCGATGGAATACACGATGGCGATGCGGAACGGAGAAGTATCGAGGATGCCGAGGAAGCGTTGATCGGGTCCCACCTAAGGGCTCGCTATTCGTCTTCGCGCAAGCTGTACCCGGCACCGCGCACTGTGTGCAGCAAAGGCTTGTCGAAGTCTTTGTCGATTGCCTGGCGCAACCGGCTGATATGCACGTCGATCACATTGGTTTGCGGATCGAAGTGATAGTCCCATACCCCTTCGAGCAGCATGGTGCGGGTGACCACCTGACCGCTATGGCGCATCATGAATTCCAGCAGCTGAAACTCGCGCGCCGTGAGCTCGATTTTCTTGCCATTGCGCGTCACCCGCCGAGTCATGCGGTCGAGCTCCAGATCCGCCAGTTTCAGCTTGGTGTTGGTTTCGGTCGCGCCGCTGTCGCCGCGGCGCGAAAGCGCCTCGATGCGCGCCAGCAGCTCGGCCATGTGATAGGGTTTGGTCAGGTAGTCATCGCCGCCGGCGCGCAGGCCGGTGATGCGGTCGTCGACGTCGCCCAGCGCGCTCAAGATCAGCACCGGCATCTTGCGCCCCGTGGCCCGCAATGACTGAACCAGCGCCAATCCGTCCAATTTTGGCAGCATGCGGTCGACGATGGCGAGATCCACCCCCATGGAGGAGGCCATTTGCAGTCCGTCCAGGCCATTGCTTGCCACATCGACCGTATGACCCGCCTCGCGCAGGGCCCTTGCCAGCGAGTCGCGGGCAACTTCGTCATCTTCGACAATCAAGATGTGCATGACTTGGTATCTTAACAGGCGTTGAACCTCTGTTTGTCTGCACGATAGACTGTCCGAGGGGTTGTCGGGTTCAGGAAAATCAGTTCATTTTGAGGCGAAATTCTTATGCCCGAGACCGTATCGCAAGCATCCTGCGACGTTTTGGTGATTGGCGGAGGTCCGGCCGGCGCCACGGCGGCGGCCTTGCTGGCCGAGCGCGGCTATCGCGTGAAACTGCTGGAGAAGGCCCGGCATCCGCGTTTCCACATCGGCGAATCGCTGTTGCCGGCGAATTTGCCGCTGCTGGAGCGCCTCGGCGTCGCCGAGCAGGTGCGCGCCATCGGCATGGAGAAATGGGGCGCTGAATTCGTGTCCCCCTGGGACGGCCGGCGCCAGGAGTTCCAGTTTGCGAACGCCTGGGACAAGTCTCTGCCGCTTGCCTACC
>Ga0116227_10007934_pt1 | contig 20370 bp, 13 predicted proteins | sample S1TSphgellanicum_FD_89693 | JGI IMG/M metagenome (GOLD analysis project Ga0116227, IMG submission 89693) | Host-associated microbial communities from peat moss isolated from Minnesota, USA - S1T2_Fb - Sphagnum magellanicum MG | ecosystem: Host-associated > Plants > Peat moss > Unclassified...
GGGGGGGGGTGGGTGGGGGTGGGTGGGGTAGTATGTGAGGGAAGTGTTTGGTGATAGGGTACAAAGCTGTTATAATATCATGCATGCATACCATATGACACAAAACAGCATAAGTTTATTTGAAAGGGTGTTTTAAAGTGTTTGGTTTAATGTGTGATCTAGGGCAAATTTTCAAAGGTTGTTATTCATTATGCTACTTATAACAATCTAACTACAAAATCAAAGTACACAATGTGAGCTCAAGATACTGCAATGCAACATTGATGAAACCCCTAAGGATGAGCAAGGAAGTACCTACACTTACTTCTTCCAATTCCCACCAAAACTTCAACATCTTAATTTCAAATTCAAAATGTATTAACACATTTTTGTAACAAGTCGTTTAGAACTTTCACTTGAAAGAAGAAGCATGTTTAGTTTACAAGCAAATGTAGAAGTTGAGCTCCAAAAGATTATAGAGATTCTATTACTAGGTTGGGAAACAGTGTTAAGATCAGAAGTAGAAACAATTAAAAATTTAACAATAGCAACCAACAATAAAACAACTGAAAGTGGAGCAAGAGCAACTAAAAGTAAAACAAGATCATCAACTAGAAGTAGAACGACAACAACTATAAGTAATCTTATATCCAAATTTTCCTATTCCATTACATAGGGAAAAAAAACTAGATATTATAGAATAGAATGTAGGTGTTGATTTTTCTTTATGTATTCCTTGACCCAAGATCAAAGAAGGGAATTGATGACAATTTCTAAAACTCACTATCTAATATGTCCCACATTTGAACATCTGGGGCGTTTTGTGGTGAATTGTGAAGATAGGGAATTATTGTGTTTTGGGTTTGGGTGGAAATCTTGTTATCAAGAGAGGAGATAATAAGGCTTTAATTGTTTGTGTTTGGGTTTGTTCGACTGTGGGATGATACCTAGCAACATACAAGAAATGTGAATAGGAGAAAGTTCAATCCTTTTCTTTAGTCACAATCATCAAGGTGTCTTAATATGTTTGTTTGCTTGCTTGTAGATGATCATAGCTTTGTTGTGTGTTGATGTGAGACAAAATATTAAAAACTATGTTTCAATGATTGCTTGAATAAAAAGGGAGCAACATTGTTGTGTGGATCATTATATTGATGTGTAACACCATTGCTAAGGGTTGTTTATTGACACCTTCCTTTTTTGTTACAGCATAACTAAGATTTTGAGGGGAAAACAATTGTAAAAAGAAAAAACTATAACTAAGGGCTAATCAATAAGTATCGCTACTTAAAATTGGGTTTAATTTTTAGAACTAGACAAAACCAAAACTAGGGGGTTTTTTTATAAAAAAAACTAGAGCCAAAACCAAATTCCCAATTCCATTTATGTGTGGAATTGAAATTGTTCTAATTTTTCTTAAAAACCAAAACCAAAGGTTGGTATTGCTTCTGCTCATACCATATTAATAGGGTTCGGGTCCTTTTTACCAATGTTAATACCAATATTATCATGTTTATTTACCAAACCGACATGGGTATCAACATTTAAAAATTTCTATAAAATAACCTTGTCTTCACCTTGTCTTTGGGCCTCCTTTCACCCGCTATCCCCTCTTTCAATGGTATCCACAAAATAAGGAAATTTTATTAAATCTTTATACGAAACGTTGAAACCTAACATTTAATGCACAAGGTTTGAGAGTATGTATAATAGTTATACACGTAGGAACAATGAAAATATATGTAGCAACAATGGAGGCACTTAAAAAAAACAAAAGACAAGATGATGTTGAATTTACCACCAAAATTGATGGTTCTTTGTATTTCACCACCATGTTGAATGCTAATGTATTTTTTTGCAAGGTTTTTTTTCAATTTCACCATGTGCATGACCAAACTCAAAGGTTTTGGTGTTGTGTTTTTCTTATTTTACAAAGAATTCTATTGGGCCAATGATTTTGTAACCCTTTGCTTATTGGATGAAAATATCTAGCCACTTTCTTCATAGATGAAAAGAGGGCATCTCAATTCTCATTATCAATTATGACCAGTTCTTGTCAAGAAGGGTTGGTTAATTGCCAATGTGTCGATTACCTAATCCATAAACTCTTGTTCAACATAACATAAAATGACACATTAACATGAGAAAGGTCTATCTTTAAACTATAAAAATAGGTCAAACCTGGACTACTACTTAAATCTAAGAAAGATTATTATTTCTAGTGGTTACCTTCCACCACTTTGTAACTTTTGGTTAACCACGTAATTTGGTGGCGATCCTTTTTTTTTGGGCTTTAACTCTATGGTGATATGTTGATCATCTTTTGATTAAATGGGTTGCTCCTTTTTTTTTTGGATTCAATCTATTGAATCCTTTTTATAATAATAAAAATTATCTTTTATTTGATGTTTCAACATGGTATGTTTTAACATGGTATCAAAGCCCAGTGAAGAAAAATCTTAAATATGTAGAAAGTGGTGAAGTTCGACTCTAGATTATAAATCCATTGTGAACATGAATATAATATCCCAATAAGTGTGTAGTTCTACTCCATTTTCATCATGGCAAACACTTTAGAAAGTTATATCTCTGAAACAAATAAGTTAAAGAGCCAATCCAACTACAATGTGTGGAAATTTAAAATATATTTCATATTCATGCTAGAAAATCTATGGGACATTGTGGAACATCCAATTATATAAGCTTTTACATATGTGATGTCTAAAGGTTTAATCTCTATAATTACAACATCAACACCATCAGTGTTGACTATTGCTCAATTTGAAAGTCTTAAAAAACAATAACCCAAACTCTTGATTATCATATATTTTTCCATTAAAAACAATTTTTTCCATATGTCATGGGAATATAAAAACTCAAGGACATTTCAGAGCTTCTTGAAAAAAAATTTAAAACCAAAAAATTATTTTGAGCAAATGCTAATATGAAATAAACTAATGAATCTCAAGATGGATGAGATAACATCAATGGAGGACTTTCTTGTCCATACCAAAGATTTGCTAAATTAGATGGTTGGCTTTGGAAAAGTTACTACTGAAAATGTACTTGTTGAAAGGGTTATTAATGTTTTACCACCAAGCTTTGATCATTTTTTTCAATTGATCTTGACTTAGAAGGACTTACTTATGTTTAAGGAACTAATTGAGAAATTGCTACATTAAAAAACACAAAAGTGTGAATAACAAACAACATTTGGACAAGGAAACACTTGGTGTGAAGTTCAAGAAATATATTCAACAAAAATGTTTTTAGGAAAAAAGTAATGTAGGCCATTCCCCAACTAGTTTTCACAAAAAACTAGTTATGTGTAATCAATGTTTCAAGAATGATCATTGAGTGAAAACTTGTCTAGAACCATGGGAGAATGTGAAAAAAATTCATCAATAAACAAATTTTTTGGAAGATAATGCTAATGGAAAAGCTGATGAAACTAAACTTTCTAAAAACACAATGAAATTGTTTGACAAAGCTTTAACATCTTTTCAACTTCATGATTTTGAACAATTTGTACTTTCCATGGAACATGTTGTTGTAAATTGGATCTTAAACTTTAATGTTGCAACACTTGTCACTAGAAATCCTAAACTCTTAGACAAGGTCAAGCCGCAAATAAAATCTTACTTCTAAAGTAAAGACTACAAGTGGTGTTTACCACAATGTTGAAATCCAAGGTCATGCAAAGGTTCAATTTGAAAATGATGAAATAACCAACATCAAAGATGTTCTTTATGTGCTGAGTGTTAGCAAAAAATTGTTTGTCTATTTGAAAGATTAATGATAAAGGTAATGTAACAATATTTAATTTTTCACTGTGTTTTATCCTTTCATAATCAAACCCACACAAGATTATAAATCGAAAAGTTAAAAGTTTTGAAAATGGTTTATACAAACTAGTTGTTAAAATCCCAAATATCAACCCCAAAAAACATGAAACATCATCTTTAAAAGAAGCAAACATTGTTAAACTTTGGCACATTAGGCTTGGCCACTTAAACTTCCATTCACTCCATTATTCGAGTTCTCATTAATTGGCAATTAGAATCCGCAACCTTTCATTGATTTCTTGCACTTGTGTTGGTTGCCTCATGGGACAACATTGAGGACAACTTCCAAAAAAATTGTAGATCGAAAGCATCAGAACCATTACAACTAGTCCATTCCAACATCTATGGACCATTACCAATAAAATCATTTTATAGGTCTAAGTATTTCATGACCTTCACTAATGACTATAGTCAAATGACATGGGTCTATTCTTTGAAGAAAAAAAATGAAGCTCTAAAAGTCATGAAGAAATTCAATAACCTTGTCGAAATTGAAATTGGTTTCAAATTGAAGGCATTGTTAATAGATCACAAAGGAGAGTTTTTATCCCTTGAGCCTTCTCATATTTCCATAATGGGTTCAACATTATTTGACAATTAACTCAACCTAAAACCTTGCAACAATATGACATAGTTGAGAAAAAAAATAGAATACTACTAGAGCATGTTAGAAGTCTTGCTTTGGAAAATGATGTTGTTAGGTTCTTGTGGATTGAAGCTATTAATATAGTTGCTTACTTATTAAACAAGTCTCCAACCTATGCAAACTCATGAATGACCAAAAATAATACACATGAATCAAACTAGATCTATTTTTTGGTTGTGTAGTTCATGTCCATGTCAATAAAAAGAATATAAACAAAGTTAAGTCTAAGTCTACACATTGTACTTTCATGGGTTATGAAACCACTTCAAGAAATTATCGTTGTTATAACCCTTTACTTAGAAAAACAATCATTAGTAGAAATGTACAATTGGAGAAAGACATAGATGCTTACACAAATCAATTGAAACTAATGATGTTAATCAAACAACAAGTGCAAGTAGAAATGAAAACATCACTTTGTTCCCACTTAGATGTGACACAAGGCAAATTATTGGAAACCGTCTTGTTGGTGATCAAATACATCATGACTCACCTATAACAAAAGCTTCTACACATGTGGAAGTTAAACATGCACTAGTTTGAACATGCTTCATGTGAGCAACTTGTACCTAAGGAAATACATGATCAAGAAACACCTACACATATGGACACAATAACATCCATGGATCCACCTAAAGTAGAAAGATCTCTTGAACAACCATGTGCACATATAACATTTCTTCCACAAATTCAACCTACCTTTCAACACAAAACAACTTATGTACCCCAAGAAATTAGATGATTATGTGGGTGTGTTGGAGGCCTTTCCTAAGCCTAAATTTTTTCAAGAAGCCATGGATGACCTTAGATGATGAGAAGTAACAAAACCAAAAATGAGTTCAATAGGAAATAATCAAACATGGAGACTATAAGATCTATCACCCAACAAAGTTCCCATAACATGTAAACTCAAGAAAATTGTAATTAAACAACTTGAAAATTTGGAAGCAAGTTTGATAGCTCGAGAACTTGAACAAATTCAAGGATTAGACTTCAACAAAACTTTCACATTAATCGTCAAGTGGGGCACAATTTGGTCTACATTCACATTCGCTTCCAAATGGAACTAAAACATATTTCATTTAAATGTGAAAAATAAATTTGCATGGCAACTTGAAATAAAAAGTTTATATGACCCAACTTTCTGGGTTCATGGAAGAAGGGAAAAAACACAAATTATGTAAGTTGTTGAAGTTTCTTTATAGACTTAAACATGCATTGAATGCTCACTGTGGAAAATTTGATTCATATTTTAAGGATCAACACCTTAATCATAGTGATGTTGATCATAATTTATATTACCTAAAGTCAAATGACAAGATTGTTGTTTTGATTTTGTATGTTGATGATTTATTACTCAATAAAGGTCATGAAGAAAAAATCAATTGGTTGAAGGAACAATTGAAAGCTAGGTTTGAAATGACATATTTAAGTTTGTTGTCATTGTATCTTGGAATAAAATTCTTCCTAAGGGTGTATTTCTAAGTTAGAAAAGATATGTGAAACAAATGTTAGAGGATTTTGGTATGCTTCAATGCAACCCTATTATAGTGCCAATGTTAAATATTTTTAAGCTTTCAACATATATGAAATCAAAAGAAGTAGATGCAACTATTTACAAGACTATTGTCGGGAAATTTATTTTCTTGACAAACATTAAACATAATATAACATTTGCTATAGGGATTGTTGGTAGATATATGCTACACCACAAAACCTCATTTTGAAACAACAAAACACATACTGAAATACATCAAGGGCATTGTTGATTTTGGTATTCTTTATCATTGTGAAGGAAATGGAGTTATTAATAATTTCATTGATGTAAATTAGGCTAAAGACAAAAATCAATTACATTCAACCTCAAGCTTTATATTCCACATGGATTTTAATGAAGTACTTAGCTGTTTAAAAAACGACTCATAGTCGTTCTTTCCTCTACTGAAATTGAATATCATCTAAAGGGGCCAATGAATCAACATGGTTCAAAGGATTGGTGAAGGATTTTGGTGTTTTTAGTGATGGACCTATTCCAATATTTTGTGACAACTAGTGTTCCACTCTATTAGTTCAAAATCATGTCTTCTGTGCTAGGACTAAACATATTGAAGAACATTAACATTTTATAAAATAAAAAATGTTGAATAAGGAGATTGATTTAAATCATATCCCAACAAAAATCAAATTGTTGATATATTAACCAAGTCCTTGAGTAATAACAAGTTTAAATCCTTTAAAGACAAATTTTGGAGTTATAAGCTTGTAATTTCTTTTTGGAGGAAAGTTTTAAATATAGTTGATATTTTTTTATAGCCAATATTTGTTATACATATTTGATTTTTAGCTCAAAGAATTTACATTAAGTTCTTTGTTATTTCTAGTACTAACAAGCTCTTGATTAATTATATTATATATATTTTTTTGGTATAATTGTTTTTTTAATGTAATTAGGTTTAAAGGGGGTTGTAGAAAATAATTAGACTTATACTTCTACATAAATTTAAGAAATATTCTTATTTATAGTGGTTATCTTCCAACATTTTGTAACTTTTGGTTAACCACATCCAAGTTCATTGTGTTTCACTAGATTTTGAATGAAATTGAACAAATTTACCATGATGAAAATGATCAACCCTTTAATAAACGAGAACCAATTCTTTAATAACTAATTGAATTCACCAATAGTTATTCAAATTTACTAATAGTTGAACCGTTAATAATAAACTCATTAATAGTTAAATCATCAACAATAAACTCATTAATAATTAATTACAAGCTTAGGTTAGGTGCCTAAGAACTTTGATTAGGTTAAATCTAAACTTAGCCCACCAACTTAGGGTGCAAGTGTGAAGGTTTGAACCATTCACCTTTTTTCATTTATATGTTTAAGGAGTAAATCCTTAACCATTAAACCGCTATTCAAATGAACGATATTTTTTTGTCATCACCTATAATTATGCACATTTTTTTTTATAGTAGACAATTCTTAACAATTATTGGTTATTCTACCATATAAGCTATTTAGGTTATTATATCGCATGCTATTGTTGGCTATTTTACATTATTTTACCATAGGCCATTGTTGGTTATTCCATCATAAGCTATTGTTGATTATTTTATATTATTTTATTATATGTTATTGTTGGTTATTCTATCGTAGGCTATTGTTAACTATTCTATTGTAGGATATTATTGGTTCTTTTAAATTATTTTACCATAGGTTATTTTTTGTTATTTTATCATAAGCTATTGTTGGTTATTCTAGGTTATTTACCATAGGTTATTTATTATTATTTTATCATAAGTTATTATTGGCTATTGTAGTTTATTTTACCATAGGTTATTGTTGGCCATTTTATTGTAAGTTATTTTTAACTATTTAAAATTAACCCATTGTTGATTATTTTATTGTACATTATTGTTCAACATTATAAACTATCTATCATAGGATATTATTGGTTATTTTATCATAAGCTATTATTGGTTATTTTATTTTAAGCTACTATTGGCTATTGTTAATTATTAATGGTTATTTTAAGTTATTTACCATAGGCTTATTTTGATTATTCTATTGTAGGTGTCACAGATGCTAACACCATGGAGTTCATTCATATGAATGTTCATCCATGACTTGCAATTAACTTGTAATTAATTCTTAGTTTAGTTTCAATTCACTATTAATTAGTTATTAGTTAACTTTTAATTACCTTTTAATTATATTTCAATTAGCTTTTAATTAACTATTAGTTCACTTGTAGTTATCCTTTAGTTCACATTTAGTTCATTTTTGATTAACTTTGAGTTAAATCTCAATTAATTATCAATTCATTTTAATTAATTCATAATTAAATTTCAATTCACTTTTAATTCACTCATAATTGACAATTAATTCCCACATGGATGGACATGGGCTACACATGGGTGAACATGAACCACATGTAAATTGAAAATTTATTAAAAAACTTCTTTGAATTGGGTGCCCAATGGGTATAAATAAAAATGGAATCCACATTATTTTCAATTTGTTCAACATTAATTTTGGGTATGTTTTTTTATTACACATTGTTCTATTTTTGTTTCATTATTACAATAAAATCTTATTGGATTTTTGTGTCATACATTCTTGTTTTTGTTTTTCTTGTTTGATGATTTTGATTTGGAACTAGGCATGCTCATGTTTTTTTCTTAATTTAGGAAATCCTATAAATTTGATTATCTTTATGTTTGTTACAATATGTTATTGTTGGTTATTTTTGGTTATTTTATCATAGGCTGTTGTTGACTATTTAAATTTATTTACCATTTGTCATTTATCATAAGCCATTGTTGCTTATTTTATCATAAACTATTACTGGCTATTTAGGGATATTTATCATATATTAATTTAAGCTATTGTTGATTTGTTTTTCATAAGCTATTATTGGTTATTTTATTGTAGCCTATTATTGATTATTTTATTATACATTATTCTTGATTATTCTAGGTTATTTTGGATTATTTTAAATTATTCTACCTTAGGTTATTGTTGGTTATTTTAACGTGGGTTATTTTTTGGTATTTTATATTAGTATACCACACATTATTCTTAGTTATTTTAAGTTATTTTATTGAGGTTATTATTGGTTATTTCAAATTAAATTAACTTAGGTTATTCCACCTTGAATTATTATATGTGATTTTTTAATATATTATTTTACCATAGGTTATTCTATTACAATTTAGGTTATTTGAAGTAAATATATTTTAAGATAAAATAACTTGTAATAGTTCATAGAATAAAAGGACCTTAAATAGTTTAAGGTATAATTTGAAATAACATATAATAACTTAAATTAAAATAACGTAAGGTGTAGTTTAGGGCCGATCAAATAAAATAACTTAAAATATCTTAAAGTAGAAAGTTTATAATAAGTTATGATATAACCTATGATACCTTAAAGTAAAATAATTTATAATAACTTATAATAACTTAAGGTATAACTTATAATAACCTACAATAATTTAAAATAATTTAAGGTATTTAAATAACAACATAAAATAAACCTATTCATCACAATAAATTATAATAACCCCCAAACTACTCGTAAGATTCAAATGTGGGTCCAAAGGTGAAAACAACAAAAGAAAAAAAAGTTAGAACTCATTCCCTAGTTTGCAACACTTTGGGGGTAAGAGGGGCATGCTAAACTTCAAGGATAAGGACTAATAAGAGTGATAAGCATGTCAACTATTCACACAAGCCTGCACAAATCAAACAACAAATTGGTTAGTGCATAGTTATAACATTTTTGGTGCATGGATGAACCATAGGTTTACACGGACTTACGAAACTCACCACGTCCTGAACTTAGGGGAAGCCACCACCTTGTTGCTATAGTATTCTTTATGATTAACCACGCGAGTTCTATCCAAATGTCATTTCATCCCAGGACTCCCAAGTTGGGAGTCCCAAAATTCTCAAAATTGGGACTCCTATGACTTTGGAGGCCTATAACTTTTTGTGTAGACCTTCGATTAAAGTGAGGTCTAAAGCAAAGTTATAGCCTTCATCAAGGGCTTTCCAACTGTATATGGCATGTCACCTACAGGTAAGTAAATTAGGCCAATTCCTGATTTTTAGTGGTCAGGAATCAAATTGCCAATTTGACTTTTGACCCTTCATTTAGCCGTAACTTGTGTTTTGAGTACCCATATGGGCCATGTGAGCTCACTTTAGACATCTATGTCTCAAGAGCTTCCTAATGGTATAAGGAACTTTTTAATCTAATGAGTTTTGACCCTTAAAATCATTTTTTAAAAATTTGAAAGTCCATTGGGAGTCCAACTTTCAAAATGGGAGCCCACTTGGGAGTGTGTGGGTTCGTTCCTTCACACTCTCTTACACTTTCGAGAACATGAAATGTGATTCCCGGCCTTTGTAAGCCCTTGCTTCAGTCGCAAGCCTAAGGCTAGGGTCATGACAATAATGAATTATATCAATTAGTGGTGAAAATTCTTGTTTACATAGTGTTTTTATAATGAAAAGTAAAAATTATTAAGTGTAATGAACTTATTTCACTTTTAAAGTTGCATAATGATTTAGGCTAGTGAATTTCACCCCATTTCTGTACTAGTGCCTTATAGGAAAATTTATATTCAATAAAAATAAAGGAATTCTAAAATTGATATGCTTACATAAGGATTTTCATGATTGGACTAGTTGTACTGCATAAAATACCATTCGTCATGAATGTCATGTACACCCAAGGGGAAAAGATTTTGCTTTTTATATTGGTATAGTTGTTTCACAAGCTTTTGTCATGCAAATAAACGGGCAACCAAATTAGAACCCAACTCAATATACTTAATGGCCTATTAGTATATATTTCATTGTTGTGTGGTTATTTGAATTTTTAAAGTTTCATAAAAAAAATCAGCAAAGAACCAATGGTTTCATGATTGGCTAGTTGATTTTTTTAGAGAACAATGATTACATACCAAAATTGGGTCTTTTATTGTTGTGAAAATTATGGTTATAAATCTTAAGAACCACCTTGATAATTGTCCATGGATTTATTTTATTTTTTAATAACTGCCCATCATTTATGTATGTATATATATATATATATATATATACAACAAAAATGTCTTGCTTTAATGTGAAATTTGCTCAAAATAGGATATTATTTGAGTTCTACCACTCTATCCAATCATAATAACCAGCCAATCAAAAATATTCATTTTCTTTTCCATATATTTTTAACTCATTATCTACCTAATGCATACTTATTGATCTAGACTCATTTTCACACTATCTAGGATAGGTTTATGCTAAAACATACCATGTTGAAACATTAGAAAAAAACTAATTTTTATTATTATAAAAATGATTCCATATATTGAATCCAAATAGAAAGGGACTAGCCCATTCAGTTAAAGGATGATTAATAGATCACCACAAAGCTAAAGCCAAAAAAATAGGATCACCAAGTTACAATGCATATTGGTGTAATGAAGGAGATTTATCGTTAAATCCACATGACAAGAAATCCATGGTAGTTGTATTGCATCAAGATTTCAAGGTCACAACTTTATGTTAAATCTTTTATCTTACTACTCCACATGTATTTTAAATCCAATCTTTATGACACAACTTGCATTTTTTGAGGTGGGTATTATCTCGACCTTCAAACAATATGACCACAATTTTAACCCATTTCCATTTGATGATTTGCATAGAGTAGGAACAAAACAAAAATCCTACAAGTCCATGTTACAAGATTTGAAGTTTTTTTTTTCTAAGGAAATATATTATTATGGGTGGTGAATGACCTTCTTTGTGAGGATATATTGTTATGGGTGGTGAGTTACAACACGTGGAAATGTCAATCTACCTTTTGAAGAATGTACATGATGGTCGATGATGGATTTGATTCAAGTGTTTCTTGATCATCCTTGAAAAATTTGTTGATTGATGATTGATTTGATGATTCACACAAATTTTTTATCATCCTTGGAAAATATATTGGTTGATAATCAATTTGACAATTCACACTTATTTTGATCATCCCCGAAGACAACTCTATGATGGATTTGATTCATACACGTCTTCATCATCCTTGAAGAATGTATGTTTAAATTATACATATTTTGGTCTTTTTTTTTCATTTTGATGATTCACACAAATTATTGAATCGAATATGTCTTAAAACCCAAAAATCCAAAAAGAAGAAAACCCAAAAGATAGAAGAAGCAATTTTCTTCAATAATTTATTTGGTTGCATCTCTAGGTTCATAATACCTTTACCAACAATGACCATTTGCTACTATAGTTGTAAAAAAAAATTCTACAAATTCTTAGCAGTCAAAAAGCTCTAGACACTATCATTCCTTTTTCCTAACTAATCCCTTAGGACAAGAGCATCATGTCTTTTGCCAAATATTTGTTGACACTATTTTGATTTGCATCTTCTTCTCATTGCCCCCCATCTTGTCCCCCAACAAACAAGGAGACATGCGTGGGGCCCGTTACGTCCAGTGTGGGTGGGCCCTAGCTATAGGTTCCTACAAACCTTGTAGGAAGCAAGTACTGTAACCTAAGGTCAATTTCCACATGGATGAAACCAATAATTGATTATAATGATGATGTTTCATCATAATTGGTTTAGGTAGGATGAGTATTTTGGCGATTGTCACTATGGCAATTCCGAAGTTATTTTTTATTATAATTTGTCATAGATCAAATTCCATTTGGGAATCTTTTTTTTTCCTTCTATTTGTTTATATCTTGTTGTGTGTCTTTTCTTTTGCCTTCCTTTCTTTGTTTTTTCCTTTCTTATGTTTGCATTTTGTTGTTTGTCTTGCTCTTGCTTTCCTTTCTATGTGAACAATCTTATGGGTTTGAGGATTTTGCGTGTCACATAAAAGCTATCAACTTTTGTGTTCTTTTTATGCATGTTGTTTATTTTGCTAGGTTTTGGAAAAAGCCATATGTGTTTGCACATATATGGCACTTGTGTCTAGTGGCATTGGGGTTGTGCATGACAGAGGCAATTTTGGAGTTGATGTGGTGAAGCCATTTTTTGAAAACAAATTGGGGTGTGAAAAAGATACCTTTACTTTTTGGAGTTTAGAAAAACTTGTGTGTGTGTGTGTGTGACATATGTGGTTGGAATTTTGTGTGTTTTCGCTCATTTGGTTGGTAAGTCATTGGTGGCATGGGGATGCTATCAAATGTAGGTTGCTACATCTATTTTGTTTTGTAACTATGAAGTGATGGTATGCATGTTTTGGTCTCGAAAGAAATTCTCATGTTTCTTGGATGTTGTTTAATGTTTATTAGAAGACATTGAATTGAGTTAATGAATCTACTACCATTCAAATCCTAATTGTTGTTGTTGGTTTTTATAGGGTTTATGGTTTAAGGTTAATGATAGAACTATTGTTGTGTTTGCTATTGTGGAAATAGTGCTATGTGTGTCTCACCACACTCAATCATGTTCATATTGAGTTTTGTAGCCAAACATTAGGTATATTGTTGTGATTGGTAGTGGTGTAGGTGTTACCAAGATGGGTAGTGTATTATGAGCTTATATTCACAACCAAGGAATACATGTGCCATGTACGTACATAAATTACCCAATCATGAGGAGATAAAATGCTTGATTTGAACCTTCTCTTCCTTCTTTCACATAACATATCGTTTTATCCAGCTTGAAGGACTCTTGAATAATACATGTTTTGACCATTTGTGTTGTCTTACTCATGATAAGGTTGGTTTGTTAGATTGTGAGCTCTAATAATTCAGTGTTGGGTGCAATTTCAATTGATTATAATTGGGCACTTCCACCAAAGGTGTTGTTCACATAATCAATCAATATTCTTTAAAAAAATGCTAAAAGGATATTCATAGGACTCCTATAACATCACACTTGGAACTAAAACCCTAGGAGGACTTTGGAATATCAAGTGATATTGTTAGGAGATTCAAATTGCCTAGGTTCAATTGTGATACATTTTCCATTGAGTAAATAGGTTCATAGAAAGTGCTTATAAGGCATAATATTAATAGAAAAAATGTGACAAAAAAAAAATGTTTTATATGCATATGCTCTAAAAATCTCAAAGCTAACAAATTTTTTATTCAAAATTTAAATTATTCAAAACATGATTTCTTTCTAATTTAAAAATAAATATATTTGAAACTCCATGGACGATGGAAACCTTCATAGTTCCTTGAAATGAATTATGTAATGCCACCAACCATATGTATGATAAAAATGAATTCAAATAATTTTTAAAAAAGTGTTATAAAATTTTAACTACTGATATTTATAAAATAATCCGATATATGATGACATCCAATACATTATTAAAAAAAGATGGCAAAAATTAAAACTCAAAATTTAACACCATTCATAAAGATTAATAAAAGAATGAAAGTCATAATCACTAAAACCTTATATCCAAAAATAAGAATTGTTTATGGGACATTTGGTTACATCCAAAATATTTTGCTCACAAAATCACATTGGATTCAACATGATGACTTAATGTACCCACCCATTAACGTTCTTATTGATTTTAATGAATTCATATAAAGACATGAAACATTACAAGACATAAACCTGAAAGGTTTACCTAAGAATGTCATACCAATAGTACCCATAACTAGAAATTTCAATATCATCATTCCATACAAGGATCAAACACTTCCAAAACTTTTAATATTAGGCATTATTAATTATTGTTTGCTTTAACTTTTTATTTGACTAACTTTAAAACTCAAAGACAAACATTTCAACATTTGGTGATAGACCTTCATCAACCACTTGACAATGTGCAACTTAATATGCACAACAAATCTATAACATTATCACATTTATGTTCATTAAATGGGTTTGTGATTTTATGAGATATCACAATCCAAGACATATGTAAGGCTAATTTCAAAAATGGATTGTTTTAAATGACAATAGGGAAAAATAATTATTTTTTCAATGTTTAATCTCACAGTCTACCCGTTGTGAGATTAGACATTGAAAAAATCATTATTCCCAATTGCCATAGGGAAAAAAAAATGCAACATGAAATGTGTAAAATTAAAAATGACAACATTGTTGAAATAAATGAGGATTTAAACAATGCCATAAACAATTATGATATCATACATTGTTGGCAAGAAATTTTTTGATTAACAAAAGAAGATGAAATCATGCATGACATTGTAATTAGTACCACTATTAAGGCAATTTCATTAGTTAAATACATTGCCATGTCTTGTGATGAAGTCATTAGTGTGGACAACCAAAGTTGGATTTCTTTACATGCTTATGTGATCTAGGTTGGATGTGGGTTTTTATTTTGGTAATCCTTCAAAGGGTTGTTGATGGTTCTAATGCAACCAATTTGACAAAGTTATTCATTCAAAATTCACTATATGGGGGAGGGATGACAAAAAAGAGCATATCCTTTAAACTTTTTTGTTTTGGAGTTGATGGGGTGACTATTTTCTAGGGTGCTAGAACTAGAGTGACTCGATAGATCCTTGATGATCATGCACTTCACCTTTTGGGGATCCATTGCATGGCTCATCATACTAATCTTGAAATCTAAGTTTTGTCCAAGTTGAGCATGGTGCACAACTTGAAAAACCTTCTCCAAACTGTATATGTTTATTTCTGCAAATGTCCCAAAAGGCATTTGGAACTTTTAAAGCTTGCTCAAATCTTGGAAGCAAAAGGAAATAAGCTTTTGAAGAATGTGAAAACAAGATGGATAACAATGTTGGTTTGTACCAAAAAATATATGGTTAAATATCGGTCAAGATGGTAATCAACTTTACATTTAACTTTTTTATGAAGGCTAACTTGGATCTATTGTGTGACATTAAGGTTTTCTATGGGCTCAATTGCTTGTTGCCCTTGTTAGAATCTGTGAATAGCTTCATGAAGTTAACCCAAGCTTGAGATGTGTTTTATATTGATTATGTGGTAGCTATCAAGACATGTTAAACATATTAGTTTATGGACTATGTTGATCCTAACACCTCAGGTTCAAGTTTGATGCATTTCATTTCTTTGCATCCTTGGTCAATTGTAGCCATGAACTACTACATATTTTACGGATTATAGATCCTACCGCAAGTTTGGATCATCTTGCCTTTGATGCAACAAATGGACAACATGTTTGGGCTTGACACCATAATCAATTAACGGGGGTGGTATGTTATGTGACTAGGGAGGTAGCTACTAAAACTCTCCGAGATGTTATGAGTGTTGTCAAGGAGGCAACTTAAACCTTGACTACCAAGCTACAATTTCACTTTCCTTCATATGGGGTGATGGAGGCATTAAGAGTTGGCTTCCCCCAATACTGGTCGATGGAAGGTTATGATGAATCTTTCAAAGGGCACATGAACATCATCAAGGGGCAATATTTGTTTTCTCAAAGGGATTGGGGCTGGTAAGATCCAAGTGCCAAAGGTATTATCTTTTCTTGACTTGGATCTCCAAATCTCACTCTTCAAGCTAACAATGAAAAGCAATGCAAAATTTGCAATGGCTCTTCCTCACAAGGTGAACCCCATGACCCAGCTTTGGACATCTTTGGCTACTTCCTTGGTGATTGTACTTAAGTTGTCTGAATATTTCAAGTTGACTGCCATGGTACAAGTGATTGGCTTTGTTGAAGATGAGAAATGTTTTAGCAACTTGAATTTCATAAAAACCAAGCTCCAAAATTGATTAACAACTTATCTACTCATTGTCAAGATGTTTGCTCAAGAATCCTATACATTGGAGGATTTTCCATATGCAAAGGCCATTGCTACATGGAAGGATATGAAGGTCCAATATGGTTTTGATTCCTAGTTATGTTTTGGTGTATGAAAAAATTGACTTTTAGTTTTATGCTCCTCTTTTTTCATGGTCTTGACTCTTGATTCCCAGCAAGTTTGATGGATCATGAGGTCGAATTCTAAACCTCAATACTTATCTTTGTTTGTTTGATTGTAATTTCTTGACCCACAAGTTTTGTTTCTATGTATAGTGTGAATGGGGTTGTTTTGTTCATGTATGCAAGTGACTTGTGCTCCAATGGGTAGTTTAGGGATTCAATTCCCCCACAAGGCAACTTGTTATCTTGATTTGTTGTTTGTTCTTGTTTGTAGTTGTATCCTGTATTGTTTGTAATGTGTATGTGAGGTTTGAATTATGCCACTCACCTAATTCCCACTTGGGAATCTTGTTCATCACCTGTAAGACCTCCAACAAAAATTTATATCATCTAATTTTCTTCATGCATCAAAGAATGATAGCCACAAGGAACTGCCATGAAAAAATTTAGACAGCCACACATTTCGATGACAAAAACAACCAGTAGCCTAAGTTCTCCAAAATTGGAACCCCAGTCTCTGAGAAATTGGCCACAATAACCATTTGGGCTATGCTCCAAAATTCTAAATAGCCAAGATAGCTATTTCCTCAAACTGAAAATAAAAACCCTGGTTATGACTCAGTTGTTGATGAACCCAAACTGAGTCCAAGTCATGTTTCACCCAGGTAACCTATTATCCTGTAGGTAAGTAGGATAATAGGTGGCTGCTAAAGTAAGTAGGATGCATGTAACATGGTTAGTAGAGAAATAAGGGTTAGTGGGTTCATAGAACAGAGGTAGGAAAAAAGTTACAAAATTGAGCTAACAACCATTGTTAGGTACTGAGTCGGGACTCAATGAAAGACCACATCTCTCATGCTGTACCAGTGGCAGTTCATTCACTGCGGCCAACCTTCAAGACATACAAACCATACAAGGGATAGAGCTAAATTACTCAAAGCAGTTTGAGGCAGGAAACATTTCTAGTACATTAACCCTGTAAACTCTACCAAATCAAATCCCAATACAAGATTTACCATGAAATGAGTACATATCCTTCACTACCTAGTAGTACCTGGTGCCCTCCCCCGCCTCAATATTTGACAGGCCTGCCTGACTTGTGATACTGGCTTGTCACTCAGTACTGCCACACTTGCACAACTAAAGATATGAAGACATGAACTACCTACTCAAATTCTTCTCATAAAAACTTTCCATCCCTATTTCCCCCCTAATTACAAAAAGGGGAAATTGCACTCTGATTATACTTTATCCAATCTCTGATCAGGAAGAAATGGTTCAGCAACCAGTCGGGTTAAGTCAACAATGCGAATTCATGAAGTAGGTTGAGAAGTACAAGCACCTTCCATCTCCAGGCAGTTCAGTCTTGTACATCCTGTTTGCAAAATCTGAGAGATTGGATCAGATTCAATTGGGTTTCAATCCCCCTCTCCTACCATGCCTCTTAGCCACCAAGAAGCGAAGTCATATATGCCTTTGCTCATGTCACCAACTGTCACCCAACAGAGTATCTTACCAGTAATTGACCAACATATTCATCTATGTTCAGACAGTGCAATGAAACTGAATATGAGCACGATGATCCCAATGGTAATTGGACTCTTATACTACTATTTGTCATGCTGCAAAACCTGAGCAATGCAATCACCAAATGTTGTTTCTCAAAAAGCAATAAACCAAGCAGGAGAATGACAATTCCTGGTGGCTACTGTGATTCACACTGAGTAACAAGGCCAATCTTTTGTTCCAAAGAATCAGTGAACCAATCATGAGTATGATGATTACAAATGGTGCTTAGATTTTGATAACACTTCTACTTTCTAGATGCCTTCTGCAATTTACATGATTCAGGTCTAGAACACCCTGAAAAATTCAATATCATCTGCAGGAGAGCAAAACAAAGACATGTCAAATCAAAAAATGCAACACTCAGTATATCATACAACACCATATACAAGAAGAATGAGCACAGCAAAATGACAACACCAGTGCTGAATATATGTAATACTTGATGTCTCAATCACAAGCACATGCAGTGAAACATGAACAGCTTGCTGAAAAAGGAATTCCCCAGAAAAGCCAATTCTGTTTAGTATTCACCGTTATAGACCAAGCAGGTTGGAATCACAAAAAGAGGCCTTCATTCAATCATAAAGAAAAACATAACCTCTTATTCCAGAAAATTGAGATGGCAATAGCAGCAGTGGTCCAACGTCATCATGTCTCACCAAAATTGTTGTGAACAGGACAATGTGCACTCTCCAAAAGTCTTGCTTGCTTGCTTGCATGCTTGCTTGCGCACAGGAGGTTCTAGTCATACATTTGTCCTAGGTCAACAATAACAACAACAACAACCCCCAGTCTGTATGAAAGAGCTATATCCTTGTCCTTCCAGTGATCCTCCCTGATGATGACGAGGGTTGCCCTCGGTTTGTATACATGCCCAAACTCATGACCCCCTAGGTCAGTGGCAGTATAGATTAGAAGACTTGGAAGAAGTTTGACCATTTTCATGATGATACCTAATAAGAACCACATACTTTCCTTGCCTGATACCTCCACAGGCTTGCTCCTAAAAGCATGCACCACAACAACACAAAACCAACAAACACCACATATCAATGAAATTTGCAGGACAAATCTCCAAAACAACAATTTGAAGATAATATGAGAAATGACCAAAAAATCACAAATGGCATCAACTAAAATGACAGCCCAGCAACTTGTTACTGTGTGCTCTACGGATCTTCGAAAAGTGACCATTAATTTGTCTTTCAGATGTTGAATCAATTTGTTGCAGAGTTTTAAGTCTCATGCAAGGCTAAAACTTAGAAAGAAGATCACCCACTGCTTCTGAAGAGAAAAGACAAAGTATGTTTATCCATGTCTCACACACTCAAAGAGAGGTCTGAAAAACTCTGCATACTTGTTTTTAGGTTGCTAGTCTGTTTTGTTTACAAAAGTCCTTGCTGAGCTGAGAAGCAATGGAAAAAAAAAACTCTGCATACAAATTTGCTCAAGAACAGATGTGATTAGGATGCAGATGGATAAAGTATGCATGTGACATTGAGAGGTGGAGCTTACTCACTTCCGTAGAGGATTGAGAGGAAGCCCAGGACTCGACCCGCATTCCTAAGCATGTAGGAGCCATGACGTCAGAAGAGGCTACTCCCCGCCTCTTGACCTTTCTTGGATAGAATCTGGTTGTACTCCGGCCGTGCCGTCTGCCACAGGGCAAAAAAAACAAAATCCCAACCCAAAAGAGAATAAAACACTGATGGGCTTAGTTGTTTGTTTCTATCAGCAACAGTTTCCAATAACATCATCATCATCAACAGCCACCAGTCCGTATAGCCGGAAAACCCAAACACTGATCAATGGTCGAAACCAATTGAAAACAGAACTAGCACTCTGAAACAACCGTGCGACAAAAAGGATAGAAAAACAACAGAACAAAAAAAAAAAAAAAAAAAAAAAAAAACAAAAAAAAACAAAACCCCAAAAAAAAAAAAAAAAAAAAAAAAA